>JAEEGL015969969.1_pt1 | contig 10236 bp, 7 predicted proteins | sample 9134231 | NCBI WGS metagenome assembly JAEEGL01 (sample SAMN16246548, study PRJNA631951) | gut metagenome | biome: gut microbiome; feature: rumen; material: fiber-attached | host: Bos | place: Iran: Karaj | collected 2018-10 | reverse complement strand
TTGCGCTGCTCGCGGCGGTCGGGTACCGGTACTGGAAGTCCCTGCAGCAGCCGGTGAATCCGGTTCCTGCAGAAACCGCTTCCCCGTCCCCGTCCCCGGAACCGACTGAAATTCCGGTCGCGCTCCCCATGGGCCTGACCATGGAGGACCTGTCCGCCATCGAGGTGGTCATCATTGTGGGGGAACAGGCCGAATTCTACCGGAAGGATGAAATTGCCCGGCAGGGCAGGCTTCCGAACTGGGAGGATCTCTGCAGCCGGGAGTATGATCAGGACGGTGTGCACTTCTACAGCCGGGAGGACGGGCATGAATACAGCATGACCCGGTACGAAGACCTGAGCTTCCTGGGCCTGATGCCGAACCTGCACTCCCTGTACCTCTGCAGGGTCTCATCCGGTCTCCTGCCGGATCTGAGCGGCCATCCGCACATGCGGGAACTGCTGCTTGCCGACTGCGAGATCCCGGGCCTTGACTGGCTGTCCGGCTCCTCTTTCAATGACGTGACAATTTTCGACAGCACGGGCTCCATCCGGGATTACAGCCCGCTGAGCAGCTGCAGCAGGCTGCTTAGCGTCCAGATTGATCTTTCCGGAGCAGAGGAGGCCGATCTGTCCGGATTCGCCCCGCCCGTCCTTTATTCGCTCCGGATCAGCAATGGAACGGACCTGAGGCAGGGTCCGGATCTTTCCGGGCTCGCGGCATGTACGGTACTGAAGGAATGCCAGCTGGAAAACCTCCCGCGCCTCACGGACATCGGATTCCTCAGCGGTATCTCCGGCATGGAGCGTCTGTTTCTGATTGGTCTGGACCGTCTTTCGGACCTGTCCCCGCTCAGCGGGCTGAAAAAGCTAAGCATCCTCCGCGTGATAGACTGCCGTTCCGTCCGGGATTACTCCCCGATCGGCGCCTGCCAGAGAGTTCAGGACCTGTCGCTTGAACAGTTTGACGATCATGAGATCCGGGACGTTTCCTTCCTCAGCTCCCTGCCGTATCTGGACCGGCTTGATCTGGGCGGCGTAAATATCCCGGACCTGGGATTTCTCAACAAAAGCAACAACTGGTGCACCACCATGGCCCTGCTGAAAATCACCGGCTCCGTCGGTGACTATTCGGGACTCAGCGCGCTCAAAAAGATCGGCCGCCTCGAGCTGGATCTCGACAATGATCCGGATCTGGGCCGGATCCTTCCCTATCTGGAAGGCATCCAGATCCAGGATCTTGTCCTCCGGCAGTTCAGCCGGATAGACCTTTCCGTGCTTCCGAAAGCCTCGAGCCGTCTCGAGCTGGACCGTTGCGGCATTACGGACCTGTCCACGATGCCTGCAGACTGGGACGCGCCCAGTCTCATGCTCAGCAACTGTTCCCGCCTGTCCTCCCTCGAAGGGCTGCAGAACCAGTCCCGCATCGGAAAGAACCCGCTCGGGATCGGAAATCTGAGCATTTGCAACTGTCCCCGTCTGACCGACTGGAGCGCGCTCTCCGGCACGAACCTCAACTCGCTGGAAATCACCGGCGGGTTTACGCTTCCCTCCTTTCAAGACATGCATACCGGTATGCTTCGGATCGACAGCGTGGCGGAGATTTCTGATCTTTCGTTCCTGGACGAAATGGATGCCTCCCGCTCCTGCAGCTTTACGCTGGTCGGTCTGGATGAAGTAAACAATCTCGCTCCGCTCAGCCGGTTTCACGGGGATTATCTGGCGGTCCCCCCGCAGCTTGCCGAGCAGGCTGAAGATCTGGTCAAATCCGGAAACTTCCGGGAATACCGGATCGAATTCCCGCAGGGCGGCTGGGAACTGGATGACTCGGAAATCGCGCTTCTGAGCCTCGACGAACTCGATACGCTCCCGGATGCCATCCTGCGCCGGGTATCCAGGTTCTGCCTGGCCGGGGATATGCTGGTGGACCCGGAACAGTATGATATCTGGGAAGACTGGAGCCGGGGCGGCAATACGCCAAAGCTGCTTCTGCACGACCGGCAGTCCGATGAACTGATCCCCGTCAGCGGGAAAGGCTTCCTTTCCGATCTCAGTTTCCTGTCCAAACTCACGGGGCTCCGGGATCTGCAGCTCTGCGGACAGCCGATTGAAAGTCTGGACGGGATCCAAGGTTTCTCCAGTCTGGAATCCCTGCGGATCCAGTTCTGCCCGAAACTGAAGGATGCGGCGCCGGTCTTTGCGCTGCCGAACCTCCGTTTCCTTTCCCTGAAAGGATGCCCGGTCAGCAGCATCCAGGGGGTCCAGAACCTGTACCGGCTTCAGGAGCTGAACATCCAGAATACCAAGGTAAGCGATCTTTCCCCGCTGGGAGAATGTGATTTTTCCTCCGCCATGTCCGAATGCGGCGGCTTCTATCTCTGCCTGAACGAAACGCTGTTCAAGGATTATTCCCCGCTTGCCGCCGTTCCCGCATTCTCCTTCCTGGAGCTCAACAGCGCTGACCCGAACCTGTTCCTCCCGTTCCTGGAGGGAAAAGAGATCCGGGAACTCAGCGTCTGCAACGTGTTTACCAGGCAGCACCGTCTGAAAGAACCCAATGCGGTCTTTGCGGATTTCGTCCGCGCCCATCCGGAACTGACCAGGCTCTGGATCCCCTGGAACCAGGCGCTGACCGATCTGACCCCGCTGCTGGAACTGGAAAACCTGGAGACCGTCCGGGTTTCCGCCGACATGCGCAAAGCCATCGCCAGCCTCGACGGGAAGGCGTACAGCTTTGATCTGCAGCTGGAGGGCTGAGGGGCTTATGGAACAGGAAGCAACCATCCCAATCCTGATCGGCGTAACCGGCCACCGCCTTCTCGGCACCGGGGACCGGGCTGCCGTCGCCGCATCCGTAAAGGCGGAACTGAAACGGCTCCAGTCCCTCTGTCCCCATTCCAGGCTCATGATGCTGAATTCGCTCGCCGAAGGGGCGGATCTGCTCTGCGCCGAGGTCGGCGAGTCCCTCGGCATTCCCCTGATCGCGGTCCTTCCCAGGGAGCAGGCGGACTACCAGCTGGATTTCAGCCCGTCCGGGAAAGAACAGTTCCTGCGGCAATGCAGCCGTGCGGACCTGGTGTTTGTTGCCCCTCCCGCCGAACCGGCGCCCGAAAGCGGAATCAGCAGGGACTATCTGTTCCGGCAGGCAGGAATCTATGTCGCCGCGCACAGCCATGTCCTGCTTGCTCTCTGGGATGGAGGAGCCGGTACAGAAGCCGGCTGCGGCACCGCGGAAACCGTCGGTTTTGCCCTGGAAGGAAGCTACCGTCCCTCCAAAGGCGTTCCCATCCGCTGCGGGGAAAACGAGGCGGTCATCCATGTTTTCACGCCGAGGAACGGGCACAGCGGCGAACCCGCGGGCACCGTCCATATCCTGGGAAACCGCGCGGCGGTCCGGGATATCCTTCTGAAGACGGATGCTTTCAACCGTCAGGCACCGGAAACCGGGGAGGCCGGAAACTCCAGGCTTCCCATGGATGTTCCGGAAGACCCCTGCCTTGAGCGGATGAGCCGGGTCAGCCGGTCCGCCGGGGCCCTGAGTTCCCTTTCTGCGGAAAGATACCGCCGTTCCCTGGCCCTTCTTGCCGCATCCGGCGCCCTGCTTGCCTTTTCCTTCCTGCTGTATGATGAACTGCGGATCCCCTGGATGATTCTCCTCTGCGGCCTTCTGATCCTGTCTGCCTGGATCCTCAAGGGGAGCGCCGATCATTCCGGATCCCACAGCAGCTACCTGGAATACCGCGTCCTGTCCGAGGCTCTGCGCGTCCAGACCTATCTGCGATATGCAGGAAGCGGGATCGAGGTATCCCGGCTTCTTCCCTGGACCCAGGCGGATGGGACGCCATGGATCCTGGATGCGGTCTGCGCCCTGTCCGTCGGAAAACCGCCGGAAGCCGCGCATGAGATCCGCTCCTGCTGGGTGGATGCACAGAAGGAATACCACCGGGCCGCAGCCGGGAAATCCCTGCACCGTCTGCGGATCAGTTCGCGTACCGTCCGCTTCGTCTTTGTCCTGAGCATGGTTCTGTACGCGGCCGCTGTCCTGTTCGAGCTGGCCTGCGGCGGGCTGTTCCTCCGCACGCAGGTCCGGATTCCCGATCCGGAATCCTGGCGGACCGTCCTGATCATCCTTCTCGGGACTGCTTCCGCGATTGCGCTGCTCGTATCCGGCTATTACGGGAAGCTTTCCCTGCCCCGTGCCCTTTCCGACCATCAGAAGATGGAACGGTTCTATGCGAAAATGTCGGAGCGGATCCGGCAGTACGGGCAGACCGGGGAACTCCTGGAAGTCATTGCCAGGGAAGAACTGGCCGAATGCGGCAGCTGGTGTTCCTATCAGCGGGACAACCATCCGGACATGATCCTCTGAACGGCCGTCCACTGTCTGCACGTCTTCCCGGCGCCTGCGGTCCAGCGCAGGCCGCCGGGTTTTCATTTTTGGACAGGCTTTCCCGCTTCTTTGGGGGTATAATGGGACGGAAAGGAGCGCATCAGACCTGAAATGCAGAATCCGTCCGAAACAGAACGCAGAAGAAAACCCATCCGTATTCCTGACTACACGCTTGGAGAAGAACTGGTAAACTCCATTTCCCACGGGGCCGGCGCCCTGTTCGGCATTGCAGCTCTGGTTCTGATGCTTCTGAAAGCACAAGGAGCCATGCAGAAGGTTACGGTATCCCTGTTCGGGGCTTCCATCATTCTGGTCTACGCGGTCTCCTGTATCTACCATGCGCTTTCCAGGCGGACCTGCGGAAAGAAAGTGCTCCGCGTCATAGACCACTGCAATGTATTCCTTCTCGTCTTCGGGACCTATATTCCGGCATCTCTTCTGGCAGTCGGCGGCACGACCGGCTGGATTCTGTTCGGGCTGGTCGCCGTCTTTACCGTCCTGGGAATCGCGCTCACTGCAGTAGACCTTGAACGCTTTTCCGCCGCAGGCGTTATCTGTCACCTGATCAGCGGGTGGTCCATCCTGATCGGGCTGCCTGTGATGGTCCGGACAATCAGCAAAGCCGGCGTAACCTGTTTCCTCCTGGGCGGTGTCCTCTATACTGTCGGAGCGGTGCTTTATGCGCTTGGGGCCAGGCGGAGATACCGGCACAGCGTTTTCCATTTTTTCTGCCTGCTCGGCACTTTCTTCCATTTTCTCGGGATCTACCGTTTCCTCCTCTGACCGGCCCGCTCCATTGCGTCGGGAATCCGTTCGGTCCGCATGCCGCGCCTCAACCCTGCAGCGGGAAAAGCAGAAAAGCGGAAAAGGCTCCCGCTTTTGTTTTTTATTGACAATCCGAAGGATTTTTTATAGAAATATATATTATAGATATGATCAGTTGTTCCTGAATCCGTGTTTTCCAGAAGGGCAGATCCCCTTACCCGGAGATGCGGTCCGGGATTCCGGATCTCTGTTTTCTATTCGGGCAACCGCTGTCAGCCAGCAGGCCAGATCCCGTTTTCATACGCCCCTCTGTCCCGGATCCCAGCATTTCTGCAGGACAATTGGTCCATTCCCATTTTCCCTGCCGCAGTTTTTACAGGATCAAAGTCTCTTTCTGAAAGGAGGGAGTGCTGTTCAAGATAGGAAGAGAAAAACGCTTCTGGTTAAACGGATGGAAAAGCAGTTGATTCTTGTACTGACAAAGATGAGGAGGAAAAAATGCAAACTACTGCCCTGATAATTGTAATTGCATACCTGATTGGTATGTTGGCTGTCGGCTTCGTTGTCGGCAAACTGAAAATCAAAGACAGCAAGGACTATATGGTCGCCGGCAGAAGAATGGGACTGTTCATGGTGGCGTTCTCCCTTTCCGCCAACAACATCGGCGGAGGATGCACCACGGGACTTGCCCAGAAAGCATTCGGCGACTGGGGAATGAGCGCGATCTGGTATGTCCTGACCGCCTCGATCGCCATGATTCCGCTTGCCTATTTCGCACCCAAAATCCGCAAGACGATGGCAATCACCATTCCGGAGGTTGTCGGCCGCAGGTTTGGAAAAGCCGCAAGCACCTTTACGGCGATCCTCAGCATTTTCTCCCTGTTCTGCCTGACTTCTTCGCAGATTGCGGCTTCCGGCGCCGTGGTTACCACCCTGACGGGAATCCCCCTGAACGTTTCCCTGATCATCGCCGGTCTGGTTATTATCCTTTATACGACCTTCGGCGGAATGATCGCGGACCAGATTTCGGACCTTGTACAGTTCATCGTGATCCTGATCGGCCTGGCGATTGCAACCCCGATCGTTCTGAAATCCGCCGGCGGCTGGGCAGCAATCTCGGCCAAACTGCCCGGCGCCCAGCTCAGCATTTCCAAAATCGGCTGGGTCCCGATTATCGGATATATCTTCAATTATTTCTGCACCTTCCTTGCCGGTCCGGAAATGGTTTCGCGGTTTGAAACTGCCAAAGATGAAAAGACCGCCATGCGCGCGTCCCTTGTCTCCGCAGTTCTGATGGCAGCGATGTCCGTTTTCCCGACCCTTCTCGGTCTTTCCGCTCTGGCGCTCAAGGATCAGCTCCCGAACCTGGCCGCCAACGGCAGCAACGCAATGATGGCCGTGTCCGCACAGTATGCCCCGGGCATTGTAACAGGCATCGTTTCGGCCGCCATCATCTGCGCGACAATGTCCTCTGCAGACTCCAATCTGCTCTGCATGTCGACCATGATCATCAACGATATTTTCCTCAGGTTCTCTTCGAAAAAGCTCTCTGAGAAGCAGATCGTTGCCGCAACCCGCGGATGCAATGTCATTTTTGCCATCATCGCCATGCTCATCTCCATGCTGGGCATCAGCATTGTAACCATGAACACGTTCGCATTCGGCATCCGCTGCGCAGGTCCGTTTGCCGCCTACGGCCTGGGTCTGGTCGTACCCAAGGCGACAAAGAACTCCGGTATCTACTCCATCATCACCGGAACAGTCGGGTTCATCTTCTGGCAGATTATTTCCGGGGGCGGATTCAAGTTCGGAATCCTGCCCGTTGTATTCGGCTGTGCTGTCAGCGCGCTGACATTCTGGATCATCAATATCGTGGAGCAGAAAAAGGGCGTCAAGCCCGCGCCTTCCGCATATATCGACTGATCGATCAGAAAGTCCCTTTTTCAGGCTGCCGGTTCAAACCGGCAGCCTGTTTCTATGCTGTGTGTCCGCAGCACATCAAAACGGCATCCGCTCCCATCCCCGGTCCTGGTCCGGCTTGGAAGGATGCATCATGAGCGGGATTTCCCGCTTCCTTTTCTTCTGAAAAAATGATTCGGGCTGGAAAAGCGCCCGTTCAGAGTCATGGCATCAGAAGAAAATCTGCAGGCATACCGCAGGATATGCCCTGAGAAGAAAAGAAAGAAACTGAAAACGGCATCTGCAGACGGGCAGAGTCCCATCCGATGTCAGACCGGGTTCCCCGATGTTTTTTCCGGTTCCGGCGCTGTCCCACTGCCTTCCAGATATTCGCGGAGTTCCCGGATTCCTTCGTCCGTATAGGAGCTGACATGGAATATCTCCCGGACCCCTGCATATTCCAGGAGCCGTTCTGCAAGCCGGATCTGTTCCGGAGTCCCCAGGTCTGTCTTTGTCACCACTCCGATCACCGGGATGGGAAGGCAGCTTGTCATGTTCGGGAAATAGGTTGTCTCCGTATCGGTGCAGTCCTGCAGCATCAGGACAAGGTCCGCGTCAGCGCACGTTACGGAAAGGGAATGGAACAGTTTCTTGTGCTCCATGTATTCCCCGGGCGTATCGATCGCGTCTCCGTAAATCTCGATCGCCTGCGTCTTCTTGTAATGGATCTGCTCATCATGGAGCCGCTGCAGCAGCGTGGTCTTGCCGCAGGCGATCCTGCCGACCACAAGAATATGCTTCATGACCGTGTAATCGGCGCAGGAGATGCCCCGATCACATTCACCAGAACATCCATAACCGCTTTCAGCGCCGCCTCCACATCCGCAACCAGGCCGCGGACCACCAGGGACCCGGAAAACCGGTCCACGAAAACCAGATCAATTTCCGCTGCCTTGATTGCAACATCTGCCCCGATAATCGCCGCTTCGCTCGGCGTGATTGTCATGATTCCGAGCGCGCCGCGGCGGTCATCGATCACGCCGATTTTCTTGTACAGGGAAACGTCCGGGTTGGCGATGACATGCGCCATGGTAATCTGTTTGCCCGGGACATATTCCTGAATGATCCTCTGTTTGTTTTCAAACTCCATTCCCTGCATAGGATTCCTTTCCCCCGTCACAGCAGTTCCTCAATGACCTCCGGCCGCGGGCTCGGGATCACGACTTCTTCAATCAGAAGCCCTTCCTCCCTGGCCTGCTTCGTTCCGCAACGGACAGCTTCCCGGACAGCGGCAACCTCCCCGGTCAGAACCACGAACGACTTGCCGCCGATTCCGGTCCCAAGCCGTACATCCAGAAGGCGTACCTCGGATGCCTTTGCTGCTGCGTCCGCGCCGTATACGGCGGCCGTGATGCTGAAATACTCCATTACCCCGACCGCTTCCAGAATATCCGGCTGCGTTGTCTGCGCAATCGCCCGCGTGACCTCTTCGTGCACCCGCGGGATGACGGTATGGTCAATAATCCTGGATCCGTTTGCCTGCATGGCTGCATCCATGGCAGACTGCACGGCAGCAACCTCCCCGCTGTACAGGATCACATACTTCCCCGGGCAGCAGGGTTTCGCCTGCAGCAGCACCGTGTCCGCGGCTTTCAGGACGATGTCTGCCGTTTCCACACCGCGGGCGATACTGTTGAGTTCAATGAATCCGATCGTTACCATGGTTCTACCTCTCGATTACAATCCTGTTTCCGGTTTCGGTCACAACCCCTGCAAAGGGAGCAGCCAGATGGGCCCCCATCCGGTCAGAAGGGCATTCTGCAATCCTCTGCCCCGCACTGACCCGGTCGCCAGGATTCACCAGAATATCCGGCGGCTTGCCGATTCCCTGCCGGACCGGGATGACAAGCCGGCTCGGCTCTGCAATTTTCAGCAGATCCGTATCCGTATCATAATAATCTGCAACCCCCGCTCTGGCGGCCATCCGGTGGGAGGGGACTTTCCGGTCCTCCCGCATCGGGTGGGGAACCGTCGGTTTCTCCGCCTTGGGAATACGGATCCCGGCCCTGGCAAGTTCCTGCTTGATCAGGGCGTTTACGCTCCTTGGCCTGAGGCTCATGGGGCAGGCGTACAGTTCGCAGATCCCGCATTCAGAACAGAGCTGTGCCGCCTGAATGACCGGTTCGTTCAGGATTTCCTCCAGCGGATGATAGGCAAGCATCCGCATGATCTTGTGCGGAGCAAGGTTGTGCCCGAGCAGGTGGCGGGGACACATTTCCGTACAGTTGGTGCACTGGATGCAGGATGTCCTTGCCGTTCTCCGGATCCTTTCAAGGGCCAGGGGTTCCTTGCGGTATTTCCGCCTGGGCAGCACCAGGATCCCGGAAGTGGTCTTTTCGACAAAAGAGCATTTCGGATCGTCGTCCGGAATCCTCTTTCCCATCATGGGACCGCCGGAAAGGATCACGACATCTTCCGCCGCTTCCGTGATTCCTCCGGCAAGGGCAATACAGTCGCAGAAGGAGGTGCCGATCGGCGCATACACGATACACGGCGTCCGGACCGCCCCGGCAACCGTCAGGAACCGGTGCGTGAAAGGAACGCCTGCCATGGCATTGTAGCACGCCAGCAGGGTGGAAACATTCAGCACCACACTGCCTGCGCTGATCGGGATATTCAGGGGAGGCACGACTTTCCCGGTCGTTTCATATACGACAACCTGTTCGTCACCGGCCGGGTAGAAACTCTCCACCGTATGGATTTCCACCTGTTCCCCGGTTTTCCGGATCGCCTCCCGCAGGGCGACAATTTCCGCCGTATAGGTTTCCTTCAGGGAAAAGGTGCAGTCCTCCGCCCCGATTTCCCGTCCGATTGCCGCCAGCGCAGCGACCAGCTGTTCCGGAAAATGGCGCATCACGTAGCGGTCGGTGCAGAGCACGGGTTCGCACTCCATCGCGTTCACGATCAGATGCTGCGGGCTGGCGGACAGTTTGATATGGGTTGGAAAGCCCGCTCCGCCGCAGCCGATCACTCCGGCATCCCGGATTTGGCTGACTCCGCTCATCATGCCTCAGGCGCCTTTCTTCTGCTCGGCCGTGTTTTCTGCTCCTTCTGCCGGTTGGCTTCCGCTTCCCGGTCCATTTCGATCGTATCGATAATCCCGACAATGGCCGCATCGATTGCGCAGCTGTCGGATCCGAGCGC
>JAEEGL015176504.1_pt1 | contig 10236 bp, 10 predicted proteins | sample 9134231 | NCBI WGS metagenome assembly JAEEGL01 (sample SAMN16246548, study PRJNA631951) | gut metagenome | biome: gut microbiome; feature: rumen; material: fiber-attached | host: Bos | place: Iran: Karaj | collected 2018-10 | reverse complement strand
TGTTTTTAAACGCAACACTAAGGTAAGTGAAAAATCTGACATGACAAAATCCTGAGTCGCTCGGCTCTGCCGCGTACCACAGCAAGAACTTTTTGTTGCTCAGGTACTTATAAAGAAAGTTAAACTAAAGTGCTGCGGAATTTAGGGTTAACAACAATTCCGACCTAAACCGTAAAAAACTAAAACCTCTGCCACAGATTAGCGTAACCTTTGAGTACCTTTGCGGAAAAAAATTATAACATGATGAACAACATGACACTACAACCAACAAGCAACAATCACAAGCCTGAGTTTGCCGGAAAACGTATATGGATGTACTGGCCAGGCGAGAAAGCATATCAGTTCAAGGAGAATGCGGAGAAGGGGTTCATGGCGTGTGGACTTCCCGGCGACAACGAAGTGGGCGATTTGAATGAAGTCATGAATGTGAGGGGCGGTCTGACAGCTGCCCTCAAGGAAGCTTATGGCATGGGAAGAATTGCAGGGGGCGAGAAACTCATGCGGGAATTTGCGAACAAGATGGACATTGGCGACTACGTAATTGCCCGCTGCGATTTCGATTACATCGTAGGTGTGGGCGTTGTGAGCGGTGACTATTACTATGACGCACAGCGGTCGCGCTTCAGGCATTGCCGTAAAGTGCAGTGGATTGACACCAAGAAACGACCTTTCTTAGATGAACTGAAGGCAAATGGCAAATGGCATAGAGTGACCCTGATGGATCAGCACTACCGCAGAATCGGCGAAAGAATTATTTCCCAAATCCTTGAGGGAAACGAGGTTGATGTGCAAAGCCTTCCGTCGGCAGTATCTGAAGCAAGCGGTTCTGGAGCATTCAGACAGCAAGAGCCCGAGCCGTCGCACTCGGAATTCATGAACAGGGCACGGCAATACCAGGAGGCTCTCGTTCGGCAGTGGGCTAAGCAATTCGGGAATGTCCGCATCTGGGACGAGCGCCCGGGGCATGGCGTATGGCTGAAGGATGAGTATGCGTTGAAGGGACTTGTATTCTACGAGGGCTTTCGGCAGGAAATCACGAACCTCTACCACAGCGGAACCACACGCATGGGCATGAATCTGCTGCGTAACGCCCTCAGAAGTGAGCACATACCCTACAACCTCTTCTTTCCCATGATGAAGGAATGCAACAGAGAGGCTACAAGAGACTTCTTCAATGACCTGCTCGGAACGGATGCCGTCAGCGAGGTGCTGGATGTGAAAATAGAATATGCTCCCCAGCCCAAATACTTTTATCTATGCGACGGCACCTCGTTTGACGCTTTCATATTATACCAGCATCAGGACGGAAGCAAGGGAGGCATCGGCATCGAGGTGAAATACACCGAACGGGAATATCAGATTGGCGAAACAGAATACAAGAACACTCACGATGGGCACGGCAATGTAAAGTTGTCTGAACATTACCGGCGGGCGACGGACGCGTCAGGCTATTATCTTCCAAACAGTGAGGAGAGTCTTGTTTCCGACATTCTCCGTCAGATATGGCGCAATCATATTCTTGGGGCGTCGATGGTACAGCATGGCGACTTGAAACACTTCGTTTCACTAACCCTGTATCCGATGGACAACCCTCACTTTCGTGTGGCTTCGGAGGAGTATAGAAAGCTATTGACGCCCAAGGGTGCAGACACCTTCTTCACGTTCACATACGAGAAGTTATTTGAAACCATCGCACGCCATTTCCAAACGGAAGGACAGCAGGCATGGATTAAATATCTGTACCACCGCTACCTGTTTGATGCAAAAATGCCAGGCGAAACCTCCAAAGCGTCATACGAGCATAAAACGACATACGAGCGTAGAGCGCCATACGAGCGTGAAACGGCAAAGTCACTAAACCGCGGAGTTTCGTCAGAACTGACAGAAGCCTTCAAGCGGCATCCTCTCTACACATTTTACCGCCAACACGCAGACGAACTGCTCATAGGCATCCGCAACAACTACCTTAACATATACTATCAACTTAACAACATCGCCGAAGTGCGCCTTGCCGGTGACAGCATCTCGTGTGCCATTCATCCCTACTTCCTCAGACACGATGGCAACAGTAATGAAGTATTGACAGGTACAGACATTGAAACATTGATTACGGACCGCTATGAGGCAATTAAACACCTCATTGTGAACAAGAAGAATGCTACCTTAGAGAAAATGGCACAGCAGGCACTGGTAATGCAAAACAATGCAAGTCACGTATCCAAATGGTATTGTGTCGATGTGGAGTGGGCGCGTTCATTCAATAACCAAGCAGAAAAGGATTCGTGCATGGCATCACGCATGGACATTATAGCCATATCCAAGGAGGCACCACACAGGGTGGCTATTATTGAACTGAAATACGGCAGCAAGTCCATCAACGGAAATGCGGGTGTCATGAAGCACATACAGGACTTCAGGACGCTGAAGGAAGGCAGCATCCACGACGGCAGTCGCATTGACTATTATGAGGGTATGTGTACCGACATCTGCAACATTCTCAGAGCGTATGAGGCACTGGGAATAGCACTGCCAGAGACGCTTAGGAATCTTAACAACGAGGCGTTTGCGCTGAAACCGGAATTCTACGTGCTGACACTGGATAATAATGCAGCCTCATGGGGACACACCACACCAAAGCAGACAATGGCAGCCTACCTGTTCTCGCCCTACAGCCACAATTATAGGGCTTGGAGATGCAGACAACCGGCGAAAGACAATGTTCAGGATAAACTTGACATCGATGTCATGGATGCGTCATCTGACCTCCCCGTAACATTTATCTTCTCAAGTCAGACGGTCTCCGACCTCCATGTGAATGACATCTTGGAAGACGAAAGCTACGAAATCATCCGACCGATAATGCGATGATGAGATGTGAAAGGTGAACCGAAGGTCGGCGGCGCGAAGCGTAAAGCCAAAGGCGAGTAACTATAAACCTAAAATCCGCAACTAATAGTCACGGGGACTAATTTTGCATTCTGGTGCTTCATTTGACGATTCTCTTGTCGTTATAGACGTGATTACGTTTGTTTCTAGCCCACCTTCCCCTTACCCCGTTAAGCATTGCAAGGGCTTTATGCTGCCGATAACCCTCAAAATTGAATTCTCAGCCGTCAGTGAGTGTAAAAGGGTTCTGATATGAATGGTTATGAGTATAGATGTTCAGTTCGTAGTGTCTGGCCGTCCTTATCCATTTGGCAGGCACGCTGATGAACTTGGTTTATCTCCAACTTTTAGCGGACAGCAATAATAAAAAAACAAAAATACCGCAAGGATTTTAATAAAAAAAATGCCTTGCGGTACAAAATTAATAGAATTTGGAACATTTGAGACAAATAGAAAACTCAAGAATCACTTTCTTGGGCAGTGACGCCAAGCTTCTGGGAGGCCATGCTTAGGTAAATTTTCTCGGCCATCGTCATCTTTTCATCCAAACCGACCAAAGAAAGCATACTGTCGTAGGTGTCCTGAGCTGCCTGACGGTCGGTGGCAATCAGATCGAAATCTACATCGTAGCTCTTATCCGACTCGATGTTGGCAATGAGGTCGAGCTTGTCCTGAGCATCCAACTTGGAGACGGCGATACGCTGCTCAATGGTCTGGTACTTCTCAGGCGACACCTCGTCGTTGATCTTGGCAATGTTGATCATGGCTTGGATGGTGGCCATCTCCACTAACTGCGGGTTGTGCTCTGCCTTGTTGGCCTTGACGAATGAGGTCTTGATGCTGGACAGAGCAATGTCATCGATAGCACCATCGTCGAAGAGGTGACGCTGGGCACTAAGCTGACGGCGCAAGCGGTTGGCTCCCTTGCGGAAGGTGTAGAGCGTCAGGCCACCAGAGAAGAGACCGCCGGCCAGAGGGAGGAAGCGGCCTACGCCTTTGGTGAAACTTTCCTTAGTAAGACGAGAACCAACCATACGTGCCACCTGACTGGCTATAGGATAGATGGCGGCACGGGTCATTGCCACACGAGGCAGGCGGGAAACGGCACTGCCGGCAACGGCCTTCGACAGTTCTTCGATGCCTTTCTCGGCTACGGGAGCACCCATCATGACACCCATAAAGATGGTGAGCAGGTCAATGGCGGGGGAATCGGCGGCTTCGTGGCTGGCGGTTTCCTCGTCGGGGGTGGATCCGATGGGGGAACCATCGGACACACTGGGGGCGGGCTCTATGTCAGCGAAGAAGTCGGGGTAGCCATAGAGGTAGGCGAGTTTCTGGGAAAGCACGAAAACATGATAGAAATACTGCGTCAGGTCGGCAGGCATAGTGGCTGCCATAGCGAGTCCACCTGGCAGACCAACTACGGTTGAAGCTGTAGTGGCTAATGCCGTATGGTAGCGGATACACTGACGGGCAAGGCGGTCGATAACCTGTTCAGACACAACGGTATAGGGACGAACGCTACCAATCATCTGCAAGCGCGACTGGTTGCAGTAGGGGCGCAGCTCCTTACGCAGGAAGGCAATGCGATCGACTTTCACACTTGGCATTTTCAGTACGGTTGCCAGAATCTTATTCCAAACCAAATTCTCTTTATCCATATTCTTAACCTTTATTTCTTAATACTTTATTCTTTTGCAAAACGTTTTATCAGACTATAGGCGGTATAGAGACCTAACTCACCCGCCTTACTCAGATCGCGTATGCCCTCTTCGGTCTTACCACTATCGATATAGGCCAGTCCGCGGTTATAGTAGGCTTCAGCCAGTCGGGAGTCGAGGGCAATGGCACGACTATAGTCATCGATGGCGGCGGCATAGTCCTTACGAGACACGTAGACGTTGCCCATATTATATAATAGGTACGCGTTATGAGGAGAGAGGCTGATGGCTTTCGAGAGGTCTGTCAGCACATTGTTGGTCTGCAAGGCCTCTGCCAACGTTCCTGCTCCAGACATTTTCAAGTCTATGTTATTCGTTGAGGAAACGGAGGTTTCCTGAGCAGGGACTGACGTTTGGGAAGCATGGAAGTCGTTGAGTTTCGACTGGCAGACAGCCCGCTGCCATAATGCCAGTACGGAAAGGCTGTCCATGCTGAGATAGGTGGTGAGGTCATCGATGGCACTCTCGAAGTTCTGGAGCGACGAATAAGCCACCGCCCTGAGCATGAGGGCCTGACGAATAGAGCCTATTCTGCGCACGTCGCCAATGAGTTGACCCTGTTTTTCAATATACTCGAAGTATGACTGTCCCTTCGCCTCGTTGATGTCCGGACTACCGCAAATGATATAGAGAGGTCGCGTTGACTGACGGTTAAACGCCTCGACAGCCACGTCGAAAGCCACATAGGAGCTGACATCGCTCTTCAGCATTTCCATCGACAACTCATACATAGGCAGATAGGCCACTTCCACACGGTGGTTCTGTACGCGTCCACGGTATTCATTCTTATATTCGTTCTTTACCTCCTGATCGTCGGCCACAACCAATTGATTGTATTTCTCCAGGTCCTCATCGCTGCGCTTACGCATCTGGTTCTTCTTCATCCGAGGCTGCTTGCCACCATAGCGTTTGTCCATTTGGGCCTTCAGGATACGGAACTCGTCTTGTTCAGCCTGACGGTTCATACCCATACGACGGTAACAGCCTGCACGATAGTGGAGACCTGTCCAGAAGTTAGGAAACTCGTTAATGACAACAGTATAGTCGCTGATGGCACCACGCAGGTCGCCAGTCTTGTCGCGAAGCAGTCCGCGATTGAAGCGGGCCAGCATATTATCGGGTTCTATATTGAGCACGAAGTCAAAGTCCTCGATACCACGATTGTCATCACCAACCTGAGCACGCAGCAGTCCACGGTTGTAGTGGCCAATGAAGTTGTTAGGCTCCAAGTCGAGTGCCGTGTCGTAGTCGGACATGGCACCACGCAGGTTGTTCTGGTTATAGCGGGCCAGCGCACGGTTGATGTAGTTGCCGCCATTCTTAGGCAACAGGTGGATGGCCTTGTCGAGATACTCCTCAGCCTCCTTCCACTCACTCTTGGAAAGACTGATGATAGATCGTGCCGACCACGTCTGACCATCGTAGGGGTCAATTTCCAAGCTCTTGTCCAACGCCTCGGTAGCCTTGAGCGTGTCTTCCATCTGCAAGTAGACCTCAGCCCGCATCGAATAGCCGCTGGCATACTTGGGCCAACGTGTAAGCATGGTATCGAGCTGTGCCAAAGCCCGCTCGTTATCCTTGGAACGGATATAGCAGAGCACACGATTATGCCACAGTCCCTGGTTCTGAGGATCATACTTCAGAGCGGTTGTATAGTCGTCTGCCGCCTGCATGAACTGTCCTAAGCGGATACGGCAAAGTCCGCGCAGTTCATAGGAGTTGGTGACGTATGGGTTCCGCTCTATCGCGTTGGTGCAGTCAGCCTCAGCCCCGACAAAGTCGTCGAGGTAATACTTGGCAACGCCACGGAGAAACCACGGCTCAAAGAGATAGGGTTTGGCCGAGATGGCCTGATTAAAGTATTGGATGGAGAGGACATAATCCTCAAAATAAAGCGCCGAACGTCCTACCATTATCAGACGGTCGGTGTTGAACTGGGCATAACACATTGAACATTGAACATTGAACATCGAACATTGAAGCCCAAACAGCAACAATGCAATCCTCAGCATCCATTGTCTCATACATACACTCATGCATCAATCTCAAATATTCTTGCGTCCCTTCGGTAGCAAGCGTCTCGCTATGCTCGCCGAGCGCAATGTTCCGCTCGAGCTTTGCTCGCTTTGCTTGCAAAGAATCCTCAATGTCTCACAGCCTTTGTCTTATACCCACAACGGTAGCGGCCTAAGGTCAAGGCCTTCAGTTTACTCTTGATGAGCTGTTTACGGAGGGGGGAGATGCGGTCGACAAACATGTGACCCTCTAAATGGTCGAACTCATGCTGCATGACACGTGCCAGATAACCCTCAATCCATTCGTCATGTGGTTGGAACTGCTCGTCGAGCCACTGTACACGAATACGTGTGGGACGAACCACCTTCTCGTGGATGGCCGGCAACGAAAGACAGCCCTCCTCGCTTGAGTCGGTCTTGGTCTCGTCCTTCTCAACGATATGGGCATTGATGTAGATATTTCGGAAGCCCTTATACTCGGGCATGTCCTCGCTAAGCACGTCGAGGTCAATGACAACCAGACGGATAGACTTTCCTATCTGTGGAGCTGCCAACCCTATGCCCTCGCTTTCGGCCAGCGTGTCCCACATATCAGTAATCAGCTGCTCCAATCCAGGATAGTCAGGGGTGATGTCCTCAGCCACCTTGCGCAGCACTGGATGACCATAAATATAAATAGGTAGAATCATTTACAATTTGACAATTTACAATTTCGATTTTTTTGAACGGAGGTAGTCCTCAAGGATGATGGTGGCCGAGATTTCGTCGACCAGCGCCTTATCCTGCCGTGCCTTCTTGCGAAGGCCGCCGTCGAGCATAGCCTGATGAGCTAACACCGAGGTGAAGCGCTCGTCATAATAATCGATAGGAATCTCTGGATGAGCCTTCCGCCAGCGTGCCACAAACTGTTGGACACGAGCCAGATTCTCACTGGGCTGTCCATTCGGCTGCCGAGGCTCACCGATGACGATACGTTCCACCTGCTCACGCTGCAGATAGGACTGCAACCAGTCGAAAAGCTCTGATGTAGAAACAGTCGCCAATCCTCCAGCTATAATCTGCAGAGGATCGGTGACTGCTAAACCTGTACGCTTACGACCGTAGTCAATCGAAAGGATACGAGCCAACGGCTTAACGCATATTATAGAGCAGCCATGCGTCGCCCTTAGGATTGTACTTCGAACCACGAATCTGGTCGCGGCTGTTCACGGCATCCACCTTGTTGTCGAAGGTCGTAGCTACAACACGGTACATGCTGTTTGACTCGTTCTTCACAATCTGCGCATTGTAACCACCATCGCGGAGCTGCTGTACCAGACCCTCGGCATTTGCCAGCAGGCCAAACGAACCAACAACTACGCTGAAGCTCTTCAGGCCAGCACCGCTGACAAGCGTCACTCTCTCCTGACGAACAGAGATGTTGTCAACATTGTCAACAACACGGGTCTGCGTAGCAGGACGAGTGGTAACGGGAGCTACTGTCACCGGAGCTTCGACCGGAGTCTGTGTCACATGCTGAGCAGCTTCCTGCGACTTTGCTTTCTCATAAGCCTTTTTGTAGGCACTTTCACTACTTTTACCGCAACTGGCAAATAATAGAGCTAAGCTCAGACCAGCGCAAAAAACCATGTACTTTTTCATAACTTCTTAGTTTAATTATTGAATTAATCTTACCTTTTCATTCTAAAAGTCAGTGCGAAGATACAAATTATTGTGGAAATATTGGCAAAAAATGGACATAAACTTTGTTAAATGAACGAAATACTCACATTTTAACAAAAAATGATACATCTTTTAACGCCTTTTTCAGAAAAAAACCGTATATTTGCGTCGCAAAACATGTTTAACCCATAAAATATTGCAACATGAAAAGTTTAGGCTATATTGGCGCTTTCTTAGGTGGAGCAATCGCCGGCGCTGCGTTAGGTATTCTGATGGCCCCCGAAAAGGGATCGGAAACCCGAGTTAAAATTACTGACACCATTGAGGACTTCTTGAAGAAGCACAACATCAAACTCAGCCGTAAGGAAGTAGGTGACCTGGTGGATGACATTCAGGACGCAGCTGAGGTTGAAGATTAATGACTCAAAAGATGCTGTCAAGCGACAAAAACGTTGAGAACATTGGGCAGCTGGTAGAGTTGCTCAAACACTATCTCGGGCTTCAGGCGGAATACGTGAAGCTGGACGTGATAGACAAGGTGGTGCGCCTGTTAACGGCCGCCGCCTTGGCTATCGTTTTCTTCCTCCTCATCATTGCCGTCATGATGTTCTTCTCGTTCTCATTTGCCTACTGGATTGGACTGTACATCGGTATGGCTCCTGCCTTTTTGGTGGTTGGAGCGTTTCATCTGGTGCTGCTCATTCTTGTGTTCATCTTCCACCACGAATGGATTGAGCGTCCGCTCGTTCGTTTCTTAGCTAACCTATTAATGAGTAAGTAGCCTATGCTTCCTGCGCAGAATCACCATCCCCAATACCGCACGCTGGAGGAAATCCGCCAGCGTAAGGACGAATTGCTTGACCAGATGCAGGCCGAAAACAAGCAGATTTCGGCCAAGTGGAACCAGCTGTTCGTCAAGCAAGAGGACAGCAGCAAGGGCGAATACATTGCCAGTCTTGTGGCCAATAGTGTAACCATTATTGACCTGTTCCTGCTGTATCGGAAACTGAAGAAAAACTACGGAGGACTGATGGGGTTATTCGGAAAGAGCGGAAAGAGCGGAAAAAGCAAAAAACGCTAAATATCCACTTCTCAAACATCTTCTTTCACTTCCACCACTTGACCATCGAAAGCCAGTTGGATGTCTGACGGCAGTTGGGCATTCACTTCGTCGTGAAGTCCGATGTCGTGGCTGGGATGTATGAGATAAGTTTGCCTCGCCCTTACCCTTTTGGCAAAAGCTACGGCATCGTCCAACGACTGATGCGAATGGTGAGGCTTCTGGCGCAAGGCATTGACCACAAGCACCTCAGATCCTTTGATATAGGGCAATTCCTCATCGTTAATCGTCTTCATGTCCGTTATATAGGTGAGGGAGCTGCGAGATGAGTGCTGGGAAATCCGATAGCCCAGAATGGGCAGTTTACCGTGCATCACTTCAATGGGCATGATGTCAAAGTCGCCAATAGTAAATGGTTCATGCTTATGAATCTCATGAAGTCCGATGGCAGGCACCCCAGGGTAACGGTTTGCGGCAAAGCAGTAAGGCAGCATTTCGAGCAAGCCCTGACGGGCAATGGGATCAGCATAGACATTGATTTCCCCAAACTGACAATAGGGTCGTATGTCGTCCATACCTCCCATGTGGTCGTAATGGGCATGGGTAATGAGAATACCGTCAATGCGACGGAAAGGCTGCGGCATGATTTGCTGACGAAAGTCAGGACCACAGTCAATGAGCAACCGTGTATTCTCCGTCTCGACAAGTGCCGAACAGCGCAGACGCTTATCCTTAGGGTTCGTACTCTGGCAAACCCTACATTGGCAGCCGATGGTCGGCACCCCACACGATGTTCCAGTTCCAAGAAAAGTCAGTTTCATTCTTCTATATAACTAAGTTACTGACCCCACCCCCGACCCCTCCCCTACATGGGAGGGGAGTTGCGCGGCGG
>JAEEGL015123071.1_pt1 | contig 10236 bp, 3 predicted proteins | sample 9134231 | NCBI WGS metagenome assembly JAEEGL01 (sample SAMN16246548, study PRJNA631951) | gut metagenome | biome: gut microbiome; feature: rumen; material: fiber-attached | host: Bos | place: Iran: Karaj | collected 2018-10 | reverse complement strand
GTCTTTCTGGCAATATAACTGATGTGGTCGTTGATTACATTCTTCCATGTAAATTGCACCAGGTCGCCGACACGGCATCCTATCATGCAATGGAAGATGAATATGTCGCGTTGTATTTCCAACTGCGGAATCATGCTCTCCCTGATAGTGTTACGTTGTTCTTTAGGCAAGGCTTTCCAAGCTGCATGCAGGTCTGTCTTGGCTATTTTCGTCCGTTCTTCCACAGTGATATAATATGGGGTGCCATATTGCGGTGATTTCAATTCAAAGCCTACAAAAGGATCGTTATGAAGAAGCTGCTCCTTCATCGCCCACTTGATAAAGGTGCGGAAACGCTTCATTATCTTGATGACGGTGTTCCGACCGCGCATCTGGGGTCTTCTCTTTTCTGGTATCTCTTCGAAAATGACCTGGTAGTCAGGGTCACTCACAAAGAGATGTTCATGGCGGATGTAATAATCTAATTCCCTTATGGTGTCAACGTTGAGTTCCTCAAAAACAAGTTTGAAATCTTTCCTGGTTTTCAAGCTGACGAATAGTTCGAACCGTTTCAACAGCCTGCCCATCGTGTCGAAATTCTTCCTGTCGGAAGGCTCATACTCCTTGATATCCAGGAAGGATGTGTAATAGTCGAAGAAGTCTTTCTCTTCCTCTTCTTCTTCGATATGATAGTTTTCAGGATGTAGTGCCTGGTCTATCAAAATGCCAAACTCCTCACTGGTGATGGACTTTTTGTTGGAAAGCTTGCTGTATATTGCCAACATCAATTCCTTCCGGTCCATGACGGAATTTGCAAAATTGATCCGCTTGATTCTGTTATACAAGATCTTCGCCTTGATGCATTCCTTCTTCGCATCCCACACCTCGGGATCGACCATAATATCTGAAGAATGATATAACTGAACGTGTGTGCCGTCACTCAGCCTGAAACGGACAGCAACTTCCTTTTTGTTGCCCTTTCGGGAGGTGGGCCTGATAAATGCCTTTACTGTTGCCATAAAATGAGGTTTTGAAATTTCTTAAATGATTTTTTTTCACGAAACTACTAGTGCAAAGATATTAGAATCTGCACAATTTTTCAAGACATCTCTTGATACAGGGTCATTAAGCCGAACAGCAATAAGACCGATTTAAGGTCCACTTGAAGAGGAAAAAACCTGATTTTGAGATTGTTTAATTGTGTTTCAAGCAGTTTCAGAAATCCTTAGTAAAAGGCGATTGTTTAACCCATCTGTCCAGTAATCCCGACTTTTAAATAACCCAAGTCGCTGACTCTCAGCAACTTGGGTTTCTTTATACCCAATTTTTGGCGTGTTTTTGGCGTGATATTTGGGGGTGCAAAAGGGCAAGTGTCCTTATGGAAGTCTGATACTGCTCCAAATTGATTGTCTTTGGAAGTGGCTCAATCACGAATGTTTAAGAGGACAATCCCAAAAATTTTGACAAAAATGGATGCAATAGGGATAGTCCCACTACATCCACTCTATTGGTCTTTCTTGGCGTGTCTTTGGCGTGATAACCCACAATAGGTTGTACACAGCCGACTTACCTTCTCCAAGGATATTTCATGTCATCTTTGGGGAAGAGCTTCTCTTTCACAAACCACTTCAACAATAAAAACAGTGGAAATCCTAAAACCCCAATCCAATAGATTAAGGTCTTATATGTTTCTCCCAATTGAGCAACTCCCCATCCGCCAAAACTCATAGATGTTAACAAGATGGCGGTGGCTATGTAAAGGACCTTGTTGGAAATCCATATTCCTTCATGTGAATAGCTTCTCTTTTCTTCAATTTCCTTGCAAGCATCCTCTTTTTCTTCAATTATCTCTGAAACAAACTCCTTCACCTTTTTGGGCAAATAATCATCCAAGGTGTTTGTTACTTCACCAGAAGTTTGTTGAGGAAGATTTAAGATCAGTCTTCTGTCAGCCTCATCGAGACTTACTCTGACATCTTTGGTGGTTCTTTCCATCCTCGACACAAATTGTTTTTGCATATCAACAAAAACATTTGTATTCTTTTCAAGTTCATCTTTCCCTCTTTGGAAAATGAGCGCGGCCTCCATGATTCCGAATTGCTCCGTCTCATCTGATTTAGGGGGTAGCGCTTGTACGTCATTATTATCCACGGAATCTTGGTGGTCCGAGTTGACCACGTCATCATCAAACATTCTTTCTATTTCTTTTTTGTTTTTCATTATATAACTTTTTTAGTGAACATATAAACCTACTACATTAAGACATAAAAGTGTATTACTTCATTTGGCCATCATTTTGCAAGTATATTATATAAGTATTATATAAGTAAATAGATGGACACTATCTTCTGCGAGCATATCTCGTTACTTTCTTCGGGCATTTTTTGACCACCGATCTGGCGATTCCCTTAGCTCTGTCAACCTCATCCTCCCCATCGTCATGCTTCTTTCTTTTGGAGAGGTCTTTGGGATGACCGCCACCACCAATGTGAGCACTTTCTCCTGTCTCTATGGTCAACAGCTCAAAGAAAATGAAAACCGACTCTTCCAGCACCTGCTCCAAGTCAAACATGTATTTATTGCCGAACTCGTTGAGGATATCGCAGAATGCGTCAATTATTCTCTTGGAAACATCAAAGGTGAAGCGCTCAGGTTCCTTACCATCCTCAATACTGCGATCGTATTCCAAATGAACTATCGGAGTCCCTTTGCGGATTGGCTCGCAAGTCAGGTGATGCTTTTCTTCGTACTCAGCCTTTGCAGCATCCATCTCATCGTGCAATTGTTTCCAAGTCGATTCAATGTGGTTGGCATTGAGTTTTCGTCCTATCTGCGAGGCGTTGTATCTTGAATGACCCCTCATGACACGATAACCCACCACTTTTTCCTTACTGTCCCGCTTCACTTCTGCATCATATCCCCTCTCTTTGATTCTCCTAAGAAATTCATCCCAATCAAATCGTTCCATCGTACGGAGGATGTCGTAGATGGCATCCTTGATTTCCTCCTTGTGCTCCTCACTGATGTCTTTCGACTGCCGCCAGCCCATTCTCTGATTGATGCTGTTGGCCGTCATCGTCGCCTTCAGTCCAATGAGGTTGGTGTCGTTGACTCTCCCGTCGAGAGTGAAGCGTGAAATCATGAAGTGAAGGTGCGGAATGCCGCTTTTGGCATCGTGGTGCAGCATGGCCAGCCACTTGCTGTGGGCGAAGTCCGTCCGTCGTGATGACACTTTACCTTCCTTGTTCTTGAACTCAACCTTGTCCATCTCCTCAATGACTTGGTGGGCGAACTGGTTCCACTGATCCAATGTCCATCCTTCAGACTCCTCTTTTGTCGGCGACACCTCCATGGCAATGAGGTTCCTCGTCACAGGCTTTCCAGTGGAGATATGGTTCTCCCCGGCATACTTGAACTGCATCCAGATGCTGTCGAGGTCATCCACCGTCACGGCCATAGCCATGTCACCCGCCATGTTCTCACAGCAGACAAACTCAGCGTCGCGTTTCAACGTGGAGTATGTAGTATATGCGTTGCCATGTGTGATGGCCCTTGCCCTTGCTATCATAAGCTACATCCTTTCCATATATTTGTCAATCCATTCAATCTCTGAGACCATAGCCTTCCACCATTTTTTGATGGTCGGTATCAAAGCGAGGAATTTTGACCTTTCTTCTTTCGTCATGTTCAGTCCACTGATGTTGTTGATGAAATTCACCATGTCCTTCCTGGCTGCAAACAACCCATTCCTTAGTTCCGGGTCGGGGATGCGAGGTTTGTATTCCATGAGAATATCGCGGCAGTACTCGCTGAAATTTTTCTTACATTTGCTTGCATTCTCCGAAATGATGGCCATCTCCTCATCGTTAAGGCGTATGGTCCTCGACCTCCTTGTTGGAGATTTGTCAGAGGGAGATTTTCGAGGTCTCCCCCTGTTTTTCATGATTCTTTGCTTGTTGTTATCCATCTTTTAGTACGGTTAAAATTCAAATATAAGAGGTGCGAGCCTGCGAGTGCTCAGTCAAGTAACGCGACTTGTCAAGCGTTCGAGAATTTTCGCATTGCGAAAAAACCTCTTGCTATAAATGGCACCAAAATCCATCCTCCTTGGCTCGTCTTACACTGCAAAATTATTCAGTATCTCTGATACCTCATAGCATGTACCTGACAATTTTTGGCCTTTAAAACTCTTTAACCATACTGATTTTCAGTCAGTTTCAGTTCCATTCAATTCGATTTGGTAGAGAATATGTTTCTCGTTTTTATATAATTACAAAATGCGAGAAAAACCGAAGATCATCATCTCGCTTTTCGGAGTTGCTGCTGAATTATATAAAGGTCATTATGTCTGCAAAAATCTTTACAAGCACCATATGCATGGATTATATGATTCCTACTGATGATGACAGGTAATATAGAAACGATAACACCAGCATCTCATAATGAGCAGCCCTTTTATATAATTATATAAGTCTATTAAATGTGGCTTTTTATATAATTATATAAGTCCATAAAATGCCTTTTTATATAATTATATAAGACCACATGTACCTTTTATATAATTATATAAGTTCATTGTAAGTAGCCTTTTTATATAATTATATAAGACGATTATATAAATATATAAGTATATAATTATATAAAAATATGTTACAAAATGAGGCCGACGGATGGCTTACTGCCAACATCTGAAGTAATGCAGAAATAAAAATCGGACCACCTGGCATGGGAAGTCCGATAGGGAAAAGACGTGTGATGATGGAGGGAAGTTCTTTGGGTGGTAGCCTATTCATAATCATTATCGGAATCATCATTTGATTCTCATCTACTTCTTATGGCGAAGGCATTTTATCACCTTCAAGAGGTGCAGGAATCCCAAAAGAATTTATGTTCTTCTCCATAGACCTTTTTAATTAGTTCATAACAACAATTTGTTCTGATTTACATGTCGCCTGATATTCTGGAGCATATAGACATTTCACCGTTGAAAGTCCAAGTTCATATACTCCAGCTCGGGTTATAAAAAACTCGGTTTCTATTGAATGTTCTCCTTCGGAAAGGCCATGATAATAATATCTTGTTTCCCTATCCAAAGGTGACACATGTACGAAACTGTCATTCCATGAGAGTTGTTCTACAGATTCCATACACGCGGCATGAGAATCTATTATTTCAACCAAATCAAAATTCCTCTTACATTGTATAGTGAGCCTGATTCGTATTCTTTCTCCTACACTGTATTTTTCCTTAGGATTAAGAATGTGTCGTTTTATAGCTATGTCATTATCCGATGACTTCACTTCTTTGATCGGTTGAAGAAAACTCGCATATATTGCTCCCCATGAGAGTCCCTTACTTGATTTGCTTAGGGTCACCTCATTTACTGTACAAGGTATATCCTTCCTTACGTATTTTTCCTTACCAATTGTATCAAAGAGCAATGGTTGATGATCAATGAGGACTTTAGGCTTCCTGTCATCATGCAAATAGTCATCAGCATCTAAAAGTAAGGCATACACTGCATCAAGACAGTCTATAGGTGTATCCCAATTTTGGGTTCTTTTTTCTTGAAGAAGCCATAATTGCATTTCCTTAATCATCTGTTTATCTGCAGGACACAACCTATACAAGGCCTCCATACCCATAATATGCGTTGGAATCTTGTAACTCATCCATGACCATGTGGCCCTATAAGTGCGGAAAGTACGTCCTCTTACGGCATCCAATCGAGTGTACTGCCTTAGGCTCTCAGCATACAACTGTGCTTTTTTATGATAACCATGGACATCGAGAACGACGCTTGTCATTGCTTTTTCGTATATATTCTGCTCATGAATATCACCGAGCAACAATTGTATCATATAATCATGGTTTTCTTTTACTCTTTTGCTGACGGTTCGTTTGATGAGAGAACTGCTGTAGAGATATTGGAGCATCATAAAAGTTGGAAAACCTACTTTCTGGCCTTGCTTTTCTTTATTCTTCAGTCGTTTTACCTCTTTGTTTGCAAAATCATCAAGATAGTCAAATGCATATTCCAGTATGGACAAGATCTCCCCTTTTTGCCCCGTCATGGAGATAACCCTGGCTAGGTGCATCACAATCTCTGATGTGATATATCCTGATTCTGGCATCCCAGCGAACCACGAGAATGCTCCATTTGAATGTTGAAGATGCTTCAATGTGGTAATAGCCTTAGTAGCATTTTCGTTCCTTATATCTGTTGTTGCTTCATCTTTTTCGTTGGCTTTTGCTTTCAAGTAATGAGATAATGAATTTATGTAAATAGAGAAAACGAGAGATATAGAGTTCATACCAGAGTAGTCAACCTCCTTGGGCAAGCTATCAACAGCCAGCCATATTGGGTTATTTGTGTATTCAAAAAACAACTTCTTTCGTGAAACGTCAGATGGTATCATATCACTTGTTTTGAAAGTCAAGCTGCATGCTCCATCTAATGAGAAGGGTGTGGTTCTTACAACCTCAACCTTATCAGAGAGAACTGGTACATGATGTTGCTCTCCATCTGAACATCTACCATCGGACACAAAGATTCTGACGATATAATCCGTAATATCCTCTTCAGGTATAAAGGTGATGGTAACAGCTGTAGATTCCCTTGCTTGTAATGAATACGCTTCTTGCTTCTCAAAACTGACATGCTCGTCTTTCGCATCCAACAGCATGAATGTCACCGTTCCCTCGGATGCTTTATCTGATGAATTAACGATCTTTGCGGTCAAAGAACAGTCATCTCCAACACGGAAGAAACGAGGGATATTTGGTTGGACCATGAGTTCCTTACGGGCTATAATCTCATCTTCCATAAACCCACAAACCATATCTCTCGTATGGGCAGCAGCTTTAAATTTCCATGTCGTAATAGAATCAGGAAGCGTGAATGATAGAATGGCTTCACCTTTTTCGTCAGTTCGAAGTCTTGGGAAAAAGAACGCTGTTTCTGAGAAATCCTTGCGTAATGTCAAGAAATCCTTTTGAGGGGGACTCATTCTGTTTGCATAAGAATAGCCTCCCGACGACGGTAAAGCCATATCACATGCCATAACACATTCATCATCCTCATGAAGATGACGACCAAGATGTCTAGTATGTTGATAGGTATATTTCAGAGATCCAGAATAGTTTATTTCTGAAACAGAGTTTTCCTTCAATGAACTATTCTGTTCCCTATAATACAAATAATCTGTGCCAATCCTATCCTCATCCCAACTCGTATTTGGCGTGTTCCAGCTCAGACGTGGCTTAATGTCTTTCCAATCACCCCTAAAGCCTTTCCATAATTGGTCAAGTGATTTATCATATATTGTTGCTATGACATTGCTTGGCACTATTTTCTCATCATCCCGTTTAACTTGCAGTTTCCATTCTTCTGTAGAACCTGGCTGAACTTTATCTCGGAAAGTACTCCAATTCAGCTGTAGGTCATGGTGAGGGATTTCACATTCAATATTAAATTCTTCTGAATACATTTGCCCATCTATCACCCATGCAAAGGCAGCGTGAATGGCGTTCCTAAATTCCTCCTTATATTTGTATTTCAAGTTGACCATTCCCGTGGGTGCCAGCAGCACACCACTCTCTAAAATATTGTGCTCCGAGAACAGACTATAATAGATAGGTGTGTTGGCTTCACTACAGCCGACTTGTATTGTGACTTCACCTTCTTCAGGGAAATATCTGGATGACTGATAAAACCATTCGTTCGTTTCATAAGGAGTCTCAATTCCATCTTTATCAAAGACAACGAATTCCGTTTCTTCTTCTATTCCTTTGTATCTAAAATGAATGATATGCTTTCCACAAGATAGATCTGCTAATGTTACCCTTGTGTTCGATTTTACACTTTGCTTCAGGTTGTCATCTATCCAGTATTCAACATCATCTTCAATCTCCGTACCAACAGAATTCTTAAGAGCTGGCGTAAAATTGATATTCTGATGTATTTCAACCTTTTCTTCTGTTTCTGCATATAATAAGAATTCCCTATTGCTGAGAGGGATAGAATACCTACAAGAATGTGTCTCACCATTGATGTCGGTTACATCGACCTCCACAATGATGTCCATGAACAATGCGCTGTTTTTGGGGTTATTGGGTAGGAGCATCGGCACGTCAATCTGAAATTCTCCAGTTCCATCAGTTTGGGCATTTCCATCAACGAGCGTTGTTTCTCTTTCCAAGTTATACAGATAACTGTCATTCCAATAAAAGCGATGCATCATCCACCACCAACTTGCATTGCGTTTGATACTGTAATTGACAGTGGCATTACTCACAGGAATACCAGAATAGCCCATGGCTTTTCCACTAACCGTCACAGTATCTCCGACCTTGAAGGATTCTTTGACTTCATCGAATGTCACTTCAAATGTCGGTCGCTTGTATTCTTCAATTCTTATGTCTATGCTGTTGTCCCAATTGTCATTGCAGTGGATGCTGTACTTACCAGTGTTTATATCTTCAGGAATCTTGAAATCGTAACAGCCCACACCAAATTCATCTGTTATTATAGGCACATTGAAAATCACCTTATCCTCATACACTTTTTCGAGCGTAAGTTTTAATTCTGTACTGATGGTTTGTAAGCGATACTGTGCATCATGCTCATAACAGATGCAACTAATATGGATTGTTTGGCCTGGGCGATAAATACTTCTATCAGTCAATATCTTAAAGGAATGATAGCGAGAATCCACACGGTAGGAATATTTGCTGATATACATATTCGTTTCTGGACATGCACAATCTTCATCAATAAATGGGAACAGGCTCAAATAAGAACTCTCTTTTTTCCCCATTTTGAATAGACATTCTCCATCTTCATCACAGGTTACTGTCTTTTTTCCATTGACAAGAATATTGGCGAAGGGTACTGGCTTTCCAGTAGAGATATTTAGTACAACAAGACGCAAATTTCTTTTAGGCAATGAAAGTGCGATAACTTTCAAGTTGCTGATATGTAACAAGCACTTTGACTGGCCTCCATTTTCAGTGATTAACTCAACTAAATAAATACCATAGGGCAAAGCGTCTGCTTGTAAATGCTCGTTGTAAAAGAGGAAAGGTTTTTCGCTCGGTATGACAAAAGTTTTAGACAATAAAGGTACCCTGTCAATATGTGGAAGAAGCTCTTCGTAGTCATCCTGACAGGATGGGTTGTATAGCGCATCATCGCCTTTCAAATCTGTTCTATAGATGTTTAAGAACAGTTGCTTGATATTTCTTACGGTAACAGGTATATCTAATGGTGTTCCCAATGTTACCAATTGAGGTAAATCTGGAGTCCGCATGTACGCTTCCTCCATTCTCGAAATCTGATAGTGAAGTTTGTAGGCCAACTTGGAATCCGGGAAGCGATTCAAGAAATTCGTGATCAGACCATGCTTTTTTATCGCTTCCTTGTTCATTTTCTCTATATCAGATTTATCATCATCAAGCGTTTCATCATAATTACAATGGGCACAGAATTGAAATACAGTTTCTAAAACGGCAGAGACATCTTCGTAGTCGTGGATAATCTCAAGAAGACTGCTGCGCATATCAATGTTGTCTTTTGCAAGATATGTCAAAGCAAGACATTCTGCCTCTCTGTTTCCTGCATGATGATAAAAATCATACAATAGTTGATATCTTTCCGTTTCCAGACAGATAAAACCAAGAAGACTGTTTGAGAAGAATTCATTTTCCAACCCCTTGTCGATTAACCATAAATACTTGTCAATATTCACTGTTAATTCTTCAGGATGGAGAAGAGCTTTGTCGTAGCATTCTTGGGCATGAACGTTATCATACAACCGCTCATAATATTTTCCAGTTAAGAGAAACAAAATTGCTTTCAATGGTTCATCACCTTCTGCTTCAACCATTTCAAGGTTAGGAAGATATGTCTCTAATTGCTCGGTGAGAAGATCTCTGTCGAAATGATACTCAGAAATGCAATAAGAGAATAAACAAAGTGATCCTTCCAAATCATTCTTTTCACGAAATTCCTCAAAAGCAGTCTTAATGACATTCCATGCATCTAGTGGAAGATCATCTTCAAGATACTTTTTTACATCAGCAACAATTTCCTGTAAATATTTATCATCCATAGCGATTCTATTATATTCATATTACTCAAAAACACCACACATACTTATTATTTCGTCACTTTAGCCCTATTCATAACAATAGTCTCCTCCACAGGTGCCCCCATAGTCCAATACTTGTAATCATCGATATAGAGATAGGGATGGT
>JAEEGL014490229.1_pt1 | contig 10236 bp, 7 predicted proteins | sample 9134231 | NCBI WGS metagenome assembly JAEEGL01 (sample SAMN16246548, study PRJNA631951) | gut metagenome | biome: gut microbiome; feature: rumen; material: fiber-attached | host: Bos | place: Iran: Karaj | collected 2018-10 | reverse complement strand
CCGAGGTTGGAAGCGCTGAGAGAAGGAGCAGGAAAGGGAAAGAAGTATCTTACCTTAAGATACTCCGAGAGAATGTACAGAGAAGGTCAGTGGAAATTCATTACTCCCAAGGGCCTTAGAAAAAAGTATCTGGACCACACAAGATATAATGAACTTCCGGTATATTTACTTTGCGCCGGCGGATATGTGGGATCGGATTTTTCTTTGTTTGGCGCATACAGGAATAAGAAATATAAATGGGGCTATTTTACGGAAGTAAAAGAGCAGGATATCGAAGAACTTCTTATGACCAAAGGTTATAAGGGGGAAACGGGTGAGACCACTCCTTATATTTTGTGGGCGGGAAGATTTTTGAAATTAAAGCATGCGGATCACGCAGTCAAGACGGCGGCCTATCTTAAGGAAAAGGGACTTGAATTCCACATGGATATTGTGGGCGATGGTCCTGAAAAGAATAATATTATTGATCTTATTTCAAAAAACTCCTTGGAGAAATATGTTACACTTCATGGTTTTAAAAAGCCGGATGAAGTTAGGAACATGATGGAGAAGGCGGATATATATCTGTTTACGTCCGATAGAAACGAAGGTTGGGGAGCTGTGGTCAATGAGTCCATGAACAGCGGATGCGCAGTTGTGGCCGGAAGTATGATAGGATCTGTTCCATATCTGATCAGGAACGGGGAAAATGGATTCGTATACTATGACGGCGATACGGGAGACCTTTTCAGAAAGACGGAGCTTCTTGTTAAGGACAGCGAATTAAGAAAGCGGCTGGGAAGAAAAGCTTACGAAACTGTTAAGAATACTTGGAATCCCGAAGAAGCGGCCAAAAGGCTTTTGGCATTCATAAATGCCTTTATGGCGGGAAAGGATTTCCCTAAATATGAAGATGGCCCTCTCAGCATCGAAACAAACTTCAGCGAGAAGAATATAAGCAAAAAAGCAGCAGGAAGAGCATAGTTAGGATAGAACAAAGTTTTAGTTACAGTAATGATAAGCATAATAATACCGGTTTATAACATACAAAAAGAATATCTTACAAGATGTATCGATTCTGTTTTGAACCAGACCTACAGGGATATTGAAGTTATCCTTGTGGACGATGGCTCCACCGACGGAAGCGCTGCAGTGCTTGACGAATATGCTGAGAAAGACAGCAGGGTAAAGGCTCTTCACAAGAAGAACGGTGGCTCATCCAGCGCAAGAAATTTCGGTATATTGAATTCCAGGGGTGACTATTTGGGCTTTGTTGACAGTGATGATTATATCGAGCCCGATATGTACGAAAGCCTTTTAAACGCCATAAATAAATACGGCGTTAAATGTGCTCAGGTTGGAAGGAACGAGATCGATGAAGAAGGAAATATCCTACCGGATATCTGCTTTCCTCCCGAGACCGATGAGATCATAAACAAAAGAGATTTCTTTAAAGAACTATTGATGCACAGAGGGGATTGTTCTTTCTGTACCAAGCTTATTGCGAGAGATGTGTTCTTTGAGAATGATCATAAAGCTGAAAATGGTGCTGAGACCGCGGAGACAGAGCAAGCAGATTACGAATTCTTCCCCCGGGGAGTTCTCAACGAGGACTTCCACATCCTAATAAAGAAACTGGGTAAGATCGGTGATATCGTATCCCTCCCCGGATATAAATATCATGTATTTTACCGCATCGGAAGTAACTCGAGAAAAGAGAGCAAGAATGAGTTCTCAAGAGTTTTCTTTGACTGCGTCAACAATGCGGACCTTGCCACAGATATCGTTAAAGAAGAATATCCGGGAGATACCGAACTGGAAAAGATCGCCTTTAGATTTAATGTCTTCCAGAGGATCGAGTACCTGCTCCATATTCCCGTTGCTATGATGGAAAAGGACAGCCCGGTTTATGATGACTATAAGAAAATAGCAAAGTGGATGAAAAAGAACTGGTCAAAGGCTATGGGCAATCCGTATTTGACCAAGAAGAACAAAGCTTATCATACGTTATTTGCCATTGCACCAAAGACAATCCGCGGGGTACACAAGAAGATCAAGAAGCTTTGATCTACTTATGCGGACAGAATACACAAAGACTTGAAAGAAATAACCGATGGATACAAGAAAGAGAGTAATGGGGCTTGCAACCTGTTACAACAGAAAAGAGAAAACTTTAAAAGCCCTTGATACCCTAATGAAGGGAAATCCCACTGTGGATTTTGACTTTATCATAGCGGATGATGACAGCAGGGATGGAACCGGCGAGGCGCTGGCTGAAATTGATAACTGCATTGTTGTTGAGGGCGACGGCAATTCCTTCTACACCGGTGGAATGAGATTGGCCATGGCCAAGGCGCTGAAGGTCTTGGCTGAAACAAAAGAAGATAAATACCCCGATTTCGTATTGCTCTTTAATGATGATGTGGATTTCTATGAGGGTGCTATCGAAGGGCTTATCGAAAGAAGTCTTGCCAAGGGAAATGAAAATGTAGTCTTTGTGGGTCCCACCTGTGAGAATGATCTCGTAACTCTTTCCTATGGAGGAATCAAGAGAAAATCAAACTTCGCTCCGAAGTTTTGGATCGTAAAGGCTGATGATAAAGAAGGAAGACAGGTCAATACCTTTAATGCCAACTGTGTTCTTATCCCGACTGCACTCTTTGTAAAGACCGGAATAATGGATAAGGTTTATAACCACTCCCTTGGAGATTTTGATTACGGATATATGCTTGGTAGAAAAGGAGCTGTGATCTATGTTTCGGAAAGCTATGTAGGAGTTTGCCCCAACAATTCCGAAGAGGGAACCTGGACCGATCCGAAGCTTAAAAGAAGCGTGAGATTCAAGAAAAAAGAAAGCATCAAGGGAGTACCCTTTGGCGAGTTCTTCCACTATTTATTCAAGAACTATAACCTTTTAACGGCTATCATCTTTAGCCTGACACCCTATGCAAAGATATTGCTGGGAAAGTAAAAAAATCGGAATATGAAAAAAAGAGACAAGGCAATAAAAATAGCATTCTATGTGCTCACATGTGTGTACGGAATTCTCTGCTTGTATCTGTTTTATAATCAGTCGATCAGAGCGCCATATTCGGGGTCTAACTATTTTGAGTCGGACCTTCCCTACCATATCAGCATGGTGGTGGATGACGGATGGTACTACAGTCTTACGGCGTTTATTTATCTTGCCCTTTACAAGATCATGGGAGGCGGGACATTCCTTATAGCCCTTTTCCTTGCGATGGTTGCCACCATTACTGTTATCGCCACGGAAAGGCTTCTTCACGAAGTAACCAAAGGTGATGACGGAATTAATTGTGCCGGAGCCTTGGCCCTTAACTTTGTAATGCCCTTCTTTATCAAATGGGCAGGAATGTACAGATATGTCAGCTATCAGTCTCCCAATGTATGGCACAATTCCACTTATATCTGCATGCGCCTCTTTGCGGTGATCTTTTTGATCTATTATGTTAGATATGAGAGAACTTACGGAGAAAAGGGATTAAAGGCCGGGCAGTGGTTTACTTTAACGATTCTTCTTGCACTCACCACTTTTGTTAAGCCCAGCTTTTTAACCGTATTTGCACCGGCTCTTTTGCTTAAACTTATCTGGGACCTTTTCAAGAACAGAGTAAAGTTCATAAGAGTATTTCTTATGGGTCTTACTGTAATTCCTTCTCTTGGAATAATCCTCTGGCAGAATAGTGTCCTTTTTGCCGATTCGGAAAACAGCGGTTACAAGATCTCATTTATGGAGACCTTCAGCTTACATGCCGACCATCCAAAGGTTACTGTTATCCTTTCATTGGTATTCCCGATCCTGGTTTTCCTTTGCATTTTGATGCAGCTTATTATTTCCAAAGCAGGGGATAATAAAAAAGAGGGAATAAAAGAATATTCCCCCTTTATGGACAGAACTTATATTTTCTCGATAATAATGACCGTTATCGGTTTTGCTGAAGCAGCGATCCTTGTGGAGACAGGAAGCAGATCAAGGGATGGCAACTTCCTTTGGGGCTACAGTGTAGCAATGTTCTTCATCTATCTCATGAGCTTTAAGAGATGGTACGGATTCCTCAAAGAGAAAAAGTGGATCTCCTTTGGGATCTGCGGCGCAGCCTTTGCTTACCAGATAGTCTGCGGAGCCATTTTCTTTACAAGACTGATGAACGGTGAGACATATTTTATGTTTTATTGATAGGCTGTAATGGATAAAAACAGCAGTATTAACGGAGTTCGTAAATAAACTTGATCAATGCTTTTCCGATAGCCAGTCTTCCGTTTTCGTTGTAGTGAATGCCGTCATTTAAAAGGAAACGACTTGCGTTTTTATCGGAGAAACCGCATTCATTGCTAAAGTCAAACAGGTTAGCATCAATATCCTGTGCAAACTTTGAAGCGGCATCCCGGTAATCCGAAAGGATTGGACCGTTTTCCAAAACCTGTATATTGCCGCCTTCATAGGCTGTTATATATCCCGGAGCGATAACAATAAACTCGCTTTCGGGATATTCTTTTTTTATTCTCTCATAAGCTGTTCTCAAAGCTCCGGTGTAGGTTGCAGTATTATGAGGGTCTTCAGGATCGCTTACCGGACATCCCCGGAAATAATCATTCAATCCAAATTCAAAAACAAAAACAAGTCTTTCTCCAACATCGGAAACCTCTGCGATCTCCATCATAAGTCCGGTGAAGTCATCAAGTTCTCCACCGAAAAAGCCCAGCCCCGCCTCGGAATCCTCAGCTGCGCTCATTCCGCCTATGGCCTTACAGATAACATCGGCTCCCGACTTGTTTTCCACGATCTTTTGGATGGAAGTATTGTCGTGGTACATATCGAAAATGCTGTCGCCAAAAATCACGATGTTGAAGCCGGAAAGATCCGGGTAATCTTTGGAAGATTCGATATATGAATCAACAGTTTGCTTAAACGAAGCGCTTCTTCCGATGACGCCGTTCGCATCGATGCGATAGTTCTTATCGATGAAGATATTGCAGAAAACAAGATTGCTTTCCGCTTCACCGATATTGGCGTCTGAGCCTTCCTCAAAAATGAACTCATTATCATAGAGCCAGGGCTGATCCGTGGGATAATCAAAGCAGACATTCGAAAAGCCGGAAAGACCTTCAACTATGGTTTTGCAGTTGACCGGATAATCTTCAAATTCAGCGTCTTCCACGTACTTGGAAATATTGTAGTAGGGGAAGATAAAGTCATATTCAATATCGGGATATGCTTCAATTACTCTTGCAAAGTAATTGGCTGTAAAAGCCTTTAATTTTTTGGGGCCACCCGCGATCTTTGAAAGCATCTGAGGATCGACGCATATGTAAAGCTTTCTGTTGACCTCGGTTACATCGGTTTTCGAAAGGACCTCAGATATGTCTTTTATGTATGACAGGTCGTTTTTGGTGGTTGCATTTTCGCTAAAAATATAGGTGTTTCGCCCTGCAAAATGTTCAAAGTCCTCGACAGTATAGGATGAAGCCTCAAACTGGGAAAGAAAGACCGAATCGCAGCTTTTGCCGGAAAATTCTTTAAAGCAGGCAGCAAAGGCCTTTTCATGAGCTCTTTTATCTCTTCCGGAGGGGTTAAAAGCAGTGATCAGCACGAGGATCACGAAGAAAAGAATAGTGAATAAAGTTATGGGTAATTGTTGTTTTTTAGATGTATTTTTTTCCATAGGCCAATTATAGCTTACCGGACCGGAAATATTCAAGTTTTCTTAAGGATTTATGGGGCTTAAAGAGTGGAAGAAAAGCAAAAAATATGGTAAAATTACTTAGTCTGTGGGCGTATGCCCGGAGGCAGGAGGGAGAGCCTTTAGATGCTTTTTAATTCGATTCCTTTTTTGATATTTTTCCCCGTGGTCGTGGGACTGTATCTGGTATTACCGAAGAAGGCACGTTATATTTGGCTTTTGGTTGCCAGCTACTATTTTTACATGAGCTGGAACCCTAAGTATGTGGTGCTTATCCTGATAACAACAGTGGTAACGTACCTGATGGGAATCCTTATAGGGAAAGATAAGAATACAGGTCGCAGGAAACTGTACATGATCCTGGGACTTATCCTAAATTTCGGATTGCTGATCTTCTTTAAGTACTTTGATTTTATCATTGGAAATATTAATGTGATCCTTAAGGCGGCAAATGTTTCGATCATTGAGAATCCTTTTGATTTTATTCTTCCCGTGGGAATATCCTTCTACACCTTCCAGGCCATCGGTTATTGCATTGATGTTTACAGAGGGGAGACGGAGCCCGAGAAGAACTTTATCAAATACGCCCTGTTCGTAAGCTTTTTCCCGCAGCTGGTTGCCGGACCTATCGAGAGAAGTAAAAACCTTCTTGCCCAGATTAATGAGATCGGAAAAAGACGTCTATACACCAGGGAAGGCATTGTGTCCGGATTCGGAATGATGCTCTGGGGCCTTTTCATGAAGATGGTCATTGCAGACAGGGTTTCAATAATAGTTGATGCTCTGTTTAACAAGACATTCATGATCGGAACCTTCGACGGAATGGTGGGAGCGGCAGCTTTTTCACTCCAGATCTATGCCGACTTTGCAGGATATTCAGCTATTGCCATTGGTGCTGCAAGGATCATGGGCTTTGAACTCATGGAGAACTTCAATACGCCTTACTTCGCTACAAGTATTGCGGATTTCTGGCACAGATGGCATATATCTTTAAGTACCTGGTTTAGGGATTATGTTTATATTCCTCTCGGTGGAAACAGAAAGGGAAAGGCGAGAAAGTATCTCAATATAATGATCACTTTCCTTTTGAGCGGACTCTGGCACGGAGCATCCTGGTCCTTTGTTGTATGGGGCGCGCTTCACGGTTTTTACCAGATCATCGGAGACCTTATAAAGCCTTTAAAAGAAAAGGCAGACAAAGTCCTGGGATTCAGAAAGACAACCGTCGGTTATCGTATAGGACAGATCCTCATCACGGATGTACTGGTAGCCTTTGCTTGGATCTTTTTCAGAGCCGGCGACATGAAGACCGCTGTTACATATATTGGCGGAATATTTACCAGGTTTAATCCCTGGGTGCTCTTTGACAAGTCATTTTACGAACTGGGATTGGACTTTACCGAAACCCATATCCTGATGTTTGCCATCATAATGCTTTTGGCTGTATCAATCGTCAGATACAAGAAAAAGACGGATATCGGTAATTTCTTACTTAATCAGGACCTCCTTTTCAGATGGGTGGTATTTATAGTCTTGATAGTAATGATAATAACCTTTGGTGAATACGGAACAGAGTTTGATTCCGCTAAATTCATTTACTTTGATTTTTAGGACGGTCCCAAGATGAAAAACGATAACTTGAAAAAGAAGATAAAAGATATAGTCGCCATTGTGGCATTTATCGCCATAGCCTTTCTCACTATCATCCTTCTTTACAGAGCCTTAAAGTGGAAGGATACAAATGGCGAATACCTTTCCTCCGTGGAGCAGCTGAAAAACACGGATGACAATCTGGTGGATGTGGTATTTGTGGGCAGCAGTCATGTTTATTGCGGTATCCAGCCGGCATATTTCTGGCAGGATAAGGGCTGGTCTGTATTTGACATGTCGGTGTCCGGACAGGACAGGAATTCTTCCTACTACCACTTAAAGAACTTGTTAAAGACTCAGTCGCCGCAGGTCGTTGTGGTTGATTTATACGGCTTGACCTTTGATAAACATGAAGTTGTGGCAAATGAATACAGGAACTATTTGTCCCTTCCGACTTCACCACTTTCGGTTAAACATGTAATGTCGTATTTTGACAAGGAAGACAGGACGGACTATTTTGTCCGCTTCCCCATTGTTCATACGAGATATCGTGAACTTGCCAAGTATGATTTTATAAACTATGCTCCCAACAAGTTCGGAAGAGGGGAATATCCAACTTGGGAAGTGGGATTTGCATATCCTTCGGCTGCTGCTGATGGTCCGCTTAATCCCGCAGAACTTGACGAGGATCAGATCAAGTGGTTGGATGACATGATCGCTCTTTCCGAGGAAGAAGACTTTCAGCTGGTTTTCATGGTGATGCCTTTTGCGAGCGAAGAAAGATCTCAGGGCATAATTGATGCCGCTTGTGAGTATGCTTCCGAGAGAGGTATCGACACCATCGATTTTAACCGTAGAAGGGAAGAATTGGGATTTAATTATGATATCGACTTCTGCGATCAAAACCATCTGAATGCTAAGGGAGCAGTGAAAGTCGCTCATTTCTTTGAAGAGTATTTGGAGGACAGATTTGTCCTTGAGGATCACAAAAGGAATTCTGACTATCATCAGTGGGACGAAGATACAGCGTGGTTCAAGGCTACGAGAGCCGAAGCAGCTATGGCTGAATCCGGAAACCTTACAGAAGTGGTTTCAATTCTGGCTGCCAACAATGATCTTGTGGGAGTAATAAGCCTTGACGGTGACAGCGAAAACTATCAGGGACTGTTTGAACCCTTATCACTTCTTGGAATTGAGTATACTGAATTCTGCGAGGGTGGCAAATGGGTATATGAAAATGGTGTCTTGGAAAGGGTATGTGACAATAACGGCGATGCTGATACCTTTTATAAAAAGCTTGGCACCTATGATGTATTAAACATTGGTTACGACAGCGCACAAGGCAAAGTAACGGTAAATGTAAACGATACTGAGTATAAAAATGCCGGCCCCGGCGTTATGATCATAGTTTACGACAAGATCACGGATGATACATCCGTGGTGAAATGGTTTTAAAGGGAAATAAGACAGGAAGAGGATTATTTTATGGACAAAATAGCAGTTATCATTCCCTGCTATAACGAGGAAAAAACGATAGCAAAGGTTATTGCGGACACAAAGGAAGCATTGCCTGAAGCAACTATTTACGTTTACAACAACAATTCCAGCGACAGGACCGAGGAGATCGCCCGTGAAGCCGGAGTAGTTGTGAGAAACGAATATAAACAGGGTAAAGGAAACGTTATCAGGAGAATGTTCCGCGAGATAGACGCTGAGTGTTACCTCATGATCGACGGAGACGATACATATCCATTGGATAATGCAAGAGAGATGGTTGACCTTGTTCTTTACCACAATGCGGATATGGTAGTTGGTGACAGACTTTCATCAACCTACTTTACAGAGAACAAGAGACCTTTCCACAATTTCGGAAACAGTCTTATGAGATGGAGCATTAATACTTTGTTTAAGTCAGATATCAGAGATATCATGACGGGATACAGAGCGCTTTCCTTTGAGTTTGTTAAGACCTTCCCTGTTTTTTCCAAGGGTTTTGAGATCGAGACGGAGATGACCATTCATGCGGTTCACTACAACATGCAGGTTGAAAATGTCATCACCACATACAGGGACAGACCTGCGGGCAGCGAATCAAAACTTAATACCATTCCCGATGGGATCAAGGTTATTAAGAAGATGCTCTCCCTTTATAAGAACTACAAGCCTTTTCAGTTCTTTGGTTTTTTTGCACTTGTCCTTGCACTGATTGCTGTTGGGCTTATGGTGCCTATTATAATCGAGTATTTTAAGACCGGACTTGTTCCCAGATTCCCCACCCTTATTGCCAGCGGATTTATCGGAATCGCAGGAGTGCAGTCCTTCTTTACGGGATTTATGCTTAGCGTAATTAATTCAAAGGACGTTAAGGATTTTGAATACAGATTCACAAGAGTGTGTGATCGTAAGAAAAGTATCATGATGAAAGAGAAGGAAAACTAAGATGAAGATCAGTTTTGTTATTCCTTGCTATCGTTCGGAACTGACACTCCCCGGAGTTGTCAGTGAGATAGAAGAGACCATGAAGGAGCTCAGTAAATATGAGTACGAGCTTGTACTTGTAAATGACTGCTCACCGGATGGGACTGCCGGAACTATTAAGAAACTCTGCGAGGAAAAGCCCTATGTACACGGCCTTTCATTTGCAAAGAACTTTGGTCAGCATGCCGCATTGATGGCGGGCCTCAGAAAGGCTGAGGGTGATGTGGTGGTTTGTCTTGACGACGACGGTCAGACCCCTGCAAACGAAGTCGGAAAGCTCCTTGAAAAGATCGAGGAAGGATTTGATGCGGTTTATGCAAAGTATGAGCATAAGCAGCACTCAGGTTTCAGAAACTTCGGAAGCAAGGTAAACGAGATCATGACAAGAGTTATGCTTGGAAAACCCAAGGAACTCTATATTTCAAGCTATTTTGCAGTTAAGAGATTCATTGTTGATGACATGATCAGATATGAGCATTCATATCCT
>JAEEGL013617708.1_pt1 | contig 10236 bp, 4 predicted proteins | sample 9134231 | NCBI WGS metagenome assembly JAEEGL01 (sample SAMN16246548, study PRJNA631951) | gut metagenome | biome: gut microbiome; feature: rumen; material: fiber-attached | host: Bos | place: Iran: Karaj | collected 2018-10 | reverse complement strand
TGCCTTCGGCAAGAGTTAAAAGTGAAGAGTGAATAGTGAAGAGTATGCCGCATAAAGACGGCACCTGCTGAAAGGCAAGTTTGTACTTTTCACTATTCACTTTTTATTTTTCACTATTCACGCTCGACTTTACTACCAACTTTTTTCGATTAGGCAAGTCTGTACTATTCGCTCTTTACTCTTCATTTTTCAAGTTGTGCAATTTTCCTCTACGGAAGTAAGGCTTTTTGCAGTTTTTTTGCTATAAAACTACATTTTTTGTAACAAAAATGTAATCATATTTTAACAAAATGGGTAATATGACTATCCGTAAAAGTGATTGCGCTCAAAGTGTTGATGACTTTTTTTATATATTGAAATAAGAAAGAAATATTGATAAATTTAAAGTAGGAAATTCGAATTGGAGGTAGACATATGCGAGATTATTCTAATGACAAAAAAATATTAAAAAGTGAAAGTGCAATTTCTTTGATTGCATTGATAATCACTATTATTGTAATAATAATTATTTCAGGCATTGTAATTTTCTACAGCAACAATGTAATAGAAAATTCATTGAAAGCTGACTTTTTAACTGAATTATCAAATGTGCAATATAAAGTAACAGTAAAAAGGACAGAAAATACACAAATTGAAGGAAATCAAATTGACAATGGCTTTAAAAAAATCAGAATAATTAATGAACCAAATACGTTTGTTAATGTTGATGACACAGATGAGGTTTATGGATATGTTGCAGACCTAGACTTAATTGGAATAACAGAAGCAAATTTTGGAAAAGAATATAAAACCATTCAATACGAAACAGGTGAAGTTATATTCGGGGAAACAGATATCTACGTTTTCGACAAAACAGGCACAGTTTATTATGCAAAAGGATTTCGAATAGAAAATGAAGTTATATATAAACTATCAGGTGAAGTAGAATTCCACGAACCAGTAATAAAATCTGTATCATATCTACTTCATAGCAGTAAACACAAGGCGATGATATCAATAGAAGCAGTAAGTAAAACAGGCACAAGTGTAAATGTCACAGTTGGAGGCGAAGAAGCAGGATATCAACAAGCCAATAGATTCTATATCGAGAAAACAAAAAATGGTACTTATGAAGTTGTAGTAACAGATGAATTTGGAAACTTTACAAAACAAAATATAGAAATAAGTGGAATCATAGGAGAAAACGAAACAGTTACAGTAACAGAGCCAGTAATACTTTCACTTACTGCAGGTGAACAAAAGAAGAGAAAAATTGAAATGACTGCAACTGCTGAAGATACTGATGATGGAATAATTGCATATGCTTTCGTACTTGGAAACGGAATGCCAGCATCAGAATGGATAGAAATATCAAACACAAAAACACAAATAACAAAGAAAGGTATTGCAGAACAAACTGGAGATTATTACTTCTGGGTTAAAAATGCAGAAAATATATCAAGTAGTCGTTCTATTTCAATATTTATAGATCAAAATATTTATAACATTGAATACAACCTATGCGGAGGAAGATGGAGTGACAATGGCACAAGAGATTTTGAAAAGGCAAACGATGAAACAGTTCATTTAACTAATGAAGTACCAATAAGAGAAGGATATACATTCCTAGGATGGAGTACATCTATGAATAACAAAACAATCAGTTACCATCCAAACGATAGCTATTCCGACGAAAGCGATTTATACCTTTATGCAGTATGGAGTGCAAATACAAACACACCATACATTGTCGAACATTATAAGGAAGATGCAAATGAACATTTTCAATTAACAGATACAGATCATTTAACTGGTACGACAGACACTACAGCAACAGCTACACCAAAGGAATATCAATATTACGAAATAAACAATTATTACCCAGACTTAGTTAAAGAAGGTTTAATAAACGGCAATGGAAGTTTAGTATTAAAACTATATTATTCGCGTACATCATTTAATTTAAATTTAACTGGTGATAACGGAACGGAAATAGGAAGCGGAAATCATAAACACGGAACAACAGTTAACATTAAAGCAACACCAAATGAAGGATATGATTTTTCAAATTGGAAAGTAAAAAATGGAGCAGTAACATCATTTGAAAACAACAAAGCAGAAACATCATTTGTAATGCCAACATCTAATGTTACTATGGAAGCTGAATATTCATTAATACAATACAATATTAGTTATGATTTAAATGGTGGAAGCGTTTTATCAAACCCATCAAAATATACTATTGAAGATACATTCACATTAAATCAGCCAACAAAAGATGGTTATAGATTTTCTGGATGGACAGGAACAGGAATAAGTGGAAAACTAAAGAATGTGAGCGTTTCTCACTCAACTGGCGATAGAAATTATACAGCAAATTATGATGAATTATTCCAACTTGAAATAACAAATCAACTTCCAACATATGACCCAGTCGGAATTAAAATAAAGGCAATTGAAAATGTAAGAATTCAATATAGATTAAATGATACTAGCTCATGGCAAGAATGTGGAACACTTTCATTAAATGATCAATATTACACAACTACTATATATGCAGAACGTAACGGAATAATAAACGTAAGAGCGCTTAAATCAAATAATGAAGTTGAAATTGTTAAAGACATAGAAATAACTAATATTATTCCAGGAACAGTTGCAAATGCACCTATATTAGGTGCAAACATGACTCCTATTTATTGGGAAGGCAATACAGAAAAATCATCAAACAGCTATTCATCAACGATGTATGATTACACAGCAAGTTCAGGAGATAGTAAATGGGCAAACGCAAAAACGGAAGATGGAAGTTATTGGGTATGGTTACCAAGATTTGCTTACAAAGTTGTATATTATGAAAATTCTGCTAGAACGACAATATCAAGTGAGGCAACTAACTATGAAAGAATATTCATATTATTTACCAAAGGAAATAGTTCTCAAAAATATGAAGACACTCTAACACATGAAGAAAAAGATATACCAAATGATTTTACAATACCAAATGCATTCACATATCAATCATCTCAATTAAATGGAATTTGGATTGCTAAGTATGATATGAGTATGGAAAAAATGGATGGTGAAAATTTAGTTAGTATAAACTCATCATTAGGTGGTGGAAATATTTTAACTAAAAATGCAGGGAATATGGAAGACGTTAGTGTAGTATCAAAACCAAATAAAACAAGCTGGAGAGGAATTACACAAGCTAATGCAATTAACAATTCTAGAAAAATGTTTGAAACAAAACAATCTTCATTAATTTCAAATGCAGAATGGGATGCAATAGTATTATTAACACAAAGCGATTATGGAGTTGATAATACACATGTATCAAGCTCATCAACATATACAACAGGAAGTGGCGGTAGTACAACAGGAAACAAATCAGGAATATATGATTATGCAAGTGCAACATGGGAATACGTTCAAGGAAATAAATCATCACAAGAATATGCAATAGCTCAATATGTTGAAGCAATGTTAAATATTATAAATGCACCAGTAAGTAATGTTAGAGGAATGAGTGTTTCATCACAATCAGCTAGCAAAAATATTGCAATCAATGGTGATGCAGATGCTCGTATTGGATATAGAGTAGTATTACATATTAATTCTTAAAGGGGTGAATCATGAAAAAAAATTTATTATTTGCAATTGGAATTATTATTATCGTTATTCTTTGCATTGCAATTATTTGGATGTACAAACCAAAAGAACAAAGAAATGAAAATGTACCTATAACAACAAATAATACACCAAAAGAAGAAATGAAGCCTGACTTACTTGAACAAAAAGAAAATGAGTTTTCTAGTAAAATAATAGAATCAGATAACAAAGAATACGTTACTTTAATTGTTGGAGCAAACTTGTTTGAAGGAACAAAAACATTACAAATTGTTTATGATAATGCGAAATACATTTTAAACACAACTAATCCAATTCTTAAAGATGTAAGTGTTATAAAAGAAGGCAATAAAAGTTCTTTTGAAATACAAGTAAATCAATTAGAAAATGAAAGCTTCATATTTACAAAAAAAGGTAAGAACATTGAAGTAAAATCAGAAGATATTGTAATTAAAGTTATTAATAGGGGATATGAAACAAATGAAGAAGAATAATCTAATTATTTTAGGAATTATTTTAATAATACTTATAACAGGAGTGATGATACGAGGTTCATCTTCTATAGCGGTGGGCACAGATATACAAGTTGAATATACTTTTCCATCCAAATCGCTTCAAACTGCTATTTCAACAGAAGTTGATACAGATACTAATAGACTATTACTAATAGACTCATTAGATACTCATATATCATCATGGCATCCTGATGCAATAGTAGATAGCTATAAAAATGGTGACAATGAAAATGTAAATGCAACTTATGAGGCAAGCTTTGCTGGTTGGAAACTAAAAAGTATTAATGGGACAGCCGTTTCTGGAACATATATTTATCCTGATAATGATTACATTTATTTTAATGATGAACCATTTAAATCGTTTGATGGAGAAATTACAAATCTTTCATTCGAAGCATTATGGGGCAAAACAATATATGTTAGAGATCCATACAACTTCGTTGATATTAGGAATGTATTTGGATATAATGTTCAAGGAACAACAGGAGATGTTTTAACTGCAAAAATTGCGTGGGATACAAGCACAGAATATAGTTCAAATACGAATAGTGGTGCGGATGAGAATAACCCTGTATCTACAATTGATCAAGCATATGAATTGCTTAAAAATACAAATGGTGGAAAAATATGCATTGTTAATCACGTAACATTAGAAGGTCCACAAAGCGCACAATCATATGCTCCAGGTTTTAGCAATGCATCAGTAACACATTACTATGATTTTGGATTAAATTGCAATATTCCTGGCGTAGTAACAATTACAGGTAAAAATTTAGGTGGAGGAACGACTCAAGAAAACAAAGCAAATTCAGGTAATACATATGTTAATAGTTTCTTGTATGTAAAAAACACAAGAGGTGCTGGTGTATTTCCACCAAATAAAACATATAATTCTTTATCATTGAAAATAAGATTTTATGCCCATACTGTATTGGAAGATTTAAACAGCATAGCATATAGAGAAAACTATAATTCTGCTGGAGCACGTCAGACTGGTGATTTATATATATATGGAACGCCAAATCATTATTTGCTTGTTGAAAATTCATTTGTTGGATATAAGAGATCCACATCATCTACTAATTTAGGTTTAGAGACTACAAATTGGTCACACGTTACAGCAGGAGGCTATGGTGGAGTTTCATCAGGTTTTAGTGGATCAACACATATTGTAGGTGCACTAACAGCTACCTCAACACAAAATGTTTATTTAAATGTAAGAGGAACAAGTTGGTATTCAATAAGTGGTTATTCTAAATCAGGTACTTCAAGTGTTAATAACATCCACATTAATCTAGAAACAACAGCGCCTTCATCATTTTACGCTGTTAATGGTGGTACCGTTACTGCAAAAGAAATAACTGTTAATACTTATGAAAACAAAACATCTTCCAACTTTTCAATTACACAAAATTGTAATTTAACAGCTGAAAATGTTGTTATGGCGCTTAGAGGAACTGGTAAAGCCAATTCTACTAATATTATAGCAACCTTTTACGGTGGTGGATATTCTACATCTTCAACTGGTTCTATATCAACAATTAATGCAAATTTAAATTATATAATTGATGGCGCAAAAATTACTAACTTCTATGGAGGCGGAAACCAAGTTGCTACATTAGTAAAAGGAAATGTAAATATTAAAGTTAAATCCGGAAACGTAACTAGCCTTTTTGGTGGTGGACTTGGAGGATATATAGGATTAGGATCAAGCAAATCGAATGTTGATATCGAAGTAAGTGGTGGAACAATTGCAAACTTGTATGGTGGTGGTTCAGGAGGATTTGTTACTCTTTATTCAAGTGGTAGTCCAACTAATTTAACTGATTATACTAAAGTAGGACAATATTTCTATTCTGGATCTAATAAATATTATTCAACAACTAAAGCGAGATACGGAAGTTCAAACAATGCTAATCGATATAGGGATATGGTACTTGAGTTTAAAGATTATACAGTTAAAGATGCAAATTCAAATCCTATTGCTACATACAAAACTATTTTGATGGAATTTATTTATCCATCTGGAACAGATTCACAACTAAACAACTATTACAGAAATTATTCTGCATATACAATTTCTGATGCAACAATTAATGGAGATATTTCAGTACATTTAAAAAATGGAGCAAATATAACAGGAAACGTATATGGTGGCGGAAAAAATGGAGCAGTTAATGGAAATATTGTAATTACAATGGAACCAGGCGCAGCAGTTACAAATGACATCTATGGTGGAGGCGAAGGATTAAACTCAACCATAGTAGGAACAATAAACTACCACTCATTCAAGTGGACAAATCAAACGGGCGCAAATATTGTTGATGATGTAAAATTTGCAGCATTATCAGATGATGCAAGTTCTATAAAATCTAATGCACCGGCAGCTGGAAACTATACTAGAAAGTTTTTAACTGTTGAAGAATTAGAAAATGCATATAAACAAACCGAAGGAACTTCTTCATATACATATTTATATTCACCAACAATTTCACAATTAGGATTAATAAATGGAGATACTACAATTAATATTAATGGTGGTAGTGCAAGCAATGTTTATGGCGGAAGTAATGGACAAGTAGCAAGTGTTAGTGGTGACACACATATAAATGTAAATGGTGGAACATTCACTAACATATTCTGTGGAGGAAATGCCGGAACAGTTGGAAATACAAGTTTGAATTTTGATGGTGGAACAATCACAGGAGAAGTATATGGTGGAGGAAATGTTGCAAACATAAATGGAGATTCAACTATTTTGGTTCAATCAGGAACAATACCTAAACTATATGGTGGTGGTAAAAGTGCTGACGTAAATGGTGATGTATCAATTGCACTTGATGGAGGAACTTTAACTGAAGTTTATGGAGGAAATAATCTTTCTGGTGAAACTAAACAAGATATAACAATAACAGTTGGTACAAGTGAAACTGCACCAACAATAAACAAATTGTTCGGCGGTGGAAATTTAGCAGATCACGTTGGTGATGTAACAATTACAGTAGATAAACTTTCTGGTATTATGGGCTTCCTATTTGGAGGAGGACACGCAGCTGATGTTGGCGGTGGAGTATCTGTCACAATTAATAACGGAGAGTATGATAATATTTTTGGTGGCGGAGATTTAGGAAAAGTTTCAGGAAATACCTATGTAAGTGTTGGAGATAAAGTTAATAATCCAGAGATAACAGTAAATGAAGTATTATATGGTGGAGGAAGAGGAACAGATGATGGGAGTGATGCTTCATCAATAGTTACAGTTGAAGGAAATTCTGAAGTATGGATTGTTGGTATGAATACAATAGTTCAAAACTATGGTTCAACAAAATTAGGAAAAGTTAATGGTGATGTAAACGTTATATTTGATACATACCGTCAAAACAACTCTACAAACCCATACGTTACTATGAATGGTATAGATAGAGCAACAACAGTTTCTTTAAGAAATTCATATATAGCATTGGAAAACTGGAACGAAGAACTACAAATGAAAGAAGGAATAAAGAATATAACAAACCTTGAAGTAAGAAGCGACAGTGGATTAAAGATGACTGCTTCTGGTAGAATTAGTGGTAACTTTATTGGAGGCGGATCATTCTATCTAGACAGTAAAGTTTCACTTGAAATAGAAGGAGATTTGTTAAACGATCCAATAACAAATGAGCCAACAAAATTAGTAATCAATCCACAAGCAACTGAAGAGGAAGATGAAGTTGATACACCATTCATTATTAAAGGAACTCCTGTATATGCATATATGATTGTACATGGTAATAGTAATGAAGACAATATAGTTTGCACAGATCATCGTTACTTGGAATTAATGAGATATGCCCCATCAAGTGATGGAAGTGTACACTATTTCTATTTGGAAAATGATGTGCCGATTAGTGAGCAGATAATAGAATCATTTGTAAATAAGGCAGATAGAAACGAGTGGGAATCAGAAGTAAGCTGGGGAAATACTCCAAAAGCAATAATCTTTCAAGATGGTATATTTACAACAGATATTAATTTAACATACAACTTTGCTATTGAAAATGACGATACAAATTCATATCAAAATATAAGAAGAAATCTTTCAATTAAAGAAAGTGATGTCACAGGAACTCAAAAAAGTTTTCCTGAAGGAACAGCAATCACAATGATATTGGGAGAAGATATAGAAAATTATCAAAATAATAACACGTCAGGCATCAAATTATATAAATATGTAGTAGAAGAAGCTACCAATAGTATCTCATTATCTGACTTCGTAAACATGGAAGATAGTACAGAACATTATCAAGAAGTAACAAATCTTATGACGGACGAAAATACAATTATACAAGGACACACATCAAATTCAACCATTTACTATAGATCAGAGAAGTTTAGATTTGTTGTGGACTTTACTTATTGCGGGGATGTATTACCAATAGAATCATACATTTTCTACATGAATATTACAGAAGATGGTGAAATATCAGACTCGCTTGAACCACATGCACAAAACATTATTCAATTAAAGAACACAAGACATTATGCAATATCACTTAACTGGGGAACAGAAAACTATATAGAAAGAGACATTGTTCCTATTCAAGTTGCATTAAATATAACAGCAAGTGAAGCAGGCAACGCAGATAGATTTTTAGGATTACCTGTAAATGCTAGAATAACGTTGAAAGATGAAAATGGAAACACAATTGCATTCCCAACAGGAACGAAGGCATATATAGGACAACAAGTTGCGACACTAGAAGGTGGAGTATTCAGGTTAGAATTAATAGATGAGTTAGTTGCCGAAGCAATGCATAGAGAAATGATACTAAACATTGATACAACTGAATGTCAAGAATATACAATCCTTCCTACAAACTATACAATATACGTTGAAATATATGTAAATGATTCATCTGGAACAAAGATGCTAGAAAAGGATAGCATTGTTATTAGCATTGTAAGACCTGAAGGTGGAACACTTGTTGTTGATGTTGTTGGAAGTGGAAATGAACAGTTAACAAATCTTTCTGGAACACAAAAAACATTCCAAATTAGATATTTTGGAGATATCTTAAATCCTTATACAACAGTTGAATTAGAGAGAAAAGTTGGAAACGAATATCAAAGTATTCAATTTAGCGGAATAAGTGAAGAATTGATAGACAATTTGCAAGAAAATCAAACAAAAGAAATTAATATATCATTCAATAGTTTATCATCAGGAGAATACAGAATAGTATTCAAACTATACGGATATGAAGATGTCCTATATCAAACAAGCGGAATATACTTTGAAATATAACAAAAAAGGAGACGAAATTAATTCGTCTCCTTTTTAACACTAAGTAGGTATGCCTACAGTTGAAAGTTTTACATCCTTTTTCCATTCACCATTATAGTCATGGAAAAGAACATAAAAACCATCTTTTTGTAATCTTTCCACCAAAGAAATAGATGTCCAGATATCTGCACAATAGAATAATTCTCCGCGTGAAGCTGCCTTTTTCATTTTGCGAAGAATTCTCTTGTACTGAAGGTGAGTGAAAAGAGTAAATCTCTTTGAACTCTCACGGTTTTTCATCATCGTATCAGACCGCATTTTACTATACTGTTCTTTAGCGGTCTTTGCAATCATTTCATACTCTTGCGCTTTTTTCATGGGGTTTCCCTCCAATCAAAATAATTGCTTTTTACTCAATTATGCCCATCAAATACCAAGTGTGGACGTATCCCGTAACTGTTTGATTAGTTTTTTTGTAGTAGTATTCAATACCTGTAAAGTACTCATTTGCCTCGACAACGTGAACCACATCTCCATTATGGATATATCCTATTGGTTCGACATTGTCATCCTGCTTGCCTCTTACAGCAAGTGTGTTACAGATAACAACTGCATTCTTGCCAACTGTAACATTTGCGCCAACCGTGGTGCCGGAAGGGGAAGGATTGTTGTTGTATTGATAACTTCCCGAAGGAAGAAAACCAACTCCGCCATACCCATCATTTGCCTGAACAATATACCACATTTGCCCATAAGCATCGATATATTCGTCCAGAATCAAAAGTTTTGCACCTTTACTACGTTCTCTAACACCAACAGAACTACCAGGGCCAGCCCAAAGTATTG
>JAEEGL013223453.1_pt1 | contig 10236 bp, 9 predicted proteins | sample 9134231 | NCBI WGS metagenome assembly JAEEGL01 (sample SAMN16246548, study PRJNA631951) | gut metagenome | biome: gut microbiome; feature: rumen; material: fiber-attached | host: Bos | place: Iran: Karaj | collected 2018-10 | reverse complement strand
GGCGTCGTCCACCTGTTTCGCCGCCTGATAGAAATGTTCGTTATAGAAGTACTGGGACCATCCGTCCATATACATGGTATAGCCCTCTGACAGCATCTGGTCCTGGATCGTCTGTATAGTAGCGTTTGCAACAGCTACAGAGAAGAGCTTGGCAGAGACCAGGAAGGAACGCACATAGGTTCCGGCCTGCTCCTTTAAGAAACCGGTGGGTGTACCGTCGGAGCCTATTTCTATTTCGCCTCCGCGTATCTCAGTCTTGAGCACGGTGCCGTCTTCCTTCATGATCCCTGCATTGACCAGGGCAATAGTGTTCACCAGTCCCTTGTGGCCTTCCTCATCCGCAAAGTAGATCGGAATATCAGTGCTTATGGCATCCAGCTGCTGACGGGTGGGCATGTTTTTTGAAAAGGTATGGTAATTCCAGCCGAAACCGAATACAGTCTTTATCCCGTTTGCCTTTGCCTTCTCCACTGCAGCGGGAACGATCTCCTTAAGAAACTTATCCACGTCATCCTGCCCGCCGACTATCGTTCCGACCATAGGCATGGCGTGACCGGTAAAATAATGCGCATGACCATTTCCGCATGAAGGCATCACAAGGCCCTTTCCGGTATGATCAATGACTTCAGTCCGTCCCTCTTCAATGAATTTCTCGGCACCCTGCCTGTTACCAGCATATACATACTTGCCGTCCTTTACGGCAAATGCTTCAACAACCTGATCGGCTTCGGAAGTGAAAATCTTTCCAAAGACAACAAGGTCTGCACTGCTACTTTCCGTCATAGCCTGTTCTCCTTTCAAATGAAATAATACTTAGATATCGAACGTGTAGGCTTATATTATATCAAATCCTGTCTGTTCAACACAATGAGGATATCGGCATAGCATGAAAAAGGCCCAGGGTTATAGCCCTGGGTCATTTTCTTGTGGAGTGATATGATCATTCATGGAAAGAGTATATATGTTATCGCTTGGGTCTTTTTCCGCATTCCATTTTACTATATCACATTTCAGCCTTTTTTCCTTAAAGAAGCATTAGAAACAATGCAGACGGGCTCGTCGGCCGGTCCGGCGGGGATCAGTCCTCCACAAATTCCACCTTCATACTGGCGATCCTGCCGGCCCTGATTTTATCGTTTTTGTAATCAGAGTTTTCTATAAAAAGATATCTGACGAAGGCATCCGCAAAGAGCCAGAATAACACATAAAAAAACTCGAGCGGTATATCATCAATGATCAGTTCCCTGATCAGGGCAAGTAAGATCCCTGATCCCACCGTACCCACTACCATCCACCAAAACACTTTTCTATGGTGCCTGTTCTGTGCTTCCGTCTTCCCCAGCATATAATCTGTATCCGACTCTATGATCTCAGTGATCCGGTTTTTTTCCTCATCCGTAAATTTCGGTCCGTGTATCTCAAGAACAACAGGATATTCCTCCGGTATGCAGTCGACAAAATCCAAAAGATAATCCACAAACTCCCCATCCAAGGACTCACAGTCTTTTATGCTGAATCTGCTGATAATATCGTCGATCCCCTCAATCCTGCACGGTATATAAGCAATACCATCCTCCATCACATCTTTCTGCAGCCTATGTTCCATATAGGACTTTTTATAATAGAACTCTTCTCTTTTATTGTTTTTTCCCCAGCTCAAACTTGCACTCCTTTCATGATCATTTCCCCTGCAGATAAGCTGTGACACGCTTTGCCACGTTATCCTTGATGTTGTTGTAGAAGAACAGATAGTCTTCGTTATGACGTTCGTCCGGTCCAAAGAACTCGGCGGCGGCATTGGCAGTTTCCTCGTCCATTGGTTCGCCTTGGGTGTGCGTTATGACCACGCCGCGGGCAAGGTTGATCTGCGCATCCGCACCGACATCTTTGATCTCCGGCTCGCCGGTTTCTTCATAAAACATTCTTATCCCTCTTTTCCGAATAATAATCCCGCGAATCCGCTGATCGCATTTTCGGTAGTCTTGCTTTCTGTACCGAAGCCTTCCCTGAAAACAAGATCCATTGTATAGTAGAAATTCGTAAGAGTATTTTTTTCAAACTCCACTTTATAATCTTCTTCACTTTTATTCCCGGCTTTGTTCTCTTTTTTGAAATCGTTAAAACTCTTAAAAAGATAATCATGCCACCCGGATCCAAGCAATTTATCGGTGTACTCTTTGTCGAATTCTATGATCTCACTACAGATATCCAGAGGGATATCCATGTAATAATGCTTCACCAGGCTGTTGGTTTCCTCATGATAGTTTTTCATTTCTGCGATCCTGTCATCGCTTAAGGCATCGATATCCGCAAAGTATCGCTCATAAAGACGCATATACCTGATATAGATACCGCGAAGGATCGTTTCTGACTCTTCTTTTTTCGGTGTCTCTTCGTTCAGGATTTTTTCGATTTTTTCATTACTTAATTCAATCATAACTGTCCTCCTCTTTCTTTAATGGAAAAAAATCGTGGTAATCCGGATCAGCCATCACCTGAATAAGTCGTCTCCCTTGATCAGGTCCTGTACGGTGACTTTAGGTCCTAAATGATGGGTTGTGGTACAGTGATGTCACTGTTGTTTCTTGCCGATCTGCTCGAATAAAGGAAAGATCATTGGATATACGCCAAATATCAGAAACATTATGACCGCGTACCGTCCCATTCTGATCAAAAGAGCGCCAAGGCTTGCCCCTGCCAGGAACTGCTTATCAAAAGGAAGCTTCAGCAGCGTATTTACCGCAAAATATATTATGACTGCACCGAGCACGCGCAGGATCATCGCGGGTACCCTCCGTGTATCCTGAAAATTTACGTATTTACGCTCAAACCAGATAGCCGCTATGAGGCCGATAAGACACCCCAGCGAAGTGAAATAATCGTTCGTGCGCACATAGAAAACTCCCGGGAGCGAAGAAACTAAAAGTATCAGATAATACAGCAGCTCATTATGTACGTACCGGTCAAGCAGCGAAAACACTCCGATCACCGCAAAACCCAGCAGCCATCCTACCAGCACATCCGTCGGATAATGCATGCCTACTATGACCCTTGAAACACCTACCAGTATGGTCAGGACTGCCGCAAGTATATAGAGCCATTTCTTTTTTGCTTCCATGGCCAGCGAAAAATATAATGCAGGGATAGACGCGCTATGCATGCTCGGGAAAGAATAGCCCTGAGCCGCCACATCATTAGCAGCACCTTCCGCATCCAGGACCAGTGCCTTCACCCTGTCGGGATGCTCCATATATGGCCTGGGTCTCAGCACGACCGATTTGATCATGGGAAGCCAGATATTCACGCACGAAATGATCAATGCCAGCTTCCGCCCGACTTCCTTTTTCCAGCAAAACACCACTATCAGCACAACTATCAGCAGTCCGGTCTCCGAACCAAGGAAAGCCAGCAGTTGGGCAAGACTTCCCGAACCGTTTAAATTTGCCTGAAGCCACTCGATCAATCCTGCTTCCCATTCCATATCCTCATTCCTCCTACCTTACCGCAGCGGACGGTTATTAAGCTATTTTACCATAGAATCAAAAAACCTTTAACTTTTGTCACGGCTGATCACTGAGAACATCATATACAATGAGCTTATATCCAAGGTTTATAGAGCCTTTGTCTAAGGGTTAAGGGTAACTTCTCCGTCATGGAAGTCAAATTGCAGGTCTCCCAGCTCACCCCAGTCAAGGACCTCAAAATAGCCTGTCATATCGTATTTTTGCCAGCTTAATATGTCTTTGTAAAAGTAGAATGCAGCAACACTCTTGTCATCACAATCATAAAACATGAAGGTTAATGAGTCAGATGAAGTAAAGCTTTCTTCCGTAACATCTCCTATCTTTACTGTCTGCATCGCATTAAGCACAGGAATGACAACATCCTTATCATCTGACTCATAGAATGCACCTTTATACCAGATATCAATGTTAATCTGGTGATCGTTCTGATGTTCCAGCATTTTATTAAATTCATAATAATCACAGAAATCCACAAGGTCTTCCCCTGTCTTACCTTCAGGATCCGCTTCTTCATCAACCTTTAATTCCAGCTCTTTACTGCGTGGTTTCCTTTCTGAAACAGCTTTTTTATCTACGGGTTCTTCTTCAGCACGGGAGTCGTCTATCCTGTCGAAAAAATGAGCATGAAAGCTTCTGTATCCCGATGACAGATACTTCGAAATGATATTTACGGAAATAATGATAAAAAGCACAGCGCATGCAACACCGATGAAAAGCACTATTGCAGCAATACGCTTTTCTTTCGGATCCTCAGGCTCTATGTGTAAACCCGGATCATTGATACCTTCAGTATGCTTTTCTTCCTCATGGCTTTCCATATATACTATATTACATTAAACGTCAGTCAAACCGCAATCGACAGGCCTTCAAAAATCCGGCAAACGCTTATAACAGCTGAAATTGGCAGTTCTCAATCCTTATATATAAGGTTCATCGCATATCCTTCAAAATTCACATTGACCGTGACAGTCGTTTGATAGGGTCGATCAGGATCCGGGAGTTCCGGGGCCGTCAAGCACATCATCATACTGCCTTGCATATAGCAGCACATCCCCGGCCGGCATGGAAAAAACATAAATACCGTCATACAACAGGCTTTCATTTATATTTTCATTTGCTGAAAAATAGAAATCCGCACCGTCTTCCGTTTTTACGAAGACGATATCCCCTGCCTTCGCTTTATCAGGAAATTCCTTTATGAAGCCGCCTTCATCTTCTCCGATCCTTATATTGTAATATTTACCTGAAGCCTCGGGATACGTGAATTCTTTTTCAACAGTGCCTTTTCTTACAGCTCCCATAAGCTGTCTGAGAAATTCTCCGCCTTTTACGACATATTCTGCCGAATCTGTCTCCGCATAATGATAAAACTGATCAAAGCCAAATCGAATTTCCGTACCGTCCGGCTGATAAAAGGTGATTAAATAATCAGGATCATCCGGCTCTCTTTCATCCTCTATATCCATAAGGCTCATGCGTTTATATATTTCATTGATCAGAACAGGGTCGTCTATGGTCATCTTTTCATCACCATAGGTTACCTCCTCAAATAAAAGCTTTTCCGGTATTTTGCCGTCATCCATATCGGACTTAAGTTTTTTTGAATAATCGATATTTATAAGAGAATTCTCGGGTATATCATATCCGGACTCCTTGGAATCATCAGGGGACAGATAGCTCAGGGTAACCTCTCCGTCATTGAAGTTAAGTTGCATTTTTTCCATTTCACCCCAGTCAAGGATCTCAAAATTATCCGTCCATTTGTATTTTTTCCAGCTTAATGCGTTTTTGTAAAAATCGAATGAAGCAAGACTATCGTCATCATAATCATAAAACATGAAATTTAATGCGTCAGATGAGGAAAAGCGTTCGTCCGTAACATCCCCTATCTTTACTGTCTGTAACGCATTAAGCACAGGAATGACAACATCCTTATCATATGACTTGTAGAATGCACCCTCATGCCAGATACTAAGGTTAATCTCGTGATCGTTCTGATGCTCCAGCATTTTATTAAACTCGTCATAATCACAGAAATCCACAAGATATTCCCCTGCCTTATTTTCAGGATCCGATTTTTTCTCCTCAAGCTTGATATTCAGATCTTTATTGCGTGTTTTTCTTTCTGAAACAGTTTCTTTATCTGCGGGTTCTTCAATCCGGGGATCGTCTGTCCGGTCGAAAAAATGAGCATGAAAGCTTCTGTATCCCGATGACAGATACTTAGAAATGATATTTACGGAAATAATGATAAAAAACACAGCGCATGCAACACCGATGAAAAGCACTATTGCAGCGATGTGCTTTTCTTTCGGATTCTCGGGTTCTATGTGTAGATCCGGATCAATGATACCTTCGGTATTCTTTTCTTCCTCATGATTTTCCATATATAATATAGGATATTGATTTTTACCGAAAAATCAATATCCGTATTGGGCCAGGTCTTCGCGAAGCGAAGGGCGAATTTCCTAATTATCAGCCACATAGTCAATTGTCTCACCCTATTTTCTAAATAAAAGGAGCCATATACAGTGGCAGCGTGATCTTCTTGCCGGCTACGCCCACATTTCCGTCCGTCAGTTTATATCCATGCAAAATATCATCCCGTTTCAGCAGGTTGTCAAGCGATCTTGACCTGCTCCTTCCGGCCTTGACTTCAACCGGAACAACGCCGTCTTCATTTTCTATAAAGAATTCTATTTCAAATGTCGAAGATTCGTTTTTCCTGAAATACAATTCGTTATGATCTGATTTGATCAGCATATCAGCTATCAATGCCCAAAATAGCGGATAATATAAGTTTTGCCAACCTGTCTTGCCCCCCGGATCATAAGACATTTTCCAGCTCTGTTATTTTTCCAGGCTCTCATACCATCCACGATGCTTTTTTTAAGCATAAAGGCACCTCCGAATCGGATTCTCTGCGCGCATGCATATATTTAAGGGATAAAATCTGCACGCATGCATATTTTACCCCTTTTATGACAAAATCGCGATCTATTCGCTGTTAACAGCTGAGATTACCAGACTCAAACGTTTCCTTCAAATACATTTACATGTAGCTGAGTATCTCATCTAAGACGAGATCCGAAGCCACCTCGTAAAGTATCGCCACCGCGCCGTTGCTTACCACGGTGATCTCAAGGTATTCCTCACCGCCGTCGTCCTCATACCTCCATGCCTCGAAGGTGATACTGTCTCCCGTATCCAAATCAGTAACGGTAAGCGTGTTGTCGTCATTCTCGACAATGTCTCCCACAAGGTTCGTTACTTTACCTGTATCATCATCGATTATCATGAATACGCCGCTTTTTACATTATTGTCCGTGACAAAAAGGATCTTTTCACTGCCTGAGGAACCTGCGTAACCGATAGTCAGGTTCTGTCTGTTATCTTCAATGAATCCTCTCCTCGCATTATCAGCCTCTTCAGTATTTTCTCTGCCGTCCTCATCTTCTGATGTTTCCTCCGCGGATTCCTCCGTGGACTCTTCATTTACAGTATCGGTTGCTTCTTCTTTTTCTTCAGATACCTCCTCCGTATCCTTCGAAGCCTCCTCTTCCTGAACATCAGTTACGGCAGACTCCGTATCCTTACTGCTTGGGATAAGGCATATCAATACTATCCCGAAAATGAGTATTCCCAATATGATAAGGATGACCAGAAGGACCGGATGTATGCCCTTTTTCTTCTTAGGAGGCTGTCCCTGCGGCACCCGGTTCGCATTCACAGGCCTTACCGGAGGCTGTTGCATCTGTGGCTGTCTCATCTGCGGCTGTCCCATCTGCGGCTGTCCCATCTGCGGCTGTCCCATCTGCGGCTGTCCCATCTGTGGCTGTCCCATCTGCGGCTGTCCCATCTGTGGCTGTCCCATCTGCGGCTGTCCCATCTGTGGCTGTCCCATCTGTGGCTGTCCCATCTGTGGCTGCTGCTTAGGAGCCGCATTATCTGCTCCTGCATATGCCGCAGCCTCCTGGGGCGATAAAGCCATTGTTTCATTCGATGAGCTATCCTGAGAACTGTCTGCCCCCAGGAATACCGTAGCGTTCGGGTCTGCAGCAGGCGCATAGGATATATTCGATCCCAGCGCGCCTCCCTCCGGGGCATTCCCCCTCAGACAGGCGGTTATCGCTTCTTCTATATCAGTGAATTTTTCGGTTTCAATGCCGACCTTTGCAAGATCTTCCTTGAGCTCAGCTATATCCTGGTAACGGTCCTGGATCTTAAGCTGCGTACACTTATAGATTACCTTCCAGAGGCTTTCCGATATTCCGAATTTATTAGCTGCATATTCAGAATCATCCTCAAGCCTTGACATTGGATCGGTCAGCATTACGCCGGTAAGGGATGTATAGACCGTGGCACCCAGCGCATAGATGTCGGTCCAGGGACCCTGCTTTCCCTTCTGCTGGTATTGCTCCAGCGGAGCGAAGCCCTGCTTCAGTATCACGGACAGGCTCTGGGACTGCTCGGCCACCACCTGCCTTGCCGCTCCGAAATCAAGAAGCCTTATGCTCTTGTCATCACAGAGCATGATATTATCCGGGGAAATATCCCTGTGAAGGATATTCATTCCGTGGGACGCCAGCAGGGCATTTGAGATCTGTTCAAATATATTCACTGCCTGTCCTTCAGTGATCGTCTTTCTTTTCAGGTATGACTTAAGCGTCTGCCCCTGAAGATATCCCATAATGAAATATACGGTGTCGTTCTCATAGAAGAAATCATGGACGCTGACGATGTTGGGGTTTCCGTTGAACTTCGCGACCATCTTCGCTTCGTTGTAGAATTTCTCGGCTCCCGTCCTGAAGGACTGCTCGGTCTCACGGCTTGATACCGTGACTAATGTGTTCCCGGGGCTTCTCATGGCCAGCCCCATCGGATAGTATTCCTTTACGGCCACCCTTGCGTCCAGCTTGATGTCATATGCAAGATAAGTGATGCCGAATCCGCCCTTGCCTATGACTCCCCCGATCATATATCTCTGGTTCACGATGCTCCCCGGAGCCAGGGCGACCGGATCCTGCCTGTATGAGCTCTTTACAAAGCCGCAGTGCGGACAGGGCTCAGAAGAGATCTCTGAAAAACAGTTTTCACAAAGCTTTTTATTATTTAACGTTATCATATCTCCTTAACTCCCCTTTTTTTCTTAACATATCATAATTGTAACAGATAAAACTATATAAAACTATCCGGCTTAACCTGTTATACCGGACAACGAACACCAGCACGATCCGATCATTCCAACAGGACAAGTGTATTCAATAGCCGGCGGTAATTGTCATTCCAGGTTTTTATGATAATATAATAGTTTAAACATATAACAAACACTATCGGAAATGAGGAAAGGGTAAAAGGAACCCGCATTAATATATGAGGACAAGAAAGATGACAATGGCAGGCCGGGCTGCCACATTCTTCATGGCATTTATGACCGCATTTTCCTGCGCATCAACGCTTTCGATACAGACAGTGGAAGCTGCGTCAACCATCACGGATGCCGTACAGGAAGAAGGACTGCAGGCCATGCCTTCGGTAGCTACAGTTGTTGATAAGGACTGGGAGCAGGATGGAACGCTAAAAGCCCTCCTGACCAAAAGGGATACGACCGCCTCGGAATACGCCAGGGAACACGGACTCAACGGGGTCTACAATATATCAGGCCGTCTGGAAGCCTCTGATGCCTCAGCTGACCCTTCATCAGTCTGGCTCTCTAATGTACTGTATACAGGCGATATCCTTCGTTCCGATTCCTTTGATGGTTATATTTCCGTCTATAACGGCAGTGCAGACGCGGCCGTCATAAAGGAAGGGCTTAACGAAATAGATGTCCTTCTCACTCCGGTCTCGGATCTCACGGTATCACAGAACGGTGCCGAGACGGATCTTTCAACATGGGACCGTATCCCCGGCTTTGCGAGCCGGATGATGCTGCCGCATTGGGAAGGCATGGAAAATATCCGCCTGAGCCGCAGAAAAAGCTATTACACGAAGCTTTTTATAGTCGGCATATCCGGCGGCGCTTTGAAGAACAGCAGCATTTATGACAAAGACAATATGCTGGACTACGCATCATATCTTGAGATGATAGGAGCCGGACCCACACAGGCAAATCTCGCAGCCTATATGGACTATATCAGTATCTGGAAGAGCATTGCGGCTGGATACATAGATTACCGGAACCACCTTACTGATTACAATAACTGGTATAACTGGTACCTTCAAAATTGGAACTCGGGAGACAGCAGCAGCGGCAAAGGTTCCAGTCACAGAGGACATGATGAGGACCAGCCGTCAACTCCAGGCACCGATCCCGTAATTGAAAGGTCCCGGACCATTATGATCTACATGGACGGAGCCGACCTCGGTGAATCGGCAATACGCAACCTCAGCAGCATGCTGACCGCGAGCGCCTCCGGCAGTATCGGAAACGACAATCACATCATCATCATGACCGGCGGCTCAAAAGAAGCCTGGAGCAATACAGCGTATCCGAATTTCAAACAGTTCCTGTATGACAGCAGCGGACAGCAGTCTGATGCTCTGGCGTCTATAATAGGAAAAACAAACCAGCTATGGGAGCTTAAAGAAGGCAAGCTTCAGCTGTTGGAGTCTGCCCTTGCAAAAGACAGTGAAAATAATGACCGGTATATGACACAGGGTTCCACCCTTGCAGCGTTCATCAAGGCAGTAAAGAGCAGCTACTCCGACT
>JAEEGL012270722.1_pt1 | contig 10236 bp, 14 predicted proteins | sample 9134231 | NCBI WGS metagenome assembly JAEEGL01 (sample SAMN16246548, study PRJNA631951) | gut metagenome | biome: gut microbiome; feature: rumen; material: fiber-attached | host: Bos | place: Iran: Karaj | collected 2018-10 | reverse complement strand
CGTGCGGTGAACGCCATCGACGAGCTGATGATCGCCACCCGCCACGGCAACACCCCTGTTCGCCCCGGCGACAAGCTGTGCGGCACCCGCTGCATCCCGCTGGTGATCGATGAGAGCAAGCTGATTGCCGCCGAAAAGGCGGTGGGCGGTCGTCCCATCCTGGAGCTGCTGCCTTATAAACTGAAAAAAGCCGGCGTCATCACCACCGGCAGCGAGGTGTTCCACGGCCGCATCACCGACGCCTTTACCCCCGCTGTGGTGAAAAAGCTGAATGCCCACGGCATCGAAATGACGGAGCACGTCACCGTGGACGACGGACTGGAGAACATCAAGAAGGCCATTGCAGAGATGCGGCAAAAGGACGTGGAGCTGATCCTCTGCACCGGCGGCATGAGCGTGGACCCGGACGACAACACCCCCGGCGCCATCAAGGCAAGCGGCGCCAGGATCGTCACCTACGGCGCCCCGGTGCTGCCCGGCGCCATGTTCCTGCTGGGCTATTTCCCCGACGGCATGCCCGTTATGGGCTTGCCCGGCTGCGTCATGTACGCCAAAGCCACCATCTTCGACCTTGCCCTGCCTCGGATCGCCGCCGGGGTGGAGATGACCCGGGACGACTTCATCGACATGGGCGAGGGCGGTATGTGTCTGGGCTGCGGCGAGTGCCACTACCCCGTCTGCCCCTTTGGCAAGTGAGGAGGACGCGTATGTTTACAGCCAGAGTGATTACCGTCAGCGACCGCAGCTTTCGGGGAGAGCGCCCCGACGGAGGCGGTCCGCTGGTGCGCCGGGTTTTGATCGATGCCGGATACGACGTGGACCGTATCGTCATCGTACCCGATGAACAGGAGGAGATCATGGCGGCGCTGATCGCCGCCGCCGACGCGGACGTGGCACTGATCGTCACCACCGGCGGCACCGGTTTTTCGCCCCGTGACGTGACGCCGGAGGCCACCGTGGCCGTGTGCCAGCGGCTGGCGCCGGGCATCCCGGAGGCCATGCGCGCTGCGTCCATGGCCATTACACCCCGTGCCATGCTGTCCCGTGCCGCCGCCGGGATCCGGGATCGGAGCCTCATCATCAACCTCCCCGGCAGCCCAAAGGGTGCCAAGGAGAACCTGGAGGCGGTGCTCCCCACTCTGGAGCACGGTCTGGAGATGCTGCGGGGCAAGCCCGGCGACTGCGCCCGGGGCTGATTTTTACCCTTGACAAACGGGCCAAAAACGGTAATCTATAGGAATAGAGGTCAAATTTGAGGGGAGGCGCTGCACATGACCAACGGACCGGAGCATCAGATCGCCAACGTGTCGGAGAACGAGCTGAGCGACCTGGCGGAGCTGTTCAAGGTGTTTGGCGACTCCACCCGCATTAAGATCCTGTACGACCTGTTTAGCGGCGAGAAGAACGTGACGGAGATCTGCGCCGACCTGGAGATGAACCAGTCCGCCGTCTCCCACCAGCTGAAGCTGCTGAAAAATGCCCGCCTCATCGGCTCCCGCCGGGAGGGCAAGCAGATGATCTATGCGCTGGCGGATGACCACGTGAAGACCATCATCGCCATGGGCAAGGAGCATATCGAGGAATAGCCCTATAGAGAAAAGGAGAAACACCATGGATTACACCTACAACACCCAGATGACCTGCTCATCGCAGATCAAGTTCCACATCGAGGACGACGTGATCACCAACATCCAGTTTATCGGTGGCTGCAACGGCAATCTGAAGGCCATTGCCAAGCTGGTGAACGGATGGACGGTGGACAAGATCGAGAGTTATCTGCGGGGCAACACCTGCGGCCCCCGGCCCACCTCCTGCGCCGATCAGCTGGCCATCGCCGTGCGCACGGCCTACAACGAGACCCACGCCGCGTAAAAGAGCAAAAGAAAAACAGACCGTCTGTCAGGACGGTCTGTTTTTATTGCCTCATGGCCGCAGCATGGCCTGCCGCCGTTTATAATCGGGAAGATATTTTGCCACCTCGGCATAGAAGGCCGGACTGTGGTTTTTGTGGCGGATGTGGGCCAGCTCATGGACCACCACATAGTCGATGGCTTCTGCGGGAAACTGCATGAGATAGAGGGAGAAAGAGATGCTGTTTTTCCCGGAGCAGCTGCCGAACCGGGTCCGGGCAGAGGTGATGTGTATGCCGGTGGGTTTCACGCCCATACGCTGCGCCCAATAGGCCACACGCCCCGGCAGATACGCCTTGGCCTTTGCCCGCAGCGTCTCAATCTCCACCTCGGTCAGCGGCGGATGGGCCTCCAGATACGCCTGCCGCTTTGCCAGATGAGCTTCGATCCAGCCTTGATGAGCGGTCACAAACCGCTCTATTTCAGAATTCGCTGCCCTGCGGGGCGCGCGCACCACCACCTGGGCGTCCCGGGTGATCTCCAGGGCCATGGTGCGGCGGGTGGAGCGGATCACAGTGTAGTCCATGGTCACTCGCCGATATAGACGAACCGTGGGCCGCAGTAACCGTCCCGCTCTACCGTCTCGTTCCACATTCTGGCGGGGCGCACCCACAGTCCGCGCTCATCGTACAGCGCCTGATACACCACCATTTCCTCCATGGTTTCGCTGTGGCGGGCGGTGCCGATGACGCGGTATTCGTTGCCCTTGAAGTGGCGGTAACGGCCCGGTTTGATCTCTTCCATATGCAAGCCCCCTTTTTTCTCAGTATATCACCTTTTGCGCGGAAAGGCAAAGGGACTTTACGGCGGCAGATCCAACGGGTATAATAGGGACAAAGGGGGCGGGACCATGATCCAATCCACGCTTTGCTATATCGAGAACGACCGGGGGGAGTATCTGATGCTCCACCGGGTGAAAAAAGAAAACGACGCCAATCACGACAAGTGGATCGGCATCGGCGGCAAGTTCGAGGACGGGGAGAGCCCGGAGGAGTGTGTGCTGCGGGAAACCCGTGAGGAGACGGGCCTGACCCTCACCGACTACCGCTACCGGGGGCTTGTCACCTTTGTCAGCGACCGGTGGGAGACGGAGTATATGCACCTCTTCACCGCCACCGGCTATACCGGCGCCATCCATGAGTGCGATGAGGGCTTGCTGGAGTGGATCGGCAAGGCGGAGCTGCTGGCCCTGCCCCAGTGGGAGGGAGACCGCATTTTCCTGCGTTTGCTGGATCAGGACGTGCCCTTCTTCTCGCTGAAGCTGCGCTATGAGGGGGAGAAGCTGCGCCAGGCCGTTCTCAACGGCGAAGAGCTGGAGGTGGGAGCGTGAGAATTCTCATCAGCGCATGCCTTCTGGGCGCCAGCTGCCGTTATGACGGACGCAGCAAGCCTCATCCGGAGGTGGTGGAGCTTGCAAAACGCCACGAGCTGGTGCCGGTGTGCCCGGAGCAGCTGGGCGGTCTGCCCACGCCCCGTATGCCCTCGGAGCGGCAGGGCGAGAGGGTGGTAACGGCGGACGGCACCGACGTGACGGAGCAGTACCAACGCGGTGCGGAGGAAGCGCTTCGCCTGTGCCGATTGCTGGGCTGCGATGTCGCCGTGCTGAAGGAGCGCAGCCCCTCCTGCGGCAAGGGACAGATCTACGACGGCACCTTCACCGGCACCCTGACGGTTGGCTGGGGCGTGACGGCGGAACTGCTGCGGCAAAACGGGATCCCGGTGTACGGCGAGAGTGAGATCAAAGAAATAGGATTATAAAGAGCAAAAAGGTACGCCCCCGTGCATGCACGGGGGCGTACCCAACTTTTTTTGGGGGAAAAGTTACTGGTTTACCTTCTCTTTGCTGCCGCCCAGAATTACGTTGGCAATGATGCCGAGGATCAGAGCAACGGCGATGGCGGTGATGGTGATCTTGCCGAAGGTGAGGGCCAGACCGCCGATGCCGCAGATCAGGATGATGGACACGACGAACAGGTTGCGGTTGTCGTTCAGATCCACCTTCTGGACCATCTTCAGTCCGCTGACCGCGATAAAGCCGTAGAGCGTAATGCACACGCCGCCCATCACGCAGTTGGGGATGGAGGACAGGAAGGTCACGAAGGGACCGAAGAAGGAGATCACGATGCTCATGATAGCAGTGGCGAGGATCGTGATGGTGGAGGCGTTGCCGGTAATGGCCACGCAGCCGATGGACTCACCGTAGGTGGTGTTGGGGCATCCGCCGAAGATGGCGCCGGCGAAGGAGCCGATGCCGTCACCCAGCAGAGTTCTGTGGAGGCCGGGATCCGTCAGAAGGTCGGAATCGACGATGGTGGAGAGGTTCTTGTGGTCGGCCAGATGCTCGGCGAACACAACCATGGCAACCGGGACGTAGGCCACGGCGATGGTCGCAATAAAGGGACCGTCCACTTCGTGCACGCCCTTAAGGGCTTCCATAAAGGTGAAATCGGGAACGGAGAGCAGACCCATATTCTTGAACACGCTGAAGTCGATGATCTGCAGGGAGAGGTCATTGTTCTTGATGCCGATGACCGTGAAAATCGCGGCAGCAGCGTAACCGGCCAGGATGCCGATGATGAAAGGAATGAGCTTCATCATCTTCTTGCCGTATACAGAGCAGATCACGACGGTAAAAAGGGTTACGAGGCCACAGATCAGGGCGATGTAGGGATTGGCGGCGGATACCTGAGAGACCTTTTCAACAATTTCGCCGTTTTCGATGGCGGGTTCGACCAGATCCACCAGAACCTTACCCTTGGTCAGATCGCCGATGGCGTTGCCGGCCAGAGACAGGCCGATGATGGAGACGGTGGGGCCGATCACAACGGCGGGCATGAGCTTGTCGATCCACTTGACGCCCACCAGCTTGACGATGATGGCAATGACCACGTAGACGAGGCCGGCAAAGAAAGCGCCCAGGATCAGACCGAAGAAGCCGGCGGAAGCGGAAGCGGCGCCGGCAAAAGCGGCAAACATGGAGGGCAGGAACGCGAAGGAGGAGCCCAGAAACACGGGGCTGCGGAATTTGGTGAAGAGCAGATAGACGATGGTTCCGACGCCGGCGCCCAGAAGGGCGGCTGACTGACTCATGCCGTTGCCGACGATGGAGGGAACGGCGATGGTGGCGGCCAGAATCGCCAGCACCTGCTGCAGCGCGAACAGAAGCGTCTGTCCGAATTTGGGCTTGTCTTTGATGCCGTACGCAAGTTTCATGTGTGAAATCCTCTCTTTCTATTTATTAATGTTATTTGCTGACAACAAAACGGTGCGCGCAAAAAAAAGAACCGGTAATGATACCGGTTATAGAGAAAAAACACAGATAAAAGAGGAGATAAAGAGAGCGGCGACGTTCTGGGGGAAATATCGCAGCGCCATGACTCTCACCTCCTCAATTTTTCCTGATTATTATAAAATCCGTGAGGGCAAATTGCAATATGTTTCTCTCCCGACAGGCTGCCAAAATTCATCGCCGGAATTCGTCAAAACTGCACAAACGCCGCTGCAGAACGGGGCACACCGCCGATGCCACGGCAATCTTCAGGGCATCGCCGGGCAGGAAGGGAACCATGCCCGCCATCAGAATGGCCTTGAGATCCATGCTCTTGCCCAGATACGCGTTGAGGATCACCACCATGTAAGGAATCCCCACCAGATACAGCACCGCCAGACCCCCGAAGCATGACGCTGCCAGCCAGAGCGCGCCGTCCCGTTTCCGGCTGAGATACCCGATGACCCAGGCGCAGGGGATCAGACCAAGCAGAAAGCCGAAGCTGGGCTGGAACACGTAGCCCGGACCACCGCCGCTGGTGAAGATCGGCAGGCCCACCAGCCCCAGCGCCACGTAGACAAGCTGGCTCAGCGCGCCATAGCGCCTCCCCAGCAGAATCCCGGCCATGGCGGTGAACAGAAACTGCAGCGTGACGGCCACCGGCTTCACGGGGATCTGCAAAAAAGCGCCAAGGGCAGTGAGGGCGGCAAAGAGAGCGGTAAAAACCAGCGGGCGGATCTTCATAGTGGTAAACCTCTGTGCAAAAGATAGGTTTACCATATACCGGGACCGGCAAATTGTCAACCGTGGATGGGGGATCCCGTTTACAATTCCCTCACCCTGTGGTACAGTAAAAGAACAGAAACGGAAAGGCGGGGGAGCTGTGAGCAGGGATCGGGTCTATCATGCGCTGGCGGATCGTCCGGGGGAATATCTCTCCGGTCAGGAGCTGAGCCGCATACTGGGCATCAGCCGGGCGGCGGTGTGGAAAGCCGTGGAGGGCCTGCGCCGCCAGGGGTACGGCATTGAGGCCCGCAGCGGCTGCGGCTACCGCCTTACCGACGAGGGCGACCGGCTGGATCAGCGGGAGGTCGCCGCCTGCCTGACCGCGCCGCGCAACAACTGGAAGGTGCTGCAGGAGGTGGACTCCACCAACACCGAATGCAAACGCCTGGCGTCAGACGGCGCGCCGGACGGCACCGTGGTCATGGCTGACTGCCAGACGGCGGGCAAGGGACGCCTCGGCCGCAGCTTTTCCTCACCCCGGGGCATGGGGTTGTATCTCTCCATCCTGTGGCGTCCGTCGTGTTCGCCGGAATCGCTGCTGCCGCTGACGGCCTTGAGCGCCGTGGCGGTGTGCCGGGCGGTGGAGCGCACGGGCGGCGTCAGCCCTGCCATCAAGTGGCCCAACGACCTGGTCATGAACGGCCGCAAGCTGGGCGGTATCCTGACGGAGCTGTCTCTGGAGGGGGAGACCGGACACGTGGAGTACGTGATCGTGGGGATGGGACTCAATTGCCGCCAGCGGGCGGAGGACTTTTCCCCGGAGCTGGCGGACATGGCCGTCTCACTGGATATGATCCTGTCTCGCCGGGTCAGGCGTGCGGCGCTGGCTGCGGCGCTGATGGAGGAGCTGGACGTGCTGCGCACCCAGGTGCTGAATGACCCCGTCCGGTGGCTGGCGGAATACCGCGCTCACTGTCTGACCGTAGGCCGCAGGGTGCAGATCATTCGGAACGGAGAGCGGAAAGAGGCGAAGGCCTCAGCGATAGATGACCAGTACGGCCTGGTGATCCGCCGGGATGACGGAACCGAGGAGGTCCTGCGCGCCGGCGAGGTGTCGGTGCGGGGCCTGTACGGATACGTATAATGTGTATAAGGAGAGAGAAAATTGGGAGAACTTTTGCAACTGTTTTTGACCTTTGCCAAGGTGGGGGTCATGACCTTTGGCGGCGGCATGGCTATGCTGCCCATATTGCAGCGTGAGGTGGTGGAAAACAGGGGCTGGGCCACCGACGAGGAACTGACGGATTACTTTGCCATCGGCCAGTGTACTCCCGGCATCATCGCCGTGAACACCGCCACATTTATCGGCCAAAAACAAAAGGGCGTTTTGGGCGGCGTGGTGGCTACGCTGGGCATGGTGTTTCCCAGCCTGGTCATTATCACCGCTCTGGCGGGACTCATCACCAATTTCTCCCATCTTGAGTGGGTGCAGCACGCCTTCGCGGGCATCCGCGTCTGCGTGTGCGTGCTGATCTTCAACGCCGTGGTGAAGCTGTGGAAGAGCGCTGTCCACGACGTGTGGGGCGGCGTCATCTTCGCCGCCGTGTTGGCGCTGACGCTGTTTACGTCCCTGTCGCCCATTGTGTTCGTGCTGCTGGCTGCTCTGGCCGGTATTCTCATCCAGACGCTGGGAGGTGGCCGGACATGATCTACCTGCAGCTGTTCTTTGAGTTCCTCAAGACGGGGCTCTTTGCCGTGGGCGGGGGACTTGCCACGTTGCCCTTTCTCAACGATATGGCCGACCGCACCGGCTGGTTTACCCGGGCCCAGCTGGCGGATATGCTGGCGGTCAGCGAGTCCACCCCTGGCCCTATCGGCGTCAATATGGCCACTTACGTGGGCTTTACCACAGCGGGGATTCCCGGCGCGGTGATCGCCACACTGGGGCTTATCACGCCCAGTGTCGTCATTATTCTGATCGTAGCGGCGTTTCTGCGGGCATTTCGCAACAACAAATACGTCAATTCGGCCTTCTACGGCCTGCGCCCCGCCTCCACCGCCATGGTGGCTGCGGCTGGCATCGGCGTGGTGCTGTTGACGCTGGTGCGCACGGAGCAGCCTTTTGGGCTGGAATTTTTCAACTGGCCCGCCATCGCCTTGGCGGCAGTGGTTCTGGTGCTGACCCGTTGGGTCAAGCCCACCAGGGAACTGCATCCCATCGTGTTCATCCTTGCCAGCGCCGTTGTGGGCGTTGTGCTGAGATTCTGAGAGGGGAGGCGTTTGCCGTGATCAAAACCGTGACCGTCGTGAGTCTGTCCAGCGGCATGCTGGGCGAGGATTTTGCCCGCCACGAGCTGGAGATCGGACTCCGGCGGCTGGAGGCATATGGCCTGCGGGTCAAGTTCGCCCGCCACGCCCTCATGGGGCTGGACTACGTGAAAAACCACCCGGAGGACAGGGCGGCGGATCTGCTGGAAGCCTTTGCCGACCCGGAAACGGACATGATCGTCACCGCCATCGGCGGTGACGATACCTATCGGCTGCTGCCGTATCTGTTTGACGGAGACCGGCTGGCAAAGGCCGTGACAGACAAGGTGTTTTTGGGCTTTTCCGACACCACCATCAACCATCTGATGCTCCACAAGGTGGGTCTGCCCACCTTCTATGGACAGGCATTCATTCCGGATGTGTGCGAGCTGGACCGGGAGATGCTGCCTTACACCCGGCGGTATTTTGAGGAGCTGATCACCACCGGGACCATTGCAGAGATCACTCCAAGCCCCGTCTGGTATGAGGAGCGGACCGACTTCGGCCCGTCCGCCGTGGGGAAGGCGCGTCCTGCCCACCCCGACACGGGCTTCCGGCTGCTCCAGGGGCCGGCCACCTTTTCGGGGAAGATTCTGGGCGGGTGCATCGACACCCTGTTCGATATCTTCGACGGCGAACGGTATGGGGACATGCCGGCGCTGTGCCGGAAGTACGGCCTGTTCCCCGCGCCGGAGGACTGGGCGGGGAGGATCCTGCTGCTGGAGACCAGCGAGGAAAAGATGACGCCGGAGAAGTTCTGCCGCGCTGTGATGAAGCTGAGGGAGGCAGGCGTCTTCGCCGCCGTCAGCGGCGTGCTGGTGGGCAAGCCTATGGATCGGACGTATGAGCGGGAGTATCTGGAGATCCTGACGGAGACGGTGGACGATCCGGCGCTGCCCATCGTATGCAATCTCAACGTGGGCCACGCTGCGCCCCGGTGTATCATCCCCTTCGGGGCGGATGCCGCCGTGGACGCCGAGGCACAGCGGATCACCTTCGCACCGCAGGAATGAGAATATGACAAACGATCCGGAAGGGAAGCGCCCCTCCGGATCGTTTTACGTTTCTTTTAATAACCCCTGATCCACGCGGCCAGGACACCCACCACCTCCCGGGCCCAGTAGCCCGGGCTGACTACCCAGAAGGACGGATTGCCGATGGACAACGGATCCAACCCCTCCATGCGTGCGAAATACTGGGCGCGATACTGGTGGAAATTGTCAGTGGAGATCGCCACGCAGGGATCCAGGCCGTTGGCGGCGATCAGCGCGGCGGAATTGGCCAGATTCTGCCGGGTGGAACCGGAGGACTCCTCCAGATAGATCCGCTCCGGATCGATGCCCATGGAAACCAGCGTGTCCCGGATACACTGCGCCTCGGTGATGTGCTCGTCGTCACCCTGTCCGCCGGAGGCCACGCACACAGCATCCGGGTGGGCGTCCAGATATTGATATGCGGCGTTGATCCGGTCCCGCAGCATGAGGCTGGGCCGGTTGTCCGGCCACACCTTGCAGCCCAGGACGATGACGGTCCGGGGCACATCGGTGGAGGGACCCGCCCGGTGGGCGGCGGCCAGGATCATCAGCGCCAGCACGATGACCGCAACGGACAGCCCCACAGCGATGACGCCGGCGGCAATGCGCTGCAGCCAGAGGGGCAGCCGATCTGGCCACCGGGGCCAGAAGCACACCGATGCAGCCAGCAGGAGCAGTGCCGTGGGCCAGATCATGCCGATGTGGAGAACGCCGATGACAAGGGGCAGCAGCAAATAGGCCGCCAGCAGCAGACAGAGAGCGCCAAGAAAGGGACGGCGGCGCTTCGGTGCGTCAGTTCTGCGCCACATGGTTGGCAATGCGCTGCATGATCAGGTCCAGGGCCACCAGGTTGTGGCCGCCCTCCAGCACGATGATGTCGGCAAACTTCCGGGTGGGCTCCACGAACTGCTCGTGCATGGGCTTGACGGTGGTGAGATACTGGTTGATCACAGACTCCAGGGAGCGGCCGCGCTCCTCCACGTCCCGCAGG
>JAEEGL011545602.1_pt1 | contig 10236 bp, 9 predicted proteins | sample 9134231 | NCBI WGS metagenome assembly JAEEGL01 (sample SAMN16246548, study PRJNA631951) | gut metagenome | biome: gut microbiome; feature: rumen; material: fiber-attached | host: Bos | place: Iran: Karaj | collected 2018-10 | reverse complement strand
GCAGAGCAGCTGATTTGTAATCAGCAGGTTGAGGGTTCGAGTCCCCCTATCGGCTGTCAATTGCAGCGTAAAGGCAGCAATTAGGGGGAATTCCCGAGTGGCCAAAGGGGGCAGACTGTAAATCTGTTAGCAACGCTTTCGAAGGTCCGAATCCTTCCCCATCCATTGTTTTTTTATATAAAACCATCGCGGGGTGGAGCAGTCTGGAAGCTCGTTGGGCTCATAACCCAAAGGTCGTAGGTTCAAATCCTACTCCCGCAATTAACATGCCCAGATAGCTCAGTTGGTAGAGCAACGGACTGAAAATCCGTGTGTCACTGGTTCGATTCCGGTTCTGGGCATCTTTTTTTATTTTCTTTTGTCTTTTTGAAACCCCGGTTATTTTTTTTCGTCATATATAACAGAACAGAAAAGGTATATAATATGTTTAATGCAGGAAACATATTATCGAAAGGAGCTTATATGAAGAAGATAATAAGCGGTATTATTGCGGTTTTAACTCTTATGTTTATTGCTGTTCCCGAGATCGCGAAGGCAGATGTTCTGTGGGAGCCTCAGAAGGATTTCTTTGGGGACAACAATATTGCAACAACTATTGAAAAAAGGACATATATCGCCAACAGTCCGAACGGATTTATAAATATATACAAAAGCCCCGACTCCTCCGCAACTGTAGGCAGTCTTACCAACGGCGAAGAATTCTATGTTTATTACAAGGGTGAATATAACGGAAAACTTTGGGGAATGAGCACTGACGAGAATTATATTATTCTTGAGGATGTTTATGTTAAGTACGATCACATTTCCTTTGAAGAGGAATATAAAGATAAGATCGTTTCCATTTCCGATCAGAGCACAATGGAACTTAAAAAGGGATATATATACATGAGCTATCCCGGCGCTGACGCTTATTCGGAGCTTCCCTTTGATAATAAGGAGGCTTACCCGTCCGCTTATTTCATCGATGAAAATGGACATGAATGGGTATACTTCGGTTATGTTTACGGCTTACGTAATTTCTGGGTATGTAAAGATGATCCCTATAACAAGGATTATAAAATAAGGGAGATCGCCACACCCGAAGAACATGAGGCCGTAATACCCACAGAAGCCGAGATAAAGGCGGTTGCCAAGGAAGAAAACAATGTTAAAGTGCTGGGAACCAGAAGAGGTAAGCTCATTGTTATAGCATGCATCTGCACTGCAGCTGTTGCGGCAATGGCGGTATTCTTTATCATGAGAAAGTTAAACACAAATGAAGATTGAACCTATAGCATATATCAGAACCGATTTTCACGAAAAGTTCGGTATACCCCGCCAGAGCGGTCTTATACCAGAACTTAAGGGAAGGATCGTGTTTGAACCGAAATACAGAGATGCGAATGCCCTGAGAGAGATCGAAGGCTTTACGCATCTTTGGCTTATCTGGGGTTTTTCCGCAAACAAAAAAGACACATGGGAGCCTACCGTTCGACCTCCGAGATTGGGAGGGAATACGAGGGTAGGCGTTTTTGCGACCAGATCACCCTACAGACCCAATCCTTTGGGACTTACGGTAGTAAAACTTGAAGCATTGGAAAACACGGACGAAGGAACGGTTTTAATTGTTTCGGGAGCTGATATGATGGATAATACCCCGATCTATGATATAAAACCCTACCTTCCCTATGTCGATTCCGTTCCGGAAGCTTCCGACGGCTTTGCGCTTTCGGAGAAAGAAGGCAGGCTTAAGGTCGATTTTTCAAAGGATGTTGCAGCTATTCTTACGGATGAGAAAAAAGAACTCATATCAAAGGTTCTTTCCCAAGATCCCAGACCTCAGTACCAGAATGAACCTGAGCGGGTCTATAAGATGCGTTTTGCGGAATATGACGTGAGCTTTACGATAAAAGACGATACAGTGACGGTTATCGGTATAACCGAATAGTTTAATCCCCAAATCTTACCACTTGGAATCAAAAAATCACCGCTTGGTCAAAACCACTTTTCAAATAAAAATCTTTTGTTATAATCAGTGCATAAACAAAAGCAACAGGTGGTGCAAAGTGAAATTTAAGATCGAATTTGACGAAAACAGCACAGAACCCGAAGTAGTCATCAGATGTAAAGAGCTGACAGACGAAGTCATCGCACTGCAGAAGGCCTTCGGCAGAACGGACGGTGTTAGTCAGCAACTCCCTCTTTACAAGGACGACACGGAATACTTCATGCCCGTATCGGAGATCATCTTTTTCGAGACCGAAGATAAGAATGTAAAAGTACACACCGTCGACAATGTGTACGACTCGAAGCTTAAGCTTTATGAGATCGAAGAGATGTTCCCTCAAAGGTATATGAGAGTATCAAAGTCTTCTATCGTGAATGTTTCAAGGATATTTTCAATAACGAAGACCATATCCGGCTGTTTCGTACAGTTTTCGGGTTCAATAAAGCAGGTTTATGTTTCACGATTGTATTACAAAAAGCGTCATGACAGATTAAATCAGATCAAGTGATAAGAAAAGGAGAAAAACAATGGATGATACAAAAAAAGTCGTAACAGGAGCATTTCTGATACTGATCGCGGGACTTGTTATCCTTAAAGGCATCAATCCCGGATTCATGAACGGATTTTTCGGTGAGCTTACGGTATGGCAGGTAATATGGACGGCGGTGCTTGCCATCGTTCTCGTAGGCGGCATCATTAAGAGAGAACTGTTCGTTATTATTTTCAGCCTGGCTTTCCTTCTGTTTATTTTTGAAGGCAAATTCGGAATCCCGCATATCCCCGCATGGGCTATTTTCCCGCCCGCTGCTCTTATATTCTTCGGTATCGAAGCCATCAGGCCGAAGCATTGGCATGTATGCCGCAATAAGGACGGCAAAGCGGTAAGGTTCGAGTATGATTCGGACGGAAATGCACAAGAATCCGCAAAAGTCATTGAAGATGACGGAGCAAATATCGATGTGAATTTCGGATCGACCGTAAAATATTTCGATATGGAAGACTTGGCATATTCCAATCTTGAGTGCAATTTCGGCTCGGTCAAGGCTTATTACAATAAAGCCAAGATGGCAGGAAGCGAAGCATTTATAAATGCGGAACAGAATTTCGGTGAGACGGAGATCTACATCCCCAAGGAGTGGAAATGCAACATTAAGAAGTCCCAGGGCTTCGGAAGCGTCCGTGAAATGGGAAGCGGCGAATGGGACGGTGAACATACCGTAAACATCAATGCAGAAGCAAACTTCGGTGAAATAAAGATATATCGCGTATAAAATACACCGCATCGCAGATCGTAACGACAAGCGATGCGGTGTTTTTTATCTGAAGCCTTTTTCAAGAGCCTCAAGTCCTTGAGGCGTAACGGGTTTTATCCATTTTCCGTTATAGAGATGTATCTGCATGAGAACATATCTGATGGGTTCGTCTATGTAAGAGCAGGCAAATACGATGAGGAAAGGGAGTCTGAAGGTGATACCGGAAAGTACGACAGCCGGCACAACAACGGCAAACTGGAAAGCAATTTCAAGTATCGTGCCGTATTTCGCGTCTCCTGCGGAACGGAAGGTATCATTCTGCGCCCAGTTGCCCATTCTTATGAAGGCAGCGACCGAGTAGATGATGAGCATTCCGGTGCAGATCGTGAAGCTTTCTCCGCTGAGGTTCATGGTGCCGCCGAGTAACGGCGTATGAACTGCGATGAGTGTGATACATCCGATACCGATCACAAGCTGGCACAGATAAACGAGCCTGATGGCCCGGGCATAAGCATCCTTGAGATTTCCGGCTCCGACCTCTTTACCGACAAGTACGGATGCTGCATTGGAAAATCCGGAGAAGAAGGAGATGGAGAAGCCTTCAAGGGTTCTGAAAACAGCTGTCGCCGCAATGGCGGACTCAGACTGACGTCCGAGGACGATGTTGGTGATCATGAAGCCTACGCCGATGAGAAGCTCGTTGCAAAGTATCGGAGCACATTTGATAAAATAAAGCTTAAGAGACTCGCGAGACCACCTGAAGTGATGGCGGAATGCGGCAATGTACTTGTGTTTACTTAAGACCGCAAGAGTGAAAACGACGATCATGTTTATGAAAGCCGCGATAACGGTGGCATAGGCCGCACCGCGTACTCCGAGAGCGGGCATGTTGAAATGACCGAAGATCAGGCAGTAATTGAAAAAAATATTTGACGATACCGAGAAGATCGCGCCGATAAGCGGTATCCTCACGCGTTCCGTTGTACGGAGCAGCGCTGCCATAGCCATTGAGAACACTTGCATCGGATAAGCAAAGCCTACGACCTTTAAGTATTCTATACCGATCTCCTGAATCGCTGTTTTATCCGTGTACAGCGACATGATGAAGCCGGGGAAAAAGTGGGCAAGTATACCAAAGGTGAAGCCTACGGCCATCATGAAGGTGAGGGTCAGACCATAGGAACGGTTGATGCCTTCATCGTCGCCTGCGCCGAAAAACTGAGAGAAGAACAGCATTCCTCCGCCGACGAAGCCCCAGTAGCATGAGAACATGAGAGACGTAAACTGTGCGCAGAGGCCTACAGCTCCGACTTCACGTTCTCCGAGTGACGAGATCATCATCGTATCTATCATACTGCCCGTTGTTGTAAGCAGGTTTTGCAATGCAACAGGGATAGCTATCAGCGCCACCATTTTCAAAAATTTTTTCCAAGGGAAATTCATGTTGAATAATTCCTCTTTCTAATTTAAAATATCCAGTAAGAGTGCTAAAATGTAAGCATTCGCATATATTAGCACAGCAGAGGGATAAAATCAAGCAGTGCAAAAAAACGAAAAGGAACACTATGAGATTAAGGAAAGTAAAGGGCGCCGAGGAAAAGGTCGCGGCAAGCGAATTTGTGGCGCATAACGTGAAGGAAAACAAGGGGAAGTGGAACACGGTTTTCGGTAATGACAATCCGATCCGTCTTGAGATAGGAATGGGGAAAGGAAGATTCATAACGCAGCTTTCAAAGCTTCATCCGGATGTTAATTATCTCGGTATGGAAAGGTTTGAGAGCGTGCTTGTACGTGCGGTGGAGAAAAGGGAGGAGGACACGGAACCGAATTCAAACCTCCTGTTTCTCTGCGAGGATGCGGATGATCTTACGGAAATATTCGATGAGGGAGAGGTTGATGAGATCTACCTGAATTTTTCCGATCCGTGGCCGAAAGCGCGTCATGCGGAAAGACGCCTGACATCAGGCACGTATCTTGCAAAGTATGATAAGGTACTTAAAAAGACAGGAAAAGTGATATTCAAAACAGATAATACCGACCTTTTTGAGTATTCGTTGCAGAGTTTTCCGGAAAACGGATGGAATGTGGAATCCGTCATAAGAGATCTGCACAATTCGGAATATGCGGCGGATAATATAATGACCGAATATGAGATCAAGTTCGGAAAGCTCGGTAAAAAGATCTGCAGACTCATAGCGGGAAGATAATGTAGAACGGAGTATGATAATGAGACACAAGTTTATTAAGATAACAATTGCAACCCTGGCGCTGACTGTCATCTCCGGATGCACATCGAAGCAGAATAACGGCGGGGAGATAAGTATCACTCCCACAGTAACGGTGCAAAGTACCGAAACACCTACGCCGGCCCCTACGGAAACGCCCACACCTGCGCCCACGGAAACGCCGACACCTACGCTGACTGTAGCACCGAAGCCCACATTTACACCTATCCCGGACAGATATTATAAAACCGGAGAAGTTCCGGATTTTCCGTGTGATGCCTATGTCGACTGCTACAGCGTCAGCTTAAGGAGCACAAAGAATGCCAGAGAAAAGGTTATGACCCTCTATAACGGTGCTCATGTCACCATAACGGGAAGTAACGGTAAATCCTTTTATAACTGCATCTATAATAATGAAGAATACCTGATCAGCAAGCAGTACGTAAATTTCAACAACCCTTTTGAGTATGATTACGGCTTCTTTGAGATCGTGGATGTGGACGATCTTGAATATTCATATAAGGATATGGAGAGCGACATATTTGAGCTGGCCGAAAAGTATCCGGACCGTTTCTCCTATTACAGTGCGGGAAAGACGGCAGACAAGAGAGAACTCTACATCTGCACCGTGGGTAATCCCGATGCGCCCAAGTGCATCTATTACACCGGAACTGCGCACGCAAGAGAGTATTGCACCACCCATCTTCTTATGATGCAAGCAGAGTATTATCTTCATTATTATGATGAAGGCTTCTTTAAAGATGTCAATTACAGAGACCTGCTGAATGAGATATGTATCGTCATGATGCCGATGCAGAACCCTGACGGCGCGGAGATCACCATATCCGGTATCGGCGGTATCAACAGCATGCTCCTCCGTTCAAGGATACAGGAAATGTACGACAGGGAAGAGGAAGAGTATCAGGAAAAATACGGCAGACACAACTCCAATTATTACAGAAGATGGAAAGCAAATGCCGAAGGTATCGATCTGAACCGAAACTATGGCTTTGGCTGGGAAGAGACCAACGATTATCCCGTTCCCTCCAGCGGAGGTTATAAGGGAACGGAGCCTTTCTGCGCGAGGGAAGTCCAGGCACAGATAAGCGTTCTTAACAAGCTTAAGGAAGAAAAGGACCTTGTGTTCGTCATTTCGTATCATGCGACGGGAAACGACCTTTCCTGGGATGTTCCGGGACTTGACGGAGAGTTCAGGGAAGAGATAGAGAGAGCCGTCGATACACTTGTTTATTACACCGATTACGAGCGTAACATGAACGATATGACGCTTGCAAAGGCACCGACTCTCGCCGGTTATACCGACTGGCTTAACGGAGAAAGGATCGTTCCTTCAATAACGATAGAGATCTTCTCAGGTGATGTTTGGCTTGCGGTGGATAAGCCCGAAATGTATGATGCATGGATTGCAAACCGTGAGGTTTGGGCAATCCTGAATGAGCTTTATTATGAAGGGGAAAGAAGACAATGAAGATCCTGGTGGTAAACGATGACGGCATCAACGCGCCCGGAATAGAGAGACTTGCCCGATTTGCCAAGAGCTTCGGCGAAGTCTCGGTTGTGGCGCCGAATAACCAATGCAGCGGAATGTCGGCACGCATAACCATTACCGAAAAAATAGAAGTTAAAAAAGCGCCCTTTCCGGTACCCGGAGTAACGGCTCACTGTATCTCGGGAACACCGGCGGATTGTGTCAAGGTGGCCGTTGAATATCTTAAAGAAAAGCCCGATGTGGTTTTTTCGGGCATAAACAAGGGATTCAATGCGGGTGTTGAGATCTCCTACTCCGGTACGGTGGGAGCGGCGATGGAGGCTCTGATGAAGGGTATCCCCGCCATGGCGTTTTCCGTTGATTGGCACGAGGATTACGGCGCAGTGGATGCATATCTTCCCGGAATAATCGAAGAGCTTCTTGCGGAGCCCATATCAAAAGGCGAGATATGGAACGTGAATATACCGTCCTGCTCCGCCGCAGAATGCAAAGGGATATTAAGAAACAGATTTCCCGCTGCGGTCGCAATGTATCCGGATATATATAAGTGTGTTGAAAAGAGAGGAGAGAGCGAATTTATATTCCCCGATACCGCTCCCATTACGGCAGCGGAAGACGGAAGCGATCTCGGAGCTTTGTTAAGTGGTTACATATCGATAGGCAAGCTTAAAAACGTGATATTTGAGCATCTTATATGACAGGTGTTTTGGCTAAAACAAAAAGATATTTTGCGGGGATATTGGCAGGAGTTGTCTTGACTGCCGTATTTGGCGCGGAAACGAAAGTATCGGCTGCACCAATCTGGCCGGAAACGCCCGAAACAAAGGCAAAGAGCATGGTACTCATGGAGGCTTCAACAGGAAGCGTTCTTTGGGAAAAGAAGGGTGAAGACGCGATGTTTCCCGCCAGCACGACCAAGCTCATGACTGCGCTCCTTGCAATAGAGAATTGTGAGCTTAACGAAACGGTTACCATGTTCCACGATGCCGTGTACTCCATGGGGTGGGATGCGAGCCGTGTCGGTATGAACGAGGGTGAGACTCTTTCTATGGAGGATTCGCTCTATGCCGTGCTTCTTGCTTCCGCAAACGAGGTGTGTTACGCCGTGGCGGAGCATACGGCGGGGGGAAATATCGATGCCTTTATCAGGATGATGAACGATCGGGCGAAGGAACTGGGGTGTGTGAATTCGCATTTTGTAAATCCTCACGGCCTGCACGATCCGGAACATTATACATGTGCCTACGATCTTGCGCTCATTATGAAGGCGTGCCTTGAGTATCCCGTGTTTTCGGAAATTTCCAATCATCATTATTATACACTTCCCGCAACTAATAAGAGTGAGGCGAGAGATATACCCCAGACCCACAAGATCCTTAGGAAAAGGATAGAATGTGAGGGCGTTTTTGCGGGAAAGACCGGATATACGGACGAAGCGGGGCATTGCCTGGTCACGGCTGCCGAGCGCAACGGCATGACGCTTATCTGTGTTGTGATGGGAGAAAGTAAAGACGAAGACTGTTATACCGACACGATTGCGCTTTTCGACCGGGGCTTTAAGAGTTTTGAAAAGAAAGAACTGACATCCGGGGAAAGAGTGACGAATGCTTTTCCCATGCTCTTTGACGACAGTGAAGCTTTTCTGAAAAAAGGGGGATCAAGGCTCTCGGTTTCAACCGCATCCCTTGTTCTTCCCGTAGGTGCGGAGCTTTCCGATGTCACATCCAAGAGTACGCTTACACAGCTTTTGGAGATCCAAATGGGGGACAATGTTATCGGAGAGACTGTCTTCTACTACTTAGACCTGGTTGTGGGAAAAGCGGATATAGTATACAGGAGCGATTCCTATGAGATAACGGATATCGCCGAATTATACTTAAGAGAATACAAAGACACCGAGGATTTTGACGAAAAGCAGTATCGGATACTTGCAGGGACCTGGGTTGAGGAAGAAGATGAAAGACCCGACTACAGGCCGCGTATCATAGGCTATTCTGTAGCATGCGCCATGTTACTTGCCGGAGTCATCGTTCTGATAAAAATGTATATCGGGAAAAACAGAAAATAAGACGATACAAAGCATCTTTGCCATCTTGTATCGTCTTTTTGTTTGATATATTTTAGGGATATGTTATAATCAAAATATCTGAATATTCTTTTGGAGGTTATTTATGGAGTTAAAGCTTAATTACAGAAGAACGTTTTTGATCGGGTTTGCGTTCTTCGGGATCCTTCTGTTGTGGCAGGTCTATGACTCATGGTGCCCCACTTTCCTTACGGATATCTTTGCAAGGAATATGTTCGGGATGACATCGGCCGATCTCAAGAATGCCGGAAGCCCCGAAGATATCCTCAAGGTACAGTGGCTGGTAGGTATCGTGATGGCATGCGATAACCTTGCGGCACTGATCCTTCTTCCCATTTTCGGAAGTCTGTCTGACAGGACAAAGACACCCATCGGAAAGAGAATGCCCTACATCCTTACAGGAACATTTGTTGCGGCATTGGCATTCCCCTTCATTCCTCTTTTCTTCCACTATCACAATGTAGCGGGAATGGTAGTGATGATGGCTTTGGTACTCATGTTCATGATGATGTATCGTAACCCTGCGGTCGCTCTTATGCCCGACATCACGCCCAAGCCTCTCCGCGCAAAGGCTAACGGAATAATCAACATCATGGGTTATTTCGGCGGTGCGTTTGCGACGGTTCTCGGCATCTTCTTAAAGCTCAGCGATTACATCAACGTATCCGATGCGGCGAGAAAGCTTTACATCATTGAGATACCTTTTGTTATCGCATCCGTGCTCATGGTCATCTCTGCCCTTGTGCTTTTCTTCACGGTCAAGGAGAACAAGATCATCGATGAGATCAAGGATGAGCTCGCGGAAGGCGAGAAACAGGCTGCAATTGCCACACCCGTTGACGATGACAAGCCCATGTCAAAGGAAAACAGAAACATGCTTATCGCCATCCTCGTGGCGGAATTCCTTTGGTTCATGGCAGACAACGGTATCGGTACATATATCGGAAACTATGTTATCTATTATCTCCGGTCCGCTTCCAGCGCTACAATGATCCTTACGATCATCGGCGGTGTTGCGTCGGTATTGGGTTTTGCAATAGCAGGCTTTATCGCAGACAAGGTCGGACGCAAATGGACAATAGCATTCGGACTTTGCGTAACAATGCTGGCAATACTCGGAATGAGCTTCGCAGGTCCCACAGGCAAGGTTGTGGGTGTTAACGGAGAATATGCAT
>JAEEGL011393800.1_pt1 | contig 10236 bp, 6 predicted proteins | sample 9134231 | NCBI WGS metagenome assembly JAEEGL01 (sample SAMN16246548, study PRJNA631951) | gut metagenome | biome: gut microbiome; feature: rumen; material: fiber-attached | host: Bos | place: Iran: Karaj | collected 2018-10 | reverse complement strand
TAAAGCTCTTGTTGATGGAGCTCCAAAGGTTATCAAGCAAGCTGTTCCAAAGGCAGAAGCTGAAGATATCTTAAAGCAATTAACAGAAGCTGGCGCTACAGCTGAATTAATCTAAGCTTTTAATTTTCGTAATGATAAATATAAAATCAGCCTGGACTTGTTCCAGGCTATTTTATTGTTTTGCAAAAGAGTATAGTTTATATAAATTGATTTTGTTCTTCAGAATACTCGTAGTTTATTGATTTAAGCTTTTCTATTATTTCGCTTTTTGAAACATCTAGGATGTCGCATAATTGGTCCAAAGATGAAAATTCATCTCTTAGTTTTAAATTGATATAACTCAATAACATAACTGGATCTTGTGGTATCATAAAATCACCTCTATATAATTATATTATATATTCTCAAAAAGTCCATATTGAATGTTTTTTAGGCGTGTGTTAATATTATTGCGAGGTGAAGATATGAAAGTTTTATTATTACAAGATGTAAAAGCTCAAGGAAAGAAAGGCGAAATAGTTGAAGTAAACGATGGCTATGCAAGAAACTTCCTTATTAAAAAGGGACTTGCTAAAGAAGCTACTGCAAGCGTTATTAATGAAACAAATCAAAAGAATGCTCAAGAAGCTAAAAATAAAGCAGCCGCATTACAAGCAGCAAAAGATGTTGCAGCTCAACTTGATACAAAAGAAATTGAAGTTGGAATCAAGATGGGAGATAACGGCAAATTCTTTGGATCAGTAACCGACAAGGAAATTGCTCAAGCATTATCTGAAATGGGCTATGATATCGACAAGAAGAAGATCGTTATTAAAGAGCCAATTAAAGCTGCTGGTATATATGGGGTAGAAGTAAAGATTTATCCTGGAGTTAGCTTTACAATAAATGTTAAAGTTGTAGGTAAATAAAAAGCATCAAAGCATCAAAAAACGGACTAGCATTTGCTAGCCCGTAATTTTTTTTATTGAGTTTATTAAGCAACTAAATCGTATCTATAGTCGCCTTCTGTGATTCTTGTAATAACTTGCTTGCTCTTACCAATGTTTTCATATGTTACATAACAAGCGATGTTATTTGTTCTTCCAAGTAAGACATCTGAAGTTGTCATACCAATCTTTCTGCAGCTGTATGTTTTGTCTCCAATGATAATAGTTGCTGCAGTATCGCAAGAATTGTATAGAGAAACCTTTTCTTTTGCATTTGTTTCATGGTTAAAGATGTTAAATGCAAATGTAGAATATGTTGTATCGTTTGGAATGCTTCTTGCTACATAATAAACCATAGTGTTATCAAAATATGGAGATGATACATATTTACCATTCTTTATAGCTTTTTCATCATCCCAATTAGCATTTGTTCTATAGTAATAACGCTTACCATCTTCGTTATATGCTACAAAAGCGCTAACTTTTTCACCTTCTACAATTTTGCTATATGTCATAAGCATTTTGTAATTGTTTGCAAAAATAGCAATAGTTTTTTGAGAATAAGAAGCATCGTTTAATGTTAGAGTAGTTGTTGCCATGTAAGTTGCGTTACCAGATGCAGTTGTTGCTGCATAATAATGTTGAGCCTCTTGAGAAGATAACCCATCTTGTCCCATGTAATATGTTGTGCTTGTGTTTAGCTTAACAACTTCCATTGTTAATGTTCCAATGGTTGTTGTATCTTCACCCTTATACATGTTGTATGTAAATATTTCTGGGAATTGTGCTTCTCTCCAAATATTTTCTTCGCTAAAGATTTGAGTTAAAGATGTTTGTCCTTGGCATCCCATAAAAGAGAAGATACTAATAGATAATACTAAAACAACGATAACTGCTAATAATATAATCTTCTTCATAATGTGTATCCTTTTATAATTTCTAGATAATTTTAACAAATGACCACTATATTGTAAAGTAAATATGTGCGTGCGTATAATGCACGAAGGCGCGAATAGTAGGACAAAAATGTCATATACGAGCGCCTTTTTATTTATTGTTATTGAAAACAATAAAACGAGTCGTTAAAATAGAGGTATGGTTACATTATATCTTACAAAAACAATTGATAGTGAATACGTCTTAAATGCGATGAAACCTTATTCAAAGAATAAGAAGTATTTAGTCATTGTTCCAGATAGAATAGTTCTATCTTATGAAATGTTAATTTTGGACGCTCTAGGCCTTCCTGGAGCAACAAACATCGAGGTTCGTTCTTTTAGAACTCTTGCTGATGTAGTGCTAAAAGATAACGAAGCAAAGACTTTAAATCAACAAACAGAGATAATGCTTATTCGTAAGATTATCGAAGATAACAGCAAGAAGTTTAAGTATTATAAGAATGCTTCTTCATTTATTGGCTTTGCAAAAGAAGTTTTAGATCTAATTGCGCTTTTAAGAGGCAATGGCATCGATGTAGATGTTGTTAAAAAGATCAATGCTCAATTATCTGAAAAAGATAAATATAAGAATAAAACAGATGATATCTTATTAATTTATCAAGAGTATATGAAACTTCTTAATGAAGGTTATTCGGATTATATATCTAAACTACAAGCGTTAGTTGATGTGTTTAGAGACAGTGCATATGCCGATTGTGATGTGTATATTTCTGAATTTGATGCTTTTTCAAAAATAGAATTAGAAATCATCAGTGAAATGATGAAATGCACAGATAATGTATTTATTACTCTTCCATATTCAACAAAGAACAATGGCTACATTTTCCCAAAGAAAGCAAAAGAAGATATAGAAAAGATAGCAATTGATGCTGTTGGGAATATCAACACTATCGATTATTACAAGGAAGAAAAGCTAGGCGAAGATCGAGAAAAGATATACGAAGAGCTATTTAGTTTTTCTAAATATTCTTCTCCAGAAAAGATTAAATCTATAGATATTCAGTTAGCAAAGAACCCGGAAGAAGAAATTAAAGCTTTAGCTATTCAAATAAAAGCTCTTATAAAGCAAGGTGAAAGATATAAAGATATTGCTGTTGTTTGTTGCGATACTGCAAACTATAAGGCAACATTCGAAAGCGTATTTAAAAAATACAGTATTCCATTCTTTGCCGATACAAAAGAGCAATTGGTAAATCAAAATTTAGCAAGAATATTAGTCAATGCATTAAAAGTAAGGCTTAACAACTTCTCGCAAGCTGATGTATTTGCATTTGCAAAAGAAATGGATTCATTTATAGATAGAAGCGCTTTAAATGAGTTTGAAAACTACTGTCTACAATATGGCATAGAATACGAAAACAAGTTTACAACTCCTTTTGCTTGTCCTGCAGATGTAGAAAGACAAGATAGAGTAAACGCGACAAGAGAAAAAATATTAGATTATTTATCTCCTCTATATTTCAAGGAATGTGTTGAAGTACAAGATTACACAGCCTGCATTCGTAACTTCCTAGACAAGATTAAAGCGAGAGAGCTTTGTGATAACTTAGCAAAAGAGCAATTAGATAGAGGCTACAATGTTGAAAGTAGCGTAACTAAACAAGTTCCAAAGAAGATAGAATCAATATTAGATCAATTTGATGCTATGCTTGGCAGTATCAAAATGCTACCAAATAGATTCTTCAAGATATTGGAATCAACTCTTGCATCTGTTACGATTGCTACAATCCCAATGTATATCGATTGTGTATATATTGGTGATTTGCAAAAGAGTAGATACGAAAGAAAAGATTATATCTTTGTCGTTGGTGCAAACGATGGCGTGTTCCCAATTGAATCTCAAGAGGGAGGGCTTTTAACTTCTCAAGAAATAAAAGCATGGACAGACGCTTGGGAAAAGCATCAAGAAGAAGATGGTCAAGATGAGAAGAAAAACTTTGCAATTCATCCATCAATTAAAGATGTAAATAGAGATGCGAAGTTAAATGTTTTGATGGTTCTTTTAAAACCAAAGAAGGGGCTTGTTATTTCATATCCTATTGTTGATATGCAAACAAACAAGTTGGAAATGTCTAATGCAGTTAAAGATTTGTTGAGAATAATCAATCAAAAGATTGGAGATGAATATAAGGCATATGCGATTGATTCTCCAAATAATGATTGGACACTAAAAGATTATGCAAGATATGTTGGATCTAGGAAGAATGCGTTAGAAGTTTATCTAGAACTAAAAGCAAAAATAGAGAATAACACATTAGAACAGACAGAAACATTAAGCAGCGTAATGAAATCATTGTACGAGATGGCAAAGGATGATTTGAATAATGACGACATGCTTAAGCAACTAGATTCTGGCAAGAGAGAAGTTGATGGATCAATTGAAGGATTCTCAGTTTTACCAAAAGGCGAAATGTCTATGTCGAAATTTGAATCTTATCTTCAATGTCCATTTAAGTATTGTATAGATAATGTTTTATACCTAAAAGAAAGAGAAATCGCTGGGGTTAAAGTTCAAGATACAGGTACTATCTTGCACAGAATCTTAGAAGAGTTCTTCTCTAAAGACAATTATATGGATATGGATGAAGAATCTATCATGACATTTGTTGTAAACACTTTAGACACAGCAATCGCAGAAGAGCCAGCATATTCATATTTAAATGAGCCAGAGTTTAAAAGTGTATATAACTCGCTAATTTCTAATGCTTCAATGACATTGAAAGTATTAATTAAGAAGATGGATGTTACATCTTTTAAACCATATAAGCTTGAAGCAGCATTCGCAGAATCTGAGTTCTATGGCAAACAACCTATTTGGCATTCTATGGATATAGGCGATGGCATTAAGATAAAGGGAATCATAGATAGAGTTGATGTTTGCGATGAAGACGGAGATAAAAAAGTAGTAGTTATAGACTACAAATCAAAGAGTGATGTTTCATTCAAGAGAGATGACGTAAAATATGGAAACAAATTACAGCCACTTGTTTATTTAATGGAAGTTGCGGCTTCTGAACAAGCAACTCCAGCAGGCGCGTTGTATTTGTCGCTACAAAACAATGTAGGAGCCGTATCAAAAGAAGATAAATTAAAGTATTCTGGATTGGTTATTAACGATAATGATATTCCAAAGAAAATGGATAAGACATTTGTAACAAATGATAACTGGTCAAGCAAATTGTATCCTATGAAGAATAAATCTAAGAAAGATCCAATCTTAGTTCCAACAGATGGTTCTGATGTGGTAACAAAGGCAGAATATGAAGAGATTTGTGATTATGCAATAAAGATGTTAAAGAAGGTTGTAAATGAAATGGGAGAAGGCTTTATCAAAGCAGCGCCACTTGCAAAGAACAATGACGATTCTCCTGCCGCTTGTAGATATTGTAAGTATCGTGCAATGTGTGCAATAGATACATACCCTGAAAAAATTAGAAACATAAACACAAACAAACCAAAAGAAGAGAAAGTGGAGGCTAACGATGGCGGAGAAGGAAATTAAATGGAAATGGACAGAAAGCCAATTGGCAGCAATTAATTCTACGAAGAACAACACGTTAGTTTCTGCATCAGCTGGTAGTGGAAAAACTTCTTTGATGATGGAAAAGATTGCAAGAATGGTTGCAAATAAAGAAATCAAAGAATTAGATAAAAAATACGAAATCAAAAGAATGATGATTGTTACTTTCACGAAAGAAGTAGCAAGAGAATTGAAGATAAAGGTTGCAGGTAAACTGGTTAAATCAATCTATAAGTACCCAGATGAAGCAACTCATTTGATTGAACAAATAGAAGATATCTCTATTGCGAGCATATCAACAATTGATGCGCTTTGTTCAAGTCTTATTAGAATGTATTTCCAAAAGGCAGAAGTTGACCCAACTTTTAGCGTTATGGAGCAAGATGAAGCAAACTTGTATTTCTTAAGAGCAGTAACAAAAGTTCTTCATGAGAATGATTTGGCATCTAGTCCTACATATTTAGCATTAATTAATTTCTTGGGATATGAAAAGATTGAGGCTATTAAGAAGGGTTATAATGTTTTAAGAAATCACGAAAAGTATTTAGATTATTTAGATAAAGAGGCTTTGGCAACATATGCAGACTTCGAAAAAAGCGATATATGTACTGGATATATTGCAAGAACAATAAAGACTGCAGAGAGTGTTGATGCAGTAAACGATGAGCAAATAAAGATTATATCAGCTTCTAGTGAATTACCAGAAGAAAGATACAAAAGCGTATTAGAGCGTTTTGAAACCGTGCATAACGTTTGTGCATTGATTAAAAAAGCTAAATGCATAGATGATTTGATCAAGATAAAACCAAATTTTCCAGATCAAGTTAAATATAGAAGCTATAGTTCGCAAGAAGAAGAACAAATAATTGCTGATTCAAAAATAGCGTATGGGCAATTCAGAAGTGAGCTAACTCAAGCTTTGAGTCCAGTAAATGGATACGAAGTAAAAGATTTCCATGAAAGCATAGATAAAGATTATGTAATGCTTCAAGAGTATTCGCGTTTATTGAAAGCAATTGACGAAGAATATATTAGAGCAAAGCAAGAAGATAATAAATTGGACTTTAACGATATTGAGCAAAAGACATTGCAAATCCTATACGATGAAGATACAAGAAAAGAATTACAAGAAAAATATGATTATATATGCATCGATGAATACCAAGATATCAATCCTCTACAAGATAAGATATTATCGTTAATGTCAAACGGGCATAATACGTTTATGGTTGGCGATGTAAAGCAAAGTATTTATGGCTTTAGATTATCTGATCCAACCATCTTCTTAACAAAATATGACGACTATAATGCTGGATCAAGTGAAGGCGAAGCAATTGACTTAAACGAAAACTTTAGATCAAGAGGCGAGATTTTAGACTTTGTTAATGAAGTATTCGACGCAAATATGACCAAAGATTTTGGTGGTATTAACTATAAGAAAGATGCAGAACTTAAAGTAAGTGAAGGTAAAGAATCTGCAAACGAAGAAAGGGTTAAGGTGACTGTTGTCGCTCCACAAGAAAAAACGATTCATTCAAATCTTCCAGAAGATGGCATATATTCGCCAAAAGACCACGTGTATGAAATAAGAAATAACACAAATAGAGAGGCGGTATATGTAGCTAATAAGATTAATGAAATAGTTGGCAACGTTATAATCCCAACCGAGAAAGGGCCTCGTCCTGTTGAATATAGCGATATTGCGATATTGTTTAGAACAAGAAAGGGTGGACGTCCAATTGTTAGCGATTTGCAAAAGCTAGGAATCCCAATCGATATTTCTAATGCAATTGAAGATTCAAAGAATTTTGCTACATCGCTTTTAATATCTTTGTTAAGCATCATAGACAACGATCAACAAGATATTGAATTAACAAATGTGCTTTTAAGTGTGCTTGGAGGATTTAATATGGCGGAACTTGCAGAAATTAGAAAAGCATGCAAGGGAAGCAAAGTTCCATTCTATACTGCATTCTATACATATGAAGGTTCAAATAAAGGCATCAACGAGAAGATCAAGAACTTCAAGAATATGCTTGAGCGTTATAGATTCTATTCAAAATTCACGCCAGTTGATAGATTATTAGAAATCATAATTGAAGAAAACATGCTCGATGAATATATACTATCTCAAGAAAACGGTCAAAACGTTTTGAATCAGCTATATACATTCTTGAATGCATTATCTTCAAAAGCATACAATTCATCTATTTCGAAATTCTTATCTATATTTAGAGAATATGGATCAATTGATACAACAAAAGAGTCTACAATTTCTACAGACAATTGCGTGAAGTGTAATACTGTTCATGGTTCAAAGGGGCTTGAATATCCGATAGTATTCTTGGTTAATGCAAATCGACAAGAATATAACGAATCAAGCAAGATCATATATAACAAGAAATACGGATTTAGTATAAAGAATTACGACGAAGAGAATTCAGCATCAAAGCGTTCATTTATTTACGATTATATGAGCGCACAAACCAAGATAACAAATAGAGAAGAAGCTATGCGTGGACTATATGTTGCTTTAACAAGAGCGCAAGAATATCTATATGTTACATGTACATCATCAAAAGAGATTGCTGGACCAGACGATGGCGCAAAGGCACCTAAAGATGCAAATAGTTATTACGGACTAATTGAATATGCATCTGCAACACAAGATGGATTCAAAGACAAGTATTGTGAGTTCTGGAGTGGCGAAGCAGAAAATAGCGGTGGTGGCTCAAAAACTAAATTCAACGTTGAAGACGTAAAACTTGATGACGCATTCTTCGGGGAATTCAATAAGGAGGTTGTGGATGATTATGCATATGAAGAAAGCACAACAACTCCAATTTGGCATTCAGTAACACAAATCAATAAACTTCCATCTCAAGAATTGGCAGAAGATGATTTTAATGTAGTTTATGATTTTGAAGAATTCTTTGGCAAGAAAGAAGTTACAAATCCAGCTGCAGGTACAGCTTATCATAGAGTATTGGAATTGTTAGATTTCAAAGACACATACACATTAGGAGATGTAGAATCAGCAATCGAGCAAATGGTAATTGATGGACTATTAACTCAAGAACAACGAGATATGGTCGATTCAAACAACATATTAGATTGTATTAACAGTCCACTTATGCAAATTGCTAAGAAGAATAGATGTATAAAAGAAGCTGCATTCAAGTTATATGTGCCTATGAATGAAGTCGTTGAAACAACGATTGAAGATAAGATATTAGTTCAAGGAACCTTTGATTTATTTATTCCTAGATCAGAAACAAATAAAGAAGGTATATTAATAGATTATAAATATTCGAGCGCGAACGAAAAAGAAATAGCAAATACATATAATAAGCAATTGAAATTATATAAGAAAGCTATAGAGTGCTGTTATGGTGAAAAAGTAGATAGAATGTACATATATGTACTAGGCCAAAATATGCAAATAGAAATTATTGATAAAAAATAATTTTTTCGTACGCTCAATTACTTGCAAAAAGTTTTTTAAATAGGTTATTATGAAGGCGAAAGTAATTCGTAGGAGGTGAGGACTATGATTGAAATCTTCAAGACAAATTCAGAAAACAAGTTAGAAGTAATCACAGAAGAATTATACATGGCAAACGATTTCGATCCAAAGCATTGTTGGATTAATCTTGTTAACCCTAGCGACAAAGAAGTAGCCCTAATCTCCAAAATGAGTGGAGTAGACGATGATGCAATCAAAGCCGCTCTAGATGATGAAGAACGTTCAAGAATCGAGCTTGAGGATAATTATGCCTTAGTCCTTGTTGACATTCCAGTTATTGAAGAAGAGGATGATTATTATTCATATTTCACAATCCCACTTGGAACAATCGTTAAAGATGACCTATTTATTACAGTATGTTTAAAAGACACTGCAGTTATAAGAGATTTTGTAAGAAATAGAATTAAAGGATTCTCAACTTCTATGAAATCTAGATTTATGTTCCAAATCCTTGGAAATACAGCTGCTAAGTTCTTGGCATATCTAAAGCAAATAGATAAAGCATCTCAACGTATCCAAATCGAATTGCGTAAATCTACAAAGAATAAAGAAATCATTCAAATGTTAGATTTACAAAACTCTCTAGTTTATTTCTCAACATCTCTAACAGGTAACGATACTGTTATCTCGAAGATTATGAACGCTAAAGGTCAACTTGGTAAGTTCTTGAGAATATACGAAGAGGACATGGACATTTTGGAAGACGTATCAATAGAAAATAAGCAAGCTATAGAAATGTGTTCGATTTACAGAAGCATTTTAGCAACTACAACAGAAGGATATGCCTCAGTTATATCAAATGACGCAAACAGTGTGATGAAATTATTAACATCAATAACACTTGTAATTTCAATTCCAACATTGATTGCAAGCATTTGGGGTATGAATACTTGGGTACCAGGGCAATCAAGCTGGATCGGATTTACAGTACTTGCAGTAGTATCAGTTGTAGTAACAGCGCTATCAGTTTGGATATTAAAGAAGAAGAAATTACTATAATATATAATATTAACATCTAAAAATAGTGCATTTTTGCATCTTTTTGGGCCTTTTAATATTCTATAAAAAAATTGATAAAATTTTCTAAAAAATTGTTTGACAACGTATAATGGCTTTGCTATTATATAATGGCTGTTTAAGAGTGATGCGTAAAAATATCACGATTAAATAACCCAAATGTGGGGGTATAGCTCAGTTGGCTAGAGCGCCTGCCTTGCAAGCAGGAGGTCAAGAGTTCGACTCTCTTTATCTCCACCACATATAGGCTCATAGCTCAGCTGGTTAGAGCACACGCCTGATAAGCGT
>JAEEGL011240237.1_pt1 | contig 10236 bp, 8 predicted proteins | sample 9134231 | NCBI WGS metagenome assembly JAEEGL01 (sample SAMN16246548, study PRJNA631951) | gut metagenome | biome: gut microbiome; feature: rumen; material: fiber-attached | host: Bos | place: Iran: Karaj | collected 2018-10 | reverse complement strand
TGAACTGGTCCGGCATGCGGTGCACATCGCAAAATACCGGGAAAAGCCCATGCGGCAGGACTTCTGCGGCGAGGAAGACCACGGCGGAGCGGTCCACAGGGCCATCCATGCGGTCGTCCATCTGATCCACGACCATACCGAACGGGCGGGGCTTCCGCTTCGGTTTTCGGCCTGCAAACTGCTGGAAGGCGACGAACTGATCGCAAAGCAGCTTGAACTGGACCAGAACGAACAGGAGATGATCCAGCATATCCACCTTCAGATGGAAACGGAGCGCGGACTGGATCACAGCGCCGCCATGGCGGAAATGCGCTTCGATTTCATCAACAAGGTCTCTTCCACCTGCGTGATCAAACCGCATGAAAGCAAAGAACACCTGAGAAGCCGGAAGATCGACCGTGTGCTGACCGGAAAATGGACCGCCATCCCGGTCTTCATCGGCATCATGGGGCTCATTTTCTATCTGACTTTCTTCCTGATCGGGCCGTTTCTTCAGGACCTTCTGGCTTCCGGCATCGGTGCTTTGAAAGGTCTTGCCGAACAGGGCATGGAATCTGTCGGAGTCAATAAAGCCATCCAGAGTCTTGTGCTGGAAGGCGTGTTCGAAGGCGTGGGTACGGTCGTGAGTTTCCTGCCCATTATCGTGATCCTGTTCTTCTTCCTGTCCATGCTGGAAGACAGCGGCTACATCGCCCGCGTGGCCTTCGTCATGGACAAGATCCTTCGGAAGATCGGCCTTTCCGGACGTTCGATCGTTCCGATGCTCATCGGCTTCGGCTGCACGGTGCCGGCGGTCATGTCCACCAGAACGCTTCCTTCGGAGCGCGACCGCCGCATGACGATACTTCTGACGCCCTTCATGTCCTGCACGGCGAAACTGCCGATCTATGGCTTCTTCGTCAACGCGTTCTTCCCGGGACAGAGCTGGTGGATCATCACCGGTCTCTATATTCTGGGCATCCTCATGGGCATTCTGGCCGCCTTCCTGTTCAAGAACACCTTGTTCAAAGGCGAGGCGGTTCCATTTGTCATGGAGCTTCCGAACTATCGTTTCCCGAGCCCGAAAAATGTGGCTCTGCTTCTTTGGGAGAAGTCCAAGGACTTTCTCAGGAGAGCGTTTACCATCATCCTCATCGCGACCATCGTCGTCTGGTTCCTGTCGCATTTCAATTTCCGCTTCAACCTTGTTGAAGATTCGCACGAAAGCATTCTGGCCGCCCTGTCCGGCGTGATCGCCCCGATCTTCAAACCGGTCGGCCTTGGAGACTGGCGTATCGTCACCTCACTCATCAGTGGATTCATGGCGAAGGAAAGCGTCGTTTCGATCATGGAGACCCTGTTCGTAGACGGCGTAAGCGCCATCGGGCCCCTGGCTGCGGCTTCCATGCTGGTTTTCAGCCTCTTGTACACGCCCTGCGTGGCCGCCGTCAGCTCGATCCGGAGAGAATTAGGCGCCAAATGGTCTCTCGGCGTGATTTTGTGGCAGTGCCTCATTGCCTGGGTCATGGCGCTCATCGTCAGGCTGATCGGGCTTGCTTTCGGACTGGGATAAGGAGAAGAAAATGGGTCCCTGGGACATTGTCATTCTACTCATCGTCGCGCTTCTGGTTTCACTGGCCGTGTTCGTGCTGGTCCGAAGCCATAAAGCCGGCAAGACGAGCTGCGGCTGCGCCTCCGGGTGCGATGGCTGCCCGGGCTGCCGGATGAGAGATCAGAAGGAAGAAGAAAACAAGACACCGCTTTCCCGGTAAGGAGAGAGGATCTTCAGAGGATAAAGATGACCCAAGATTTTGAACAACAAGCGATCCATGATCCTTCCGGCTTTGTGGTGCTGGCGGATTTCGTGCCGGGTATCATCCAGGAGATCCGGTATCATTCCACATACAATTTCATCGGCGAGCGGATCGACGGCTATGAAGAGCCGGTCGCGCTCCTCACGATCGAAGCCGCCCGCGCATTGAAGCAGGCAGCCAACGAACTGTTCGTCCAGGGATATCGTCTGAAGGTTTTCGATGCCTATCGCCCGGCGAGGGCGGTCAAACATTTTGTCTTATGGGGCATTGAAGACACGGACATCCGCATGAAACCGTATTTCTATCCGGATCTTGCGAAACAGGAGCTGTTCGAGAAAGGTTATATCGCTTCGAAATCCAGCCACAGCCGCGGCAGCACCGTGGACCTCACGCTCCTCGACATGGCGACAGGAAAGGAAACAGACATGGGAAGCCCCTTCGACTTCTTCGGACCCGTTTCCCACCCGGACTGCAGAAGCATTACCGAAGAGCAGTATCAGAACCGGATGCGGCTTCGTCATGTGATGATGCGGAACGGCTTTCAGCCGATAGACTGTGAATGGTGGCATTTCACATTAAAAGACGAACCTTATCCGGACACATATTTCGACTTCCCGGTATCCTCGAGATACCTGAGAAAATAAACAGACACCTGTCATCTGTTTCAATCATCGGAACGGGGCAAGCCCGCAGCTCGAAAGGGGCGCAACATGGAAGAACAAACCGAGCCGATCCAGGAATTCGAAGGCGATCCGGACAACCGAGCGCTTGCCGTAACCGAACCGGAGAAGAAAGAAGAGCCGGTTTTTGAACCGAAGTCCTTTTACAGAAAGGTCTTGAAGATCGGCCTGCCGATCGCGCTTCAAGGTCTTCTGACGTCCCTCGTGGACGCTTCGGACACACTGATGCTTGCGGCGCTCAGTCAGGATTCGCTTTCCGCGATCTCGCTGGCGACACAGGTGCACTTTGTCCTGAACATGATCTTCATCTCCATTAACGTGGTCATTTCCTCGATGTCTGCGCAGTACTGGGGCAAAGGAGATCACATTACCGTGGAAAAGGTGCTGGCCTTCGCCCTGAAGATCTCCGGCGGGACGGCGCTTCTGTTCTTCGCGGCGGCCATGTTCGCCCCGCGGCTTCTGATGACCTTTTTCACCGACGATCCGGTCCTCATTGAATTCGGTATCCAATACCTTCAGATCGTCAGTTTCTCGTATCTGTTCCTCGGCCTTGCCCATCCTTTCCTGACTGTATTCAAGAACACCGGGAGAGTCGCAAAAAGCTCCGCTTTCAGCATCACGGCGGTCATCCTGAACCTGATCCTGAACGCTATCCTGATCTACGGCCTCTTTGGCTTCCCGAAAATGGAAATCAAGGGCGCGGCGCTTGCGACCGTCATTTCCCGCGGCGTGGAATTCGGGCTCTGCGCGATCGAATCCGCCCGTGCGAAAAAAGGCAGGTTCAGGTTCTGCTACTTCATTCACGACGACAAACCGGTGCGTGTGCAGTTTCTGAAACTGCTGCCCGGGATCCTCGGCAACATGGCGGTCTGGGGCGTCGGGCAGACCATGTTCTCCTCGATCATCGGACATCTGGGATCGGACGCGGTGGCTGCCAATTCGCTGGCCTCCATCGCACGCCGCCTCATGCAATGCTTCTGTAACGGCGTCGGCAACGGATCCTCCGTCATTGTCGGCCATGCCCTGGGGGCGGACTATCTGGAACTTGCCAAGGTCTATGCCAAGAAGCTCCTGAGGCTGTCGGTCATGATCGGCATCGTGTCCGGCCTGATCCTATTCTTCCTCACGAACCCCATCGTGGCCATTGCAGGGCGGAATCTTACGGAGCAATCGCAGGAATACCTCCGCTGGATGCTGTATTTCTGCTGCTTCTACGTCGTGGGCAAGTCCGCGAACACCGTTTTCGTGCACGGCTGCTTCTACGCGGGCGGCGACATGAAGTTCGGCCTCATCTGCGACGCGATCAACCTCTGGGGTTTCATTATCCCGCTGGGATATCTGCTGGCTTTCGTGTTCGGCGCGCCGGTCCTCGTCGTCTACTGTTTCCTGAACCTCGATGAGATCGTCAAGATCCCCGCTGAGATCATCCATTACAAAAAATACGGCTGGGTCCGGAACATCACACTCAAAAACGCTGTACCTCCCATGGGAGAAAAGTCGGAAGGAGCAGGCGGATGATGAGGACGCCCTCCGGCATGAAAATGCTGACGAAACTGATGTTCCGATTGCTGCCGGTGCAGATCCTTCTGGCCGCGGTCGGATCGGTCAACGGCATCGAACAGCACACCATCGGCATCCGCATGGTCTACCGTATGGCCAGAAAGGTGGAATATCAGAACATCCTTGGCCTCAACGTGCTGACGATCAGGATCTGAAAAGTCCACGGGGCAGTCGACGCCCTGAAAGAGATACCGCCTCTGAAACCATGGAAATACTTGTTGTTGGGATTCCCATGGTGAGTTTCGCCGATTTGTTCCATGGGAAATTCAATTATCCCGATTTCCATGGTGAGTTTCGCTGATTAGCACCATGGGAAAACTCATTTTCAAGATTTGCATGGTTGATTTTGGAAATTCTCTCCGTGGAAAGAGCAATAATCGAAATTACCATGGTGAGTTTCGCTGATTAGCACCATGGAAAAACTCATTATCAAGATTTCCATGGTGGAATCTGAAAATACTCTCCGTGGGAAAAGCAATAATCGATATTTCCATGGTGCTGATCGATGAATGGCACCATGGAAAAGACAAGTATCAACATTTCCATGGTGATTGGTGGAGAAGAGGGCGCAGCCGGATGGACGCGCGGCCTTCCAAGGGGATCCGTTCCGGCCTTTACGTGACGACTCATTCTTATAAGCAGCAGAAAGTGCTTGCTTTCAGAGGGAAAGCGCATTATAATGAAAATAGAACATATGTTCGAATTCTGATGACCAGAAATGCGTGATCAAGTGCCTGAGAGTCCTTCACAAATCATCATACACGTGGACATGGACGCATTTTATGCGGCCGTGGAAGTGCGCGACGACCCGTCGCTCAAGGGGAAGCCGCTGATCATCGGCTCGATGCCGGAGGAGCGCGGCGTGGTCGCGACAGCGAGCTATGAGGCGCGCACTTACGGCGTCCGGTCCGGTATGAACATCAAGGAAGCATACCGGCTCTGCCCGCAGGGCATTTTCCGTCATCCCGATTTCAGAAAATACAAGGCTGTCTCGGACGCGCTGCACCGGATCTGGGCGGACTACGCGTCCGCTTCGGAGTACATTGCGTTGGACGAGGCCTTTCTGGACGTGACCCGTACCGCGGGGACTTTCGAGAAAGCCTGTGCCTTTGCCCGTGCGATCAAGGAACGGACGAAGGAGGAGCAAGGGCTCACCTGCTCGGTCGGTGTCGCCTATTCGAAGACAGCCGCGAAGACCGCGAGCGAAGAGAAGAAGCCGGACGGTTTCTTTGTGATCCCGACACGGGAGGATTACGTCTCGCTGATCATCGACCGCCCGGTCCGTGTGCTGTACGGCGTGGGCGAGAAGACCGCCGAACGCATGAAAGAAGCCGGCCTCAGGACCGTCCGCGACATCCAGGAGAACCGGGAGTCCGTCATCCTCATGTTTGGGAAAATGGGCGAGTGGGCGGTGGATCTTGCGTTCGGGAACGACGACCGTCCGGTCACGCCTTACCGCGCGGAGGACGCCAAGTCCGTGAGCCGCGAACTGACGTATCAGGAGGACACGGAAAGCCTGGAACTCGTGCGGCAGACGATACTGCTTCTCAGCGTGGACGTTGCCCGGCGCGCCGCAAGGCACGGACTGTACGGCGGGGGCGTGACCCTGAAGATCACCTATTCCGACATGAAGACCGTGACCCGGTCGGTTATGGCGGAACACGTGAAGGACCCCGTCGTCATTTACCGGGAGGCGCTGAAAATGCTCGAGAAACTCCCCAAAAGGGCCATCCGGCTCGTCGGCGTGGGGATGAACCGGACCGAGCCGGAGGGCATGCGGCAGTTCACGTTTGAGGACTACGTCACGGACATCGGCGCGCGCCGCGAGCAGGAGCTCAGAGAGGAATTTGACCGCTTAAGCGCCCGCTACGGCTTCGATTTCAACGCGAACCGCGCGAAGATCTACGACGGCGGGAACCTTTACCGCACCGTGGAGTACATGCGGAAGCGGCAGAGATGAACCCGGTGCGGATACACATGGCCATGGAGGCTGAACAGGCTGCACAGACTTGACAGAGAGGATCGCGGAAAGTACACTTCTTGTATGGAATTGATCCGAAGCAAGTAAACATTTTTGGAACCAGGGATCCCGCCGGGCGGGTTGAGGGCTCATACGGATGAAAGCTTTGATTGCAATGAGCGGAGGCGTGGACTCTTCGGTGTCCGCGCTTCTTATGAAACAGGCGGGATATGAGTGCGTCGGATGCACCATGCGCCTGTATGACAATGAAATGATCGGAGAGGATCTCCACTCGACGTGCTGCTCTCAGAAAGACACGAGAGATGCCAGGCTTGTCACGCTGAGACTGGGGATCCCTTACTATATCTTCCACTACGAAGAGCAGTTCCGCGACACGCTCATCGAGCCTTTTGTGCGCGCCTACGAAGAGGGACGGACGCCCAACCCCTGCATCGAATGCAACCGCATTTTCAAGTTCGGACTGCTTCAGGAGCAGATGAAAGAGCTTGAATGCGACTGTGTCGTCACCGGACACTACGCCCGGATCGAGGAAGACCCCCAGAACGGCCGTATGCTTCTGAAAAAGGGCCTGGACGCCTCGAAAGACCAAAGTTACGTACTTTACACGATGACGCAGGAACAGCTCAAAAACACCCGTTTTCCGCTCGGTACGCTCAGGAAGGAAGAAGTGCGCCGGATCGCTGAGGAAAATGCCTTCATCAATGCCCATAAAAGCGACAGCCAGGACATTTGCTTCGTGCCGGACGGCGACTACGTCGGCTTCATGGAACGCTTCCGCGGCACGGAATACCCCGAGGGCGATTTCGTAGACCGCGAGGGACACGTGATCGGCCGCCACAAGGGCTACGTCCATTACACGATCGGGCAGCGGAGAGGGCTTGGCATTGCCGCCGCCCATCCGCTTTATGTGCTGGAGGTCCGCCCGGAGGATAATGTGGTGGTCCTCGGCAGGGAAGAGGAGCTGTTCCGGAAGGAGCTTTTCGCAGGACAGGTGAACCTGATCTCCGTGGAAAAGCTAACCGGACCGATGCGCGTTTCAGCCAAGATCCGCTACCGCCACAAAGAACAGCCGGCGACGGTCTATCCGGAAGCGGACGGCCGTATCCGCGTCGTCTTTGACGAAGCCCAGCGGGCCATCACCCCCGGGCAGGCGGTCGTCCTCTATCAGGACGACGTGGTCGTCGGAGGCGGCGTGATCGAGTAACATTATAACTTGTATGACCGGGTGCCGCCGGGAAGCAGAACGTCCGGCGGAAGTGCTGCTGACGGACAAGTGACTTAAAGTCGCAGTTTATATGGATCAGAAAGAGATCAGACAATATGAGAAAATGATCCTGACGCCGCCAAAGCGTCTGATCATTACGCTTGCGGTTCCGACGATCCTCAGTATGCTCATCACCATGATCTACAATCTGGTGGACGCTTATTTCGTGGGGATCCTCGGAACGAGCGCGGCTGCCGCGGTCGGAGTCGTCATGAGCATTCAGGCCGTGTTCCAGGCCTTTGGTTTCATGTTCGGACACGGCGCAGGGACGCTGATCAGCAGGGCTTTGAGCGAGGGCAGAAGAGAAGAGGCGGACAAAACACTGACGACATCTTTTCTTTCATCGCTTCTTGTGGCAGGGATCCTTTCTGCGTTTGGACTCATTTTCCTGACACCGCTGTCCATCGGGCTCGGAAGCACCAAGACGATCCTCCCGTATTCCGAAATATACGGCATGTACATTCTCCTGGCCGGGCCGGGCTTCGCCGCAAGTTGCGTGCTGAACAACGTCATGCGCTATGAAGGCAAAGCCTCGCTCGCCATGATCGGGCTGGTTTCAGGCGGCGTGCTCAATATGATCGGCGACCCGATCCTGATGTTCGGCCTGAAACTTCACATCCACGGCGCAGGCCTCTCAACCGCGATTTCCCAGTATATCAGCCTCTTCCTCCTCTTGATCATGTTCCTCACGGGAAGGACCATGTCGCGGATCCGGCCGGGCCTTCTGTTCCGCGATCCGGTGAAACAGATCGCGCTGCGCTTTCTTCATATCATACGGAACGGTTTCCCGAGCCTCATGCGGCAGGCCATGAACAGCCTTTCCAACATTGTTCTGAACAACGCTTCCAAACCCTATGGCGACGCCGCGATCGCGGCCATGACGATCGCCGGCCGTGTACTGGCCTTCATCATGGCGGTTGCAATGGGCATCGGACAAGGCTTCCAGCCGGTCTCCGCATTCAACTACGGCGCGGCCAAATACCGGAGATTCCGTGAAGCCTTCCGCTTTGCGCTGATCCTGGGGACCCTGGTCATGGCCGTCCTGGGTTCGATCGTCTTCATTTTCCCGGGCCCGGTCATCGGGCTCTTCCGCGATGACAAGGACGTGATCGAATATGGCGCGACAGCACTTCGCTGTATGTGCATCGGCGCCGTCTTCATCCCCCTCGGAACACTCTTCAACATGATGTTCCAGAGCATTGGAAAGAGCGGTATCGCCACCCTCGCCGCCATGATGCGAAGCGGCCTGTTCTACATCCCCCTCATTCTGATCCTGCCGCTGTTCCTCGGCTATTTCGGCATTCAGTCCGCGCAAATGTGGGCGGACATTCTCACCGCCATTTCCGCCATTCCGTTCCTGATCCATTTCTTCCGGAAACTTCCCAAAGAAGATCAGGAGACGGAAATGGACCGGACCTACCGCGACTCCTGTCGGTCCGGGTGAATGAGCACACAGACTCTGACGTGGTCAATTAAGCTTGTAAACGCCTTCGTTGAGCTGGATCATGCTTTTTGGAGCACTTTTTGATGGGCGGAAATAAGAAGAATTGTCAGATTCCGCCTACACACTTTTTTGGCGTGGGCGGGTTTTCTCATTTCAGCTATTGTCCGCCCTCACACCCCCGCTTTTTCCATAGGCAGCTTTCTTGAAATCAAATGTTTTTCACCCAATTTTGACTTTTCGATAGGCGGAATACAAGACAATTGTCTTTTCCCGCCTACGGTAATCGGCCAAACCGTAGGCGGAATCACAAGCAAATGAGAAAAGCCGCCTACACTTTTTTGAGGCGTAGGCGTAAAGCATGCCAAATGGATGTTTTACGCCCACGGAAATCGTCCCTCTGCCGCCATCCTGGGACTAGAATTCTTCTTGAGCCCATAAGCATCTTCTCGCCCCCGCAAAAACTTGCTTTATGGCTCTTCACGAACCTGTACTGCCCGTCGCGTGCAGCAGAGATTCTTGTTTTAGGGCTGTTCACGAGTCCGTGTGCGCCTTTCATGTATGGTAGGTGGCGTGCGGGAGAAAACATCTCCGCTCACTAGACGCATCGTCCCCTCGAAGTTTCACATGTCCCCTGCTTCACGGCCTGACACTCGAAACTGCCTTAACTCACTCCCGTCCTCATCACAGCCGCCATAATGGCGGCTGTCGATTCGTCCGGTCGCTCAGACAGACGGCAGTTTCGGTCAGGCCAGCTTGCAGGGGCCAGAAACTTCGGGGAACGTGCTGAATCGTTCGCTTCGATGTTTTCTCCCGCGCGCCGCTATTGATCCGAAGGCAGGCGCACACAGGTCCGGGATCCGCCCTCGCGTACTTGTGCAGAGGCCCCATACGCGGCGCTTCAGGAGAAAACATCTCCGCCCACTCCTCCGTTGGAGTCTTCCCGGGCAAGAGTTCTCAAAAAGACTCTGTTTTCAGGGATTCATGGAGTCAGTTTTGTCAAAAACCATAAAAAGACTCTTCGTTTTTTCATTTCAAGAGTCTATCTCGAGAATTGAGCAAAAAAGACTCTCATTTTTCAAGAAGAGAAGAGTCCTATATGAATAATATCGTTTTTGGACTCTGAAAGACTCTTTCGGGAAGAGTCCAAATGAACAAGAAGCAGGATTTTGACTCCGGCGGAGAGATGAATAAGGAGTCAAAAAAACCAAAATGAGAAGCTGGACTCTGCCACCCCAAGAAGAGAAGAGTCCTGATCCAGAATAATTGAAGAAAAGACTCCATAAGGAAAGAATCACCGGAGCCGCCCGCTCCGGCGTGCTTGTCCCGTGGCCTGTATGCGCCTTCCCCCGGGCGATAAAGTGGAGGAAGACAGAGACAGCGACGCCCTCAGAGGGGAGCACATACCGGAGCGAACGGAGGAGTGAGCGTAGCGTATGTGTCCCCGAGAGGGAGAGCGTGAACCGGGGGCATACAAAAAGGCTCATACAGGCCGGGGGACCCACAGGCATAAAAAC
>JAEEGL017114766.1_pt1 | contig 10237 bp, 6 predicted proteins | sample 9134231 | NCBI WGS metagenome assembly JAEEGL01 (sample SAMN16246548, study PRJNA631951) | gut metagenome | biome: gut microbiome; feature: rumen; material: fiber-attached | host: Bos | place: Iran: Karaj | collected 2018-10 | reverse complement strand
ATTATGCTTAAGTAATATAAAAGTTTTTCTGATTAGTGTCAAGCAGATAAAAGTAATTTTTTGAAAATTTTTCGTTTTTTCTAAAAGTCAGCGGGGATATCGAATGATTCAAAATATACTAGAATTTTTCCCGCTTCTCTCTTATTATTGAACGCATGGATAAGAACAAACTTTTTCTTGGATTCATGACAGCGGCACTGGGCTTGTTCCTGCTCATTTCGCCGGATACTTTCATTTCGTTTTTCGTAATTTTGCTCGGAGTTGCGGCAGTTATTGACGGAGTTTTTATTCTCGCGGCGACCCGTGACTTGATTATCGACCCGCAGTACAAGCTGATTGTCACAGTGCGTGGTGTTCTCAGCGTCGTGGTTGGTCTGCTTGCTGTTATCCTGCCTATTGCCGTGGCATCGGTTGTATGGAAGGCTATGGCTTACACGCTTGCCATTTATCTGATTGTTTCATCGGTAATGCAAATCTACACAATCACAAAACTTCATCGAAACGGAATCATGATTCGTCAGTCGATGATTGAAGTCGCATCTTCTTTGACTCTTGCCCTCGTGCTTTTCATCATTCCGGCTCAGTCTGCGGGGCACATGATTGTCCGCCTGTTCGGAATCGTGCTTCTGGCAATCGGAATCGGTCTTTTCGTGATTCAGTGGAAGAGCCGCCCCGAAGTCGTAATTCCAGATTCAGTAGAAACAATCGAAGAAGACGAAGAAACTGAAAATTGAAAACTGAAAATTGAAAATTAAAAGTTCTAAATTATAAATTAAAACTTGGAGAAAATTATGGAAATCAAAAAATTAGACAAAATTTTATCTGGAAATGAATATCCGGGACGAGGAATCGTTGCAGGACTTTCTGCAGACGGAAAATATGCTGTTTCTGCTTACTGGACAATGGGCCGAAGCGCCGGCAGCCGAAACCGAGTTTTCGTTACAGAAACAGAAGACGGAACCGAAGTTGTCCGCACAAAGGCTTTTGACGAATCTTTGATTGCAGGTGACCCAAGCCTCATCATCTATGCGGCAGTACGCCAGCTCGGAAACAAAACAATCGTCACAAACGGCGACCAGACTGACACAATCTTCGAAGGCCTCAAAAAAGGCGAAACTTTCGAGCAGTCACTCCGAGTCAGAAAATACGAGCACGATGCTCCGAACTTCACACCGCGCATTTCTTCACTCTTGAATGTCGAGGGCGGAAAATACGATTACGCAATCTCAATCCTCAAGAGCGACAACGGAAACGGCGACAACTGCCTCCGCTTCACATACACATACGACAACCCGCAGAAAGGTGAAGGTCACTTCATCCACACCTACATGGGTAACGGGAATCCACTTCCAAGCTTCGAGGGTGAACCGGAAAAAGTCGAAATCAAGGGCACAATCGACGAATTCGCAAACATGATTTGGTCGAGCCTCAACGAAGAAAACAAGGTTTCACTTTTCGTCCGCTTCATCGACATAGCGACAGGTAAATACGAAGAAAAAATCATCAACAAGAATAAATAAAGGAATAATTCATCTTTTTCATTGTGAATTGTTTTATTTCACTCTATAATATAGGAATGAAAAAGTGTTTTTTCCTTTCACTTGTTTTGATTGCAGGTTCAGCTCTTTTTGCTCAAAAGTCTTTTCTTGACACCTATGTTTATCAAACATGGAATTCTTTAGGCGGACTAACCGGAACTACGGCAAATGACATTGTTCAGACAAAAGACGGTTATCTGAACATTGGCACTTACGAGGGACTTGTGCGCTTTGATGGCGTGAAATTCACCAACATCAGGCGCAATCGTACCAACGACTACAAGTTCTCGTCAGTCCGCACGATTCTTGAAGATTCAAAAGGAAACCTTTGGATTGGCTCAAACGACGAGGGAGTGCACAAAATTCTCCCCGACGGAACCAGCATAGCCTACACAAAAAAAAACGGACTTCCTAACAATTCTGTCCGCGCACTCTGCGAAGACAAAAACGGCAACATCTGGATTGGAACGGCTGCCGGAATCATTTATCTCACACCGCGCGGTCATCTCATCACGCCACAGTTTCAGGCTGGAACAATTCCAAAAGGCATAATCGCCGTATCTTTGTACTGCGACACGGCAGGAAGGGTCTGGCTCATCACTTCAAACGAAAACGGTCTTTTCCTCTACTCTGACGGCCTCTTTCACACAATTCCTCAGATTGACAAGTATTTCGGAAGCTATTTTGCATCATCAATCATTCAGGATTTAAGCGGCACATTCTGGATTGCCATGGCAGAGAGCGGACTGGTCTGCCTTAACAACGGAATCCTCACTCCTGTTAAAACCGGAACCATCCTCGACAACTCTACCACCTGGTCAATGTATGTCGGTCAGGACGGAACAATTATTTTCGGAACCGAACATGGTGTGGCTTCATTCCACAAAGGTCAATTTGAAATTTCGACAAACAAAGATTTGATTTCGGCAAAAATCAACAAGATTACCCGTGACCGAGAGGGAAACATTTGGGTTGCGACTGACCGAAACGGCATCGGAAAACTCACGCACGGTAGATTCAATGTCACGAAACTCGGCACTGCATCAAACGCGATTGTTGAAGATTCCGTCGGGCGATTCTGGATTGGAACTGACAATGGCGTAAAATGTTTTGTCGGTGAGCGGGAACTTCAGAATGAAATCACAAACTTCACAAAAGGCATACGAATCCGTCATGTCGGAGTTACTTCCAAAGACGAACTTCTTGTAAGCTGTTACACAAAACCGGCTCAACTCCTTTACAATCCTCGCACCAAAGAAATCAAAAGCTGGACCACCGATGACGGTCTTGCAGGAAACAAAGTCCGACTGGCGATTGAGACTGGCCCCGATGAATATTATGTCGGAACTACAACCGGATTGAGCGTAATTCATCCGAACGGAAAAATAGACACATTCAAGCAGATTGACGGCCTCGAAAATGAATATGTAATGTGTCTTCATAAAGATTCAAACGAAATCATCTGGATTGGAACGGATGGCGGCGGAATCTACCTTATGAAAAACGAGGTAATCATTGCCCACATCACAACCGAAGACGGCCTCGCAGGAAGCATAGTATTTAAAATCATTCAGGACAAAGAAGGCGCATACTGGATTTGTACAGGAAGCGGCATAAGCTACTGCAAGCCTTTTGATTCAGCGAACACAATTCCTTCTTCATTTGAAACCATCAATTCTGACAATGGAATTGGTACGGATTCAGTTTTCCAGATTATTCCTGATACGGCCGGAAACATGTGGATTACCAGCAACTATGGAATTGATTCTGCCAAGACAAAAGAACTTCTCGAATCTGCTCATAGCGGCAAGAAAATCGCAGACTTTCAGCATTACACAAAAAATGACGGCCTCGATTCTGACGGACCGACTTCCACAGCGCTCAGCATTTGCGATTCTCATGGCAAGCTTTGGTTCACGATGGTCGATGGCTTTGCGGTTTACGACCCTATTAAAGTTCGTGAAAATCCTGTAACGCCTCTGGTTCATATCGAAAGCGTTACGATTGATGACATAACATACAGTTACAACAGAAACAAAGAATTCGTGCTCAAGCCGGGTACAAAACGAGTTGACATCAAATTTACGGGAATCAGCTTCGATTCTCCAGAAAGAATTCAATTCCAGCATCAGCTCACAAACTTCGAGGAAAATTTCAGCAATACAAGTACCGAGCGCACGGTCTCATACACGAACATCAGCCCTGGAAAACACACTTTCCTTGTCATGGCAATCAATGCCGAGGGAATGTATTCCGAAGAAGCCGAGGCAATGCTTTTCGTACAGAAACCATACTTCTATCAAATGCCAATTTTCTGGGTCATCGGCGTGATAATGATGTTTGCCATTGTTGGTGCATTCTTCTACTTCAAGCAGCGAAAAATCAAACTGGAAAACATTCGCCTTGAAGGAATGGTTCAGGCACGAACTTCCGAGCTTGCGGCCGAGAAAGACAAGTCAGACCAGCTTTTGCGTGCAATTCTTCCGGATAAAATTGCCGATGAGCTTAAGGACGACATTCATTCAGTCGCTGAAGCCTTCCCTGATGTAACTCTTCTTTTCTCGGATATCGTCAGCTTTACAAAGGTTTCGAGCAATCATACTGCGGGTGAGATTGTCGCAGCCCTTAACGACTTGTTCACAAGGTTCGACGAGCGAGCAAAGCGAATGGGTGTTGAGAAGATTAAGACAATCGGTGACGCTTATATGGCCGCTTGTGGCATTCCAACATCAAATCCTGACCATGCTAAAATTATGGTCGATTTTGCGAAAGGAATGTACAAAGATTTGGATGACTACAACAAGATTGCAAACATAAAATTCAACATGCGAATTGGCCTGAACAGCGGTCCTGTCACTGCGGGTGTTATTGGAAAAACAAAATTCGTTTATGATGTCTGGGGAAATACCGTCAATGTCGCCAGCCGAATGGAAACAGCCTGTTCACCAGGAGGAATTCGTGTAAGCGAAACAGTTTTTGAGCATCTTAGGGATTCCGCTGTAAAATTCACCGAGCCTATTGAGTGTGAAATCAAAGGCAAGGGAAAAATGATAACTTATGAGATAATCCAATAGGAGCAGTCTATGAAAAAAACAGGAAAAACAAGGTTTTTAAGTAAGTTTCTTTTCGCTATGTCGGTCTGTTTGCTTGCCGTCTCAGTGTCATGTTCTGAAGATGACGATAATTCAAGTGATTATTCTGATGTAAGCCCGCAGCTTGCCCCATGGCAGAAAGAGACATTTGAGAAGCTATATCAAGTAAACTCACGGGATGCCGTTTTTGCCCAGCACAAGAATTTCCAATTGAAGACAACGGTTACTGATGTGGGCAAAAATTTAGGTATGTACAACAACACTGTGTATTCGGAAAAAGACTGCTTCTATACCGAAGATGATTATTCTAGCGGCACTGTATCTCTTTTTTACGATACTTTTTATTCAGGCTCAACGCTTTATTATCGCAAGCGGCTTGATGCAGCCTCGGAAATGTATGTGAACTGGTATGCCATGACGGAAGCCGAAAAAAAAGAGGCTCTGCCTAGCATGGAAGATGCTGTTTTTGTCAATGACGGACGATCGTATGGCGAAAAACTCATTTCTGTCGTGAGCAATGGTGACGGAACGGTTACTGTACTGACAGGCCTGCCGATAGAGAATGCCCCTGATTTTGATATGGGCGTTCCCGAAAAATGGAAAGGCGCGACGCTTGAGTATGTGTCTGTTTTGAATGCGCAGAGCCTTGAGCTGATTCGTTCTTCTACTAGCGTTGTCGCCACGACGGAAAAAGTTTTGCTCTATTCTCAGGAAATCACTTTTGATGTTGAGCGGAGCGAGCGCTTTGATTCCCTCAAGGCTTTTGCTGAAAAGATTGAGAATAACAACTTTAATCCCACAAACAAGATAACCGCATACTATAACTACGGAACGGCTCAGGAAGAAAAATATGAGTTCCAGAGGGACAGTTCCTTCAAGATTTGGCTGTTTACTCGGGACGGCTATGATGCTTTCAAGGATGCTGCGGGCACAGAGCTGATTGAGAATGCGGACTATGATGACTACAACACTGATGATGCGGAAATCAGCCTCTATCTAGTTAAGAAGGCGTCATCTGACTCGACACTGAATGAGTTATATCTGAATATGATAAAGGCGAATTCTTACGATGGAACTTTTGCCCGACGCACAAACTATTTTCAGACAATGGAGTATGGTCCGGGTGCGGCATTCATTCAGATAGGGGAAGACGGCGCACGCATTGGTTCCTATTTGAATAAAGAAGACGGCTACTACTATAGCACAAATAATCTTTCTCTCGATGCTGATGCTGCTTCTTTTGAAGATGTCATTTACACGCCAACAGGTTCGTATGTACACGAACGGAAAGATGGCGAGGACAAATGGTCTGCGGACTGGTATGTTATGAGCGAATCTGAGCGGGCCTTGTATTTGCCAGATGTGAAACAACTTTCCATCGTAGGGGATGGTCGGTCACAAGGAGAGCGAATTGTTTCTGCAACGGACAATGAAGATGGAACGTTCACTGCGGTTACTGTTATGCCAATAGAAAATTTCCCAGTGCTTGCAGGACTGGTTCCCAATGAGTGGAAGGGCGCATCTATGGAATTTACCTACCTTTTGGATGCGACAACGTATGAAGTGGAATAAGATACCAGCACGGTAATTGTCAACGGCGAAAGAATCCTGCTTTACAAGCAGCTGTATTCGTATAAAGTTGAGGAGTCCGCAAGATATGCTCTTCTCAAGGCATTTGCCACTAAGGTAGAGAAAAAAGACTTTACCGTCACAAAGACGATAACGGCATTCTATGACTACGGAACGGCTGGGCAGGAGAAATTTGAGTATGGGCGCGACGCTTCTTTCTCTATCGGCATGATTCTTCGGGACGGCTACGAGCCTTACAAGGATGCGGCCGGAACAAAAACGTTCGCTGAAGGCGAGCGGATTGACTCAACGGAAGAGGATATTACCGTCTATCTGTTTAAGAAGAACTGATAGGTCTGTCCGACCAAGGGGGAGATATGAAAAAAATGCTGTGTCTGCTTGCGTTTGTGATGATGCTTGTTTCCTGTTCACAGGAAGGCGACACCATTACCAACATCACGAACATCATATACAAAGACGCAGAGGAAGAATCGCAGAACTTTATATCGGAGGCGCTTCTGGTCTATGATGGCAGAAAAAGAACGGATGAATTCTCCGACCGGATGTATGTGCGGTTCTATGATGGCAACAAATACATTCCGTATGTGTCCGTTCAGTATTATCTTGTGCATTTTATGAAGTTCACGCTCAAGGACTCATCATACAGCAATCACAAGTATAAGTACAACAGTATGGTTGATAAAAAGAAATTCTCGATGATTGTTGATTCTGAGAATGACACGATATACTGTCCTGAATGGGCGCATTTTTTGGAGCGTGATCTCAAAGATAATCCTCCTGAAGGTGATACGCTGGAAAAAGTATTTGAAAAAATATTGTCATACACAGAATTTTACTACGGTCAAAAGGCAATAACATTCGACCTTCGGAAATACGGCTTTAAGATATACGGCGGTACAGATGATGCATATATTCCGCTGTGCATATTGAACAATCTGTTTTCCTGCTATGAATTTGCAAATTATGTTTTCAACGGAAACGGTGTTTATTATGTCGATATGACTGGAGCGTATGAATATGAGAGTTTCCTGAGTGGTTCGCTGTATATTGATGAAAAGGGAAATCGCAAGGAGCGTCCGAAAGAGCTGGTGAATGCATCGTACAATCTTCTGTGCTTTACGCACGATTATCTGTATGGGCAACCCGGCTACTATGGTTTTGCAGATACGGAAAAGAAAGGCTATGCGAATGCGAATATTGTCGCAAAGATGGACTCGCTCGGTTTTGATGACTTGTTAAGTACATATGATCCTGATGTCAAGGCACAGTTGCTTTCATCTTCTTATGCGACTTATATGGCCGGTCTTATTTCGCTTTTTTATTATACATATGGAGATCTTCATGCCTCCCCCATTTTTTATCCAAACTATCTCATAGCGAATATGGCTGATATAAAAAATAGCGGAATAAAAAAAAGCGCAAAATGGGATAGAACATATGATTCGACTTTGAGTCAATTGCGCGAAAAAGCAGGCAAGCATGATGAACAACTGGAACTTCTCGCTGGCGGAAAAACGGCTGTCATTCGGTTTGATTCTTTTTACAATGAAGTAGAGCAATGGGCTGCATATATTGCTGTGGAGCACGAGGCAGAGCCTAATCCTGCGACAGTATCGATTCCTGCTGATACGAATGGTTTTATATACAAGTCATTCTATGCGCTTCTTAATGATGAAGCATACAAAAATGTGAAGAACGTCATATTTGATGTCAGCAATAACGGCGGCGGAATTGAAAGCGCATTGCACTATCTTAATGCATACATACTCGGCTCACGCATAGATTACTGTATGAATGTGCCTATTGGCACTGAATTCAGAAGACATTTTGTTGAAGCAGACCTGAATCTTGACTGCAAGATTGATGAAAACGATGCGAAATATCGGGAACGGATTAGGAGCAGGTTTAATCTTGCCGTACTTACAAGTTTTCACTCATTTTCGTGCGGGAATCTTTTTCCTTGTGCTTGTGCTGATGCCGGTATTCCGATTATTGGTGAACGATCGGGCGGCGGAAGTTGTGCTGTGGGAGTCGCTGCAACGGCAGACGGTTTGCCCTATCGCTATTCCAAGGGCAGGCGGGAAAGCCATGCTGACGGCACGAGTTTTGAAAGCGGTGCGCCAATTACAAAGGAATTGCCTTATGAGCAGTTCTATGATGATGCAGCGCTGCAAGCGGTGATGGATGACCTGCCGACGGAAAACTAGTAGTGTTTACGAGCGTTGTGTGGTATAGTGAAAACGATTTTATAAGGAGAATTTTTATGAACAAAAAGAGTGGTATGTTTTTCGGTGTCGCGTTCTGTGCGCTGGCATTTGGATTTGCAATACCGTTCCTGTTCGCTTCTTGTAATGAGAAGAAGGCTGATACCGTTAAGGTCGGTCTTTTGCATTCTCTTTCAGGAACCATGTCGATAAGCGAGACTGCTGTGCGTGATTCGGAGCTTCTTGCAATTTCAGAGCTGAATGAAAATGGCGGCGTCCTTGGAAAGCAGATTGAAGTTGTTCAGGCCGATGGTGCGAGCGATCCTCAGGTTTTTGCTACCGAGGCGCGAAGACTTCTTGAGGTCGAAAAAGTTGCCACTGTTTTTGGTTGCTGGACAAGTGCCTCGCGAAAAGCCGTAAAACCAGTTTTCGAGGAACTTTATGGTCTTTTGTGGTATCCGGTTCAGTACGAAGGAATGGAAGCAAGCCCGAATATCATGTACATGGGAGCTTCCCCAAACCAGCAGATTGTTCCTGCGGTTGAATATTGCGTTAACGCCCTGGGAAAAAAGAAACTTTTCCTCGTTGGTAGCGATTATGTTTTCCCAAGAACTGCAAATAAAATCATCAAGGCTCAAATTACCCAGCTTGATGCCGACTGTGTAGGTGAAGAATATGTTCCAATGGGCGAGGCAAATTTCTCTATTGTTGTCGAAAAAATTCTTGCCTCAGGAGCAACTGTAATTCTTAACACATTGAACGGTGATTCAAATGTCGCTTTCTTCGCAACCCTCGCAAAAGCAGGAATCACTTCTGAGACAATTCCTGTAATGAGTTTTTCAATCGCTGAAGAAGAAGTAGCAAAAATGGATTTGGCAAATCTTACAGGTCATTATGTCTCATGGAACTACTACGAGACAACACAGACTCCGAGAAACGAAAAATTCGTCGCGGATTACAAAGAAAAATACGGAGAAGACCGTCTTACAAGCGATCCGATTGAAGCTGCCTATATCGCAGTCTACATGTGGGCAGAAGCTTGTGAAAAGGCAGGAAGTTTCGATGTCGAGGCAGTTCGTGTCGCATCTAAGGGCTTGAGTTTTACTGCACCTGAAGGCACTGTAACAATCGACGGCGGAAACCAGCATTTGTACAAACAAATACGAATCGGAAAAATCAACGACCAGGGACTGATTGATGAAGTTTGGTCAAAACCGAACGCTGAAAAACCAGACCCATATTTAAGCACTTACCCTTGGGCAAGAGGATTATAAAGAGGAAATTTTATGAAACACTTAATGGAACAATTACAAGAAGTTGCAGCACAGAACGGACCACTTTGCGTTGGCCTTGATACTGACCCGTCATACATCCCGGATTCGGTTTTAAAAGTATTCGCTACACCGGCTGAAGCTGTTCTGGCTTACAATAAAGAAATCATCAAGAGAGTGGCGGCTGAAAAATCTGCCTGCTGTTTTAAGATTCAGATTGCATACTACGAGGCAATGGGAATCGAGGGCTTAAAGGCTTACATTGAGACGATTAAGGCCGTTCATGAGGCTGGATTTATCGCAATCAGCGACATCAAGCGAGGAGACATCGCTGACACCGCAAAGGCTTATGCACGCGCTCATTTAGGTACCGGCTCAGATTTTGAGACAGACATCATTACAATTAACCCTTACATGGGTTTTGACACCCTCAAACCTTTCACTGAATACTGCAAGCCAAACGGAGAACTTGGCGGAAAGGGCATTTTCGTTCTTTTGCGCACATCAAATCCTGGCATGGTCGATATTGAACAGCAGGAACT
>JAEEGL015458552.1_pt1 | contig 10237 bp, 6 predicted proteins | sample 9134231 | NCBI WGS metagenome assembly JAEEGL01 (sample SAMN16246548, study PRJNA631951) | gut metagenome | biome: gut microbiome; feature: rumen; material: fiber-attached | host: Bos | place: Iran: Karaj | collected 2018-10 | reverse complement strand
GTCTCAACTATCTACATTGCAAAACGAAGGTACAGACAAACATCGGTGGAAAGATTCAAGAAGGGCTGGATGCTCTGCCAAATAATGAAAATGGCCGCTACTTCACCATCGTAAGCAACCATCCCCTCGGAGGACAAGATGGTATCGCTTTAGGTTCTATCATCTGCCATAAATACAACAGCCAGATGGTTTACCTTGTAAACGACATTTTGATGAATTTTAAGGGACTTGCCCCACTTTGTGTACCTATCAATAAAACAGGACGCAACAGTCGCAATTTTCCGAAGATGGTGGAAGCCGCATTCCAGTCGCCCAAAAACGTGGTGATGTTCCCCGCCGGATTATGTTCCAGAAAGGGAGAAGACGATGTTATCCGAGACATTGAATGGAAAAAGACCTTCATCACCAAGTCCATCCAGTACCAGCGCGACGTGATTCCTGTCCACTTCTCGGGGCAGAACTCCGACCGCTTCTACAACATCGCCCGTTGGTGTAAGCGTCTGCACATCAAATTCAACGTCGCCATGCTCTATTTGGCCGATGAAATGTACAAAAATCAAGGAAAAACCTTCACAGTCACATTCGGTGAACCCATCCCGTGGCAGACATTCGACCATTCAAAAAGCGCGACAGAATGGGCACAGTGGGTGAAGGAAAAAGTTTACGCATTAGAACGATAACAAGAAACTCTATATCAGAAAGAGATTAACGATATCAGATCATGGAAGCAGAAATTATTGCACCCATCCCCAAAGAGGTGCTGAAAGCAGAATTGACAGAAGAAAAGCGCTTGCGCATGACGAACAAGAGCAACAATGAAGTCTATGTCATCACTTGGCAAGACTCTCCCAATGTTGTGCGTGAAATAGGTCGATTGCGCGAGATAGCGTTCCGCGCTGCAGGTGGTGGCACTGGTTTAGATTGCGATCTGGATAAGTTTGACACCATGGACAACCCATACAAACAGCTCATCGTATGGAATCCCGAAGCACAAGAGATTATTGGTGGCTACCGATATATTCTGGGTCCCGATATCCGTTTCGACGACAAAGGGCAGCCCATCCTTGCCACCAGCCACATGTTCCACTTCTCCGAACGCTTCATTCAGGAATACTTGCCCTACACCATCGAGTTAGGCCGTTCGTTCGTTACGCTTGAATACCAATCCACCCGCTCCGACAACAAATCCATTTTCGCCCTCGACAACTTGTGGGACGGCCTCGGTGCACTGGCTGTCATCATGCCTAACTGCAAATACTTCTTCGGCAAAATGACCATGTACCCCAGCTACAATCGCAAGGGGCGTGACATGATTCTCTACTTCCTTCGCAAGCATTTTGGCGACAAGGAAAACTTGGTCATACCCACCAAGCCCCTTGAATTGGAACACGACCCCAAGGAGTTTGAAGAACTTTTCTGCGAAGACACCTTTAAGGAAGACTACAAGATACTTAACCGTGAGGTTCGTGCCCTTGGTTACAACATTCCCCCATTAGTCAATGCCTACATGGGGCTGTCACCCACCATGAAGATGTTCGGTACCGCCATCAACTATGGCTTTGGCGATGTGGAAGAAACAGGCATCCTCATTGCCGTGAGTGAGCTTTACGACCAGAAGCGCATCCGCTATGTGGACAACTTTGCGAAGGAGCATCCCGAATATGTCTATATCACCAGTGGAGCCAACAAAGTCATCTATGAGCCTAAAAACAAGAAAGAGCTGGAAGATGATTTTGACCCTGTGAAATAAAGACAAACCTACACATATTATAATATAAAAGAGACACAGAACAACAGTTTTTGTGCCTCTTTTTTTGTCAATAAAAATAAAATGCCTAATTTTGCACAAAATTTAGAGATTTGTGTAAAACTAAGAACTATGGCATTTACAAGAATTACTGCTGCAGAGGCTGCAGCACTCATCAAAAACGGTGACAACATTGGTCTGTCGGGATTTACTCCTGCCGGAACACCCAAAGCTGTGACAGCAGAAATTGCAAAGATTGCTCACACTGAGCATGAGGCAGGTCGCCCCTACCAAATTGGCATCTTCACGGGTGCTTCCACAGGTCAGTCATGCGACGGCGTTCTCTCCGACGAACAGGCCATCCGCTACCGTGCGCCCTACACCACCAACTCAACCTTCCGCAAGCATGTCAACGCTGGTGAGATTGCATACAACGATATTCACCTTGGCATGATGGCACAAGACCTCCGCTATGGTTTCTTGGGCGATGTCGATTGGGCAATTATCGAGGTGTGCGCCATCGAAGAAGACGGGAAAGTGTATCTGACCGCAGCTGGCGGTATCTCCCCCACGGTGGCACGTCTGGCCAAGAAAGGTGTTATCCTCGAGTTGAACGCCTTCCATTCTCCCAAATCCATCGGCATACATGATGTGTACGAGCCACTCGACCCACCTTATCGCAAGCCTATCCCCATTGAAAAGGTGACCGACCGCATCGGTACGTCCTACCTTCAGATTGACCCCAAGAAGATTGTGGGCGTAGTGGAGTGCAACTTACCCGACGAGGCCCGTTCCTTCAAGGATGCAGACCCCATCACCGACAAGATTGGTGAGAATGTGGCCAATTTCCTGATGAACGAAAAGAAGCGCGGTATCATCCCTCCAGGCTTCCTGCCCTTCCAAAGCGGTGTAGGCACTACAGCCAACGCCATCCTCTTCGCCCTCGGTAGCAATCCCGACATGCCTCCCATGGAGGTTTACACTGAAGTGCTACAGAACGCCATTGTCGATTTGATGTTCGAAGGCAAAGTGAAATGTGCCTCCACATGTTCACTCACCGTCACCAACGACCACCTTCTCAATCTCTATGACAACATGGACTTCTTCAAAGACAAGCTCGTGCTTCGTCAATCTGAAATCTCCAATAATGCAGAGGTGATTCGTCGTCTCGGCCTCATTGCTATCAATACAGCTATCGAGGTTGACCTCTACGGACACGCCAATTCCACCCAGATTTGCGGCACCAAGATGATGAACGGCATCGGCGGTTCGGGCGACTTCGAGCGTAATGCTTTCCTCAGCATCTTCACTTGCTCATCGGTAGCCAAAGGTGGCGCCATTTCAGCCATCGTTCCGTTCTGTAGCCATGTGGACCACACCGAGCACGACGTCAACGTCATTGTGACCGAACAAGGTGTGGCCGACCTGCGCGGCAAAAGCCCTATCCAGCGTGCTCATGCTATCATCGAGAACTGTGCCCACCCCGATTACAAGCAGCTCCTTTGGGACTACCTCAAGATTTCGCAAAAGGGTCAGTCATGGCACAACCTCGCTGCTACCCACGCCTTCCACGACACCTTCCTCAAAGAAGGCGACATGCACAAGGTAGATTTTAGCAAATTCGCATAACATGAAGTTCATTTCTTGGAATGTCAACGGACTCCGCGCCGTGTGTGGCAAAGGTTTCTCAGAGACCTTTGCCGCACTCGATGCGGATTTTTTCTGTCTGCAAGAGACCAAGATGCAAGCTGGACAATTAGACCTCGCCTTCCCTGGCTACCAATCCTACTGGAACTATGCCGAGAAAAAAGGTTACTCCGGCACCGCCATCTACACCAAGCACACCCCTCTGTCCGTGGTCTTCGGTTTACCCGAAGACATCATCTCCTCTCTCCCTGACAACGGCTGGCTCGACATGAACACCGAAGGACGAGTCATCACCCTTGAATATGACCGATTCTTCGTCATTACCGTCTATACACCCAACTCACAAGATGGGCTTCGCCGACTTGACCAGCGCATGACGTGGGACGACGCTTTCCGCCTCTACCTTCAACGGCTCGACCAGCAGAAACCCGTCCTCGTTTGTGGAGACATGAATGTGGCACACGAGGAAATCGACATCAAGAACCCCAAAACCAATCACCACAATGCTGGTTTCACTGATGAAGAGCGTGCCAAGTTTACCGACCTCTTGAACGCAGGCTTCACCGACACCTTCCGGCACTTTTTCCCCACACTGGAAAATGTCTATTCGTGGTGGTCTTACCGTTTCCACGCCCGTGAGAAGAATACAGGCTGGCGCATCGACTATTGGCTCTGCTCTAATCGTCTTCAGCCCCAACTTCAATCCGCCCACATCCACACCGACATCATGGGCAGCGACCATTGCCCAGTAGAGGTGGAAGTGGAACTGTAGTACGGCAAAAAGACTCCGCTCGTAGCTTCGGAATCGCACCCGTCGAGTCCGATGCATCGCACCCGTCGGGTACGGCAAGCCGCACCCGACGGGTGCGATTTTGAAGCATCCGAGGACATGCCTACCGACATAACAGCAAGCGATGGGGAGGTTCAACAGGAAACGAACAAAGCTGTTGTCAAACTGGCCCATTTTTTAGGTGTTTTCAGCAGATGTGGAGGTGGAGGAATAAAATAATGTGGAGTTTGGTATCGTCTTCTCATTTTTTTTACCTAAATTTGCAATGATTTCAATTTCAACTATGCGTACACGATTTATCCTCTTCCTGCTTATCTGCATGACAAATTGGTTCATGCCTTTCGGCTACAAGGCGATGGCACAAGAACTCAACTGCACTGTCAAGGTCATTCACTCGCAAATACAAGGAACAAACACGAGTGTCTTTGAGACATTGGAGACTGCCATTAACGAATTTATGAACAACCGTTCATGGACAGACCTGCAATTTCAAAAGGGGGAAAGGATTGAATGCACCATGAACATTACCCTCAAAAAATATGATGAAGCCAACAATGCGTTCACAGGAGAACTGCTCTTCCAGCTGTCACGTCCCGTCTATAACTCCAGCTATAACACGACGGTCTTCTCCATGAAGGACGGTAGCTTCAACTTCACCTACAAAGAACACGACCCGTTGGAATTCAACGAGAACAATCTCGACAACAATCTCACGGCGATGTTGGCCTATTACGCCTATCTCTTCATCGGCATGGATCTTGACACTTTCTCCCCCTTAGGAGGAACAGACGTGCTGCATATCGTGGAAAACATTGTGAATAGTGCACAGACCTTCAGTGACCCTGGATGGAAAGCTTTTGGCGACGACCGAAACCGACATGCCATCATCAATGACTATATGGAATCATCGCTGGAACCGTTCCGCCAGATGCAATACAAATATCACCGCGAGGGACTCGATGAAATGGCCAACAATGCCGACCGTGGACGAACTGCCGTGACCGAAGCCATCGAGTTGCTGCAAGAAGCACACAGCAATAAGCCCCTTTCGATGTTGCCACAAATTTTCACGGACTTCAAACGGGACGAGATTGTGAACGTATATTCGGGACATGGCACAGAGAAAGAAAAACAAAACGTTTACGACATTGTGTCGAACCTCAACGCTAGCCAAAACACTTATTGGAATAAAATCAAAAAATGATACGCCATCTCCACATAGAGAATTATGCGCTGATAGAACAACTTGACATCGACTTCCATCCTGGATTCTCCGTCATCACAGGCGAAACGGGTGCAGGTAAGTCCATCATTATCGGCGCCATCGGTTTGTTGTTGGGACAAAGAGCCGACAGCAAATCCATCAAGGCCGGTGCCAAGCGATGCGTGATTGAATCGGTTTTCGATGCGTCCGACTGCCAGTTGGAGGCTTTCTTCACAGAGAACGAATTCGATTTTGACGGTTCGGAGTGCATTATTCGCCGCGAACTGACATCAACAGGCAAGTCACGCGCTTTCATTAACGACACACCTGCATCTCTGACACAATTAAAAGAAATTGGTGAACAACTCATCGACATACATTCTCAGCACAAGAACCTACTTCTGGGGAAAGAGAACTTCCAACTGAGCACACTCGACACAATGGCTCAGAATGGAGACCTGCTCACTGCCTATAAAACGGAATATAAGACATATAAAACACTTGCCAAGCAACTGGAGGAAGCGCTGGAAGAGGTGAAAGGGAACAAGGAGGAAGAAGATTATCTCCGATTCCAAGTCAATCAGCTGGCGGATGCACAACTAAAAAAAGGCGAACAAGAAGAATTGGAGGAAGAGGCCGAAACGCTTGAACATGCTGAAGAAATCAAGTCGTCTCTTTATAATGCGGCCAACCACCTCCAAGCCACCAACGACGGAACAGACACCTTAGGCCTCATCAAGCAGTGCATCTCCGAACTTCACTCCATTACATCGGTATATCCTTCAGCAGAAGAGCTTGCCAACCGACTTGACACTTGTTACATTGAGCTGAAAGATGTGGCAGAAGAGTTGGAGGGACAAGCCGAAGACGTGGAATATAATCCCAAACGATTAGAGCAAGTGGAAGAGCGGCTCAACACCATCTACACTTTACTAAAGAAACATGGAGTCGATAGCGTGGAAGAGTTGCTTTCCATCCAGCGGAATCTGGAAGAGAAATTGATGAGAATCGACAATTCCGACGATTTCATCGAGGAACTTCGCCAGAAAACAGCATCGCAACAAGAAAAGGCGTTGGCTATTGCAAAAAAGCTATCCAAGAGCCGCATGGAAGCCTCGAAGAAGATGGAAAAAGTAATGGTGGAGAAGCTACTCCCATTGGGTATGCCGAACGTGCAATTCAAGTGTTCGGTTCTTGTAACCCCCTCTATCCTCACAGAAACAGGAATAGACCAAGTACAATTCTTATTCAACGCAAACAAAAGCGGCGAGTTGAAACCTGTGAGCCAGATTGCGTCGGGTGGCGAGATTGCACGAGTGATGCTTGCCCTCAAAGCACTCATCGCTGGTACCGTAAAACTTCCCACCATTATCTTCGATGAAATCGACACGGGTGTCAGCGGTTCCATCGCTGAAAAGATGGCCAAAATCATGCAAGAGATAGGCGAAAAAAAGCGTCAAGTCATTTCCATCACCCATCTGCCTCAAATCGCGGCCTTGGGTAGCCACCACTACAAAGTTTACAAAGAAGATACTTCCCATGCCACGTTGACCCACATCATACCGTTGACTTATGAAGAACGCATCGAGGAAATCGCTCACATGTTGAGTGGGGAAACCCTTACACAAGCTGCATTCGAAAACGCAAAATCTTTACTCAAAACATAGCCATGAACAATCGATTATTACTAACAATGATTGGCTGCTTTTTATGCGCCATCGGCTGGACACAACCAGTGGGAGAAGGAACGTCCACAAAACCGTATCAAATAGGGACAGCTCAAGAACTGCTCTGGTTTGCCCAACTTGTGAATGGAACTGTAGAAGGAGTGAACCAAAACCGCCAAGCGTGCGCAGAGTTGACAGCCGACATCGACTTGTCATCAGTATGCGGCTCCAGCAAAAGCAGTTGGCCAGGCATTGGCTACAACGACGACAACGCCTTCAACGGAACCTTCCATGGTAACGGACATAAGATAGCTCATCTCTACGTCAACATGCCCAACGAAAAGAGAAACGGTCTGTTTGGCACGACAGAAGGTGCCACCATCGAGGACATCATCTTGACGGACGGAAGCATCACGGGGAACAGGCGATGCGCTGCACTGGTCGGAAGTGCTTTATCGTCCTCCATTGCTAGCATCACGGTGAAGAATTTTTCCATCAACGGTGAAAACTCAACGGGTTCCATCGTCGGTGGTGCAGAAGGTTCCTCTTTAGTGGATTGCCACGTCGAAAATGTTGAAATCACAGCCATGACATACGTTGGTGGAGTGTGCGGATACATGTCGGGCACCACAGTATCGGGATGTTCATCCACGGCATCCATCACTTCCCCCAAAACGAACATCGGTGGACTCGTGGGTAAAATGGAAGAAAAATCCTCCGTCTCTTTCTGTACAGCAAGTGGTTCCATTTCTGGCACACAGTATGCTGGAGGATTGATTGGTTATTCTGCCAACTCCGACATAGCGTATTCCGCCGCGACGGGAGAGTTGGTAAAAACAACAATATCCAATGCTTACACAGGAGGACTCGCTGGCTACATCAGCAGGGGGAATATACGAGGTTGTTATGCCATCATCCATCATATAGAAACAGCCACTTCAGCAACAAGCATCGGCAAATTCTGCGGATATTGTTCCGCCGACATTCTTTCTTCTTGTTACTCCAACGAAACTTCCCTTACTCAAGGTGGTACTGAAAGGGCTTACGATGTCTATAAAATGGAAGGAATGGGAACGGCTACAGGACTTAACGATGAGGATTTCACATCAGGAAAAGCGGCCTACTTGCTGAATGGCAATAAGGCTGGCCAAACAATGTGGAGACAAAATCTTGGGACAGACCTTTATCCCGTTTTAGAGGACACACATTACATCGTCTTTGCCAGTGGAAGCGTCAGATGTGACGGTTCAGCCACAGCATCCACAACATTCACAAACAACTCTTCCGCACAAGTAACGCCATCCTCGCATGACGCATCCTTCTTAACAGAGGGAAGCTGCCACGTTTGTTCCCAAATGAACACTCAATATTTAGGAACAGACTCCAAAGGACGTTACAAGATTGCATCGGCAGATGAACTTCTGTGGTTTGCCAAACTCGTTAATTCCGGTGCTAACAAGTCCGCTTCTGCTGTACTTGTTGCTGACATCGATTTAAGTTCAAGAGAGTGGACACCTATTGGCAACTACGCGACACTCAACAGTGTTTACAGCGGCACATTCGACGGAAATGGACACTCCATTAAAGGGATGTCCGTCAACACCTCTTCTTCCTATATCGGCTTGTTTGGCTACACGGAAGGAGCAACCATCTTTGATGTGACCTTATCGGGAGCATCGGTTAAGGCTGCATCATACGCAGGACTGCTTGTGGGTGCAGCCAGTGGCACAACCATCAAGAATATAACCATAGATGCAACATCGACATTGCAAGGCACAACTTGCGTCGGTGGCGTTACGGGCTATCTGTACACAGCCAGTACGATAGAAAACTGCCACAATGAAGCGACAATCACATGCACATCACAAAAAGTAGGTGGTATCGCCGGTTATGTGAACGGAAGTAACATCAAGATTGACCTATGTGTGAACAAAGGCACAATTATCGCTAAAAAGTACACTAACAGCGGAGGCATCGCTGGTTGTCTCGGTAGCTTGAAACAAGAAGGTATCGTAATTGCTCGATGCATCAACCAAGCATCCATCCAAGCACAAGGCGGCATCGTCGGCGCTACCCAGTGCCTACTCATGGGGGTAAACGGTGCCTCTATCGACCAAAACCTACATCTTATCGAGAATTGCGCGAATCTCGGCAACATCGAAGGAGCGACGAATAATATGGGAGGAATCATTGGCCTCGCTGACTACACAAACATCTTTCACTCCTATAGTCAAGCGGCTCTTACGAACCACACACAAGGAGGATATACGGGAGGTGTTGCGGGCAACATGACATCTACGGCAAACGTCATCAACTGCCACTATGACAAAACCATGTATAATGGCTCTCTTGCCGGTCTATCGAAAGGGAGTATCGACCTTTTATCCACGTCTCACCCCACAGAGAAGTTCACGAATGGTGAGGTATGCTATCTCTTGAATGGCTCCACAAGTGAAGGCGATTTAATCTGGTTTCAAACGATTGGGACAGACCTTTCTCCTTTATTCGATGGCCTTATCGTGTTCCACGACGCTACCCAAACTCCAGCATATTACAACCTGTCACAAGGCGATGTTGATGGTGACGGCGCTGTTAACATCAGCGACGTAACCACGCTTGTCAACATTATCTTAGGAAAAGCCACCGACACTCGTAAAATGGCTGATGTCGATAACGACAAGAGCGTTACCATCAGCGACGTGACCACACTTGTCAACATCATTCTGAAAAAATAGCAAAAAAAACATGAACAGAATTACCTCTATACTTATATCTTTCTTCCTCGCATTTACTTTCGCTTACGCACAACCCAAGTTCACCTCGAAAGTACAAAAAGCCATCTTCTCCGTGAACACATACGACAAAGACGGGAACCTCTTGTCGCAAGGTGTCGGGTTTTACGTGGGCAACAACGGTGAGGCTGTAGCTGACTACCGTATATTCAAGGGAGCCTATAAAGCTACCATCACGGAAGGGGGCGGGAAACAGGCTGATGTTGACTGCATTTTAGGGGCAGACGACACTTATTCCATGGTTCGTTTCCGAGTCAACACTAAAGGAAATGCAGTTCTCACATCGGCATCCTCCATTCAACCTATCGGAGCCACCTTCCATGTCGTAGGAAATGCCAATGCTGGCTCTACGGCTACAGGATTAGCCACCATTGCCGACACCGCTCTTAT
>JAEEGL014049636.1_pt1 | contig 10237 bp, 4 predicted proteins | sample 9134231 | NCBI WGS metagenome assembly JAEEGL01 (sample SAMN16246548, study PRJNA631951) | gut metagenome | biome: gut microbiome; feature: rumen; material: fiber-attached | host: Bos | place: Iran: Karaj | collected 2018-10 | reverse complement strand
CGTGAACCGTGGCAATGCCCACTTCATGCTCAAGGACAAGACGAGCGCCTGCATCGACTGGAACCAGGCGAGAGAGAGGGGTTTTGCGTTCAATAAAAACGATGAGACATTCCTTGGCAAGGTTTGCAAGAGAATGCAGTAAGTATAACACCAATCAAAACAGACAATTATGAAAAGACTTTTAATAGCAGTAGCGGCATCATTGCTGGCGATGGCGGCATTCGCGCAGAGCACGCCGCAGGAATTCATGCAGAAAGCCAAGGCGAGAACAGGCTACGGCGACTATCAGGGAGCGATAGCCGACCTCAGCAAGGCTATTTCCATGGAAACGACATATGTGCCAGCATACGTTGAACGTGGCATAGTTCGTCAGCAGAGCGGCGACCAGAAAGGCGCTCTTGTTGACTTCGACATGGCGATTGCCATCGACCCTTCGTATGTGCGTGCGCTGAATGCCCGTGGCACGCTCCTGATGGAGATGGACAAGATAGACGAGGCGATAGCCGACTTCGACAATGCGATAAAGCAGATGCCGACCTACGGCAACGCATTCCTGAACAGAGGAAAAGCCAAGCTGAAGAAGGGCGACAAGGACGGCGCGTGCATCGACTTCGAAAACGCCGCTCTCTACGGCAAACAGAAGGCTCTGGACCTGAAGAAGAAATCTTGCTATTAAGATATGGTTGACGTAGCACAGAGAAGAAACAAGGCGGTGGAACTGTTCAAGAGCGGCTTCAACTGCGCTCAGGCTGTGGCGATAGCCTACTGCGACGTGCTGGGCATGTCCGACGAGGAGGCAGCCAAGGTCTCCGGCTCGTTCGGTGGCGGCATGGGACGAATGGGGGAGGTGTGTGGAACGCTTTCCGGATCGTTCATGGTCATGGGGCATCTGATTCCTGTCGTCGACCCTAAGGACGCGGCTACGAAGCAAGCCAACTATGCGGCGGTGAGGGAACTTGCCGACAGGTTCAAGGCGGTGTTCGGCAACATAAGGTGCGCCGACCTGTTGCAGGAGAAGAAAATAAGGCACACGCCATCGGCCGACGACCCCAACGCCGAGTTCTACGCCAAGCGTCCGTGCGCGTTTTATGTGGCTGTGGCTGCGGAGCTGGTGGGGGAGCGCATAAACGCAATGTGAATTATAACTAGACAATATGGCAAAAGGCAATGCGATGAGCATTGCCTTTTTTTGTTTCGATATGCTTGCTTTTTTATGTACATAAGTTTATATTGCATAGTTGTTAGGTAGCTAAATTCTTATCTTTAATCAAATGAAATAATCTATGGAAAATCTCGATAAAAGCAGTATAAAGAAAAATGTTAGCCTTAAGGAAATTGTTGAAAAAATGAAAACTATCGCAGACTCAAATTGCGATGATTCCTATAAAAACGAGGCTACGGAACTGAAAAAGTTGTTTTACTACACTTTGAATAACTGCCGTTTCAACCAGACAACTGATGAGAACAACAGCGAGGATTTCAATGCTATCGAAGATGAATTCAAAAGTTTGTTAAACATATACCATGAGAAAAGATCTGCTTTCTTGACCACGGAACATAAGAATGAGGGAACTTTTAATCCTGGTAGAAATAGTATCAGAAACAATATGGAATATAAAAAAGGTAAAATTGTAGAAGGCAAAATTATCCATGTGGCAGGAGATTATCTGCTCGTGAAATTTCCTAACAAGGAAACTGGTATTCTGCATAAATCAAAAATGTCACCTTTACCCGAAAGTGATTTGACCGATTTATACCGAAGAAATCAATCCATTCTTGTTTCAATAGACAGGATTTCTGAAAAAGGATATACTTTGGGGCAAAAAGACATCGAAAATAGATATGAGAATCAGCTACGTCATGAAGCAAAAGAAATTGAAAAGCAAAAGGCTGCAGAGGAAAGAGAGCGCATGAGGGAGTTAGTTGAAAGAAGCTCGTCTCTTTTTGAGAGAGATCAGGAATATGAAGCAGAAGTAATTAGACTGTCAAACCAAGTCGCCAAAATTAGTATTGATGGTATAGATGGATACATTAAGAAAGACGAATTGAATTGGAATGAAAACGATTCGGTCAAAGAATCTTTATTTGAGGGGGAAATCATTCATGCTGTGTTTTTGGAATACACAGATGGCAAATTATGGTTTGGTTTGAAATATTTAGAAGAAAAGCCATACGATGATGATTTATATTCTCTTACTACAGAAGAATTGCTGAAAAGATTAGGACATGGTAGCAATGTTTTTATTGCGGAAGCTAAAAACATCAAAGGATTATGCTTGACAAATCTATATTCGGAATATGGTAATTTATTGATAGATCCAGTTAAAGGAAATAATATAGTTGTAAGATTTGTTCAGCCAACAATCGAAGAGGGCAAGTTTTATAAAGTTCGTGTTGAACTTCTAAAAGAAGAAAAACGTAGAAAAAGTAATGATTTGTTTTCTTTCTATGTTTCAAATGTTGAAGAGGTGGAAAATCCTTATAAAAGTGATGTGAGAAAAGCGTTTAGTTGGCACGATAGTCCAGCATCAAATTCGTCACTTGTCAATATCCTTGATACCATTGGCTTGGAGATGTATTCTTCTGCAGAAAGAATGTTTTTTGAATTGATTCAAAATGCTGATGATGCAGCATCGCAGACTGGAGTAATTATAAATATCGACCAAAAAGACAATTACTTGATATTTACTCATAATGGGTTGCACTTTAGTTATAAAGATTTTGAATCCTTGGTCTCTGCAGCAAAAAGCACAAAATCAAGTAAAGAAAAGACCGGTTATAAAGGAATTGGCTTTAAGTCTGTATTTACTAATTCTCAACAAGTGTTTGTGGATTCTGGCGGCTATCATTTCAAATTTGATAAATATGAGTTGTTGTATGAAGATTTTGACAAATTTTATTCGATAGTGCGTAATATTAGTGGCGAGCAGGAAATGTCTAAATTTGTCGAAAAATACACTACACAACGCGAGGCTTTTCGCGGCGTGAAAGATATTCCGTGGCAACTACTACCCATTTGGTGTGACGCAATCCCAGAAGCTCTAAAAAAGTCAGTTTTCGCTAAAAATCAAAAGGTCTCCTTTGCCCTCAATATAAAGAATCAGAAAATTGAAGACTATGTCAAAGCCATTGAATTCCTGTTTGATAACCCAAAGTTTATCTTATTTTTACGACATACCAACAGGCTGGATTTGAAATTTGCCAATAAAACAATTACCAAAGATGTTAAAAATGGCATTGTGACGATAAAAAACTCTTTTGCAAGTAAGCGGACAGAAACTTTAATCAAAAAAGACTATGAAGATATTCCTATCTCTAATGAAGCGTTTGAAGACAAAGATATTGATATTCAAATAAAAGAAATCACCAACAGGCAGGGGGAGAAAGAGAACAAGTTTTATGATAGTAACAACCAAGAGTTAGAGGATATTCCAGATAGGATTGCATCTTCTCGAACAACAACAATATCATTTGTTGCCAATTACGATGGTGGAAACATAACAGAAAATAAGGGGAATAGTTTGTATGCGTATTTGCCTATGAACGAACATCGTTTTCGGTTCCCGTTCTACCTTAATGCTGATTTTGTATTGGCAGCAAACCGTGAAACACTGCTTGACAGCCCATGGAATTATTATCTTTTGGCAAACATAGGGCAACTTCTTGTTGACTGGGTGGCGGAATTAGCAAATAAAGGAGAAAGAAATTGCTTAAAACTTTTGCCATTGCAATACTTTGACGATTCCACACTTGATGTTGAACAACTTGCTAAAAGTTTCAATAGCGCATATAGAACCGCTCTTGAATCCGAAGCTTTCATCCTCAACCATAAAGATGAACTTGCAAAACAAGAAGATATAATCATTGACAAAACTGGTCTGTCTGAAATTGTTGGAGCTGATTTGTTCTGTCTGTTGCTTCAAACAAAAAAATGCTTGCCATCCGAAAAGATTGATAGCAAAATCTTGGAAGAGGATATTTTTGAGTACATTGAAATCTTGAAGTTTGATGATCTTATTAAAGCCATAACTAATAACAAGGATTTCAACGAATGGTTTGTGTCTGCCACAGATGAGCAGAAGAAGGCATTGTATGAGTGGATTAATAATAACACCAAGACACGTGAAGACAAATTGAGATGTTTCGTTTCAAATCTTCTTTTGTTCCAGTTTGGCAATGAATACAAATCTTGTAATGAAATAGATACTTCTGAATACATTATTACAACAGAACACATAGAGCCTATCAAGGGGATTCTTTCCAAACTTGGCTTTATATGTTCCGATAATCTTTTTGATGAGAATCATCCATTATACAAGTTCGTGGACTTGCAAGATGATGATAAATTATTCGATACAATCAAAGAATCTGATTTTTCCCAACTCACATTCGCTGAACGAAAATTATTATTCCTCGCTTTGGCTGATTTCAATGGTGTTGGCGAAGCAAAACTCAAGAAAGAGATTGCCTTATTCAAGAATATGAAGGGTGAGTTTAAACCGCTGGGTGAAATGGTTGTTAATAATATAGAATATCCTGTATGGCTAAATCATTATATAATAGCAAAAGAAGAGTACAACCAAGGTCTTGACAAATACATGATTTCTGACGAACATGTTTTCCAAGAGATTGTCCAAACACATTATTCTGACCTTGAATACTCTTCTGTACTAGAATTGTACAACCATTTTAAGGCTCAATGGACATCTACTTTTACAAAGACACTGATTGATAAATATGGGACAACCGAAGATTTGCTTACTATCGTGGAACGAACAGATGGTACTAAACATTACTTCATTGAAAAATATGGCAGAATAAATTTGAATAGTACAACCACGGCAAATTCCATCGAATACAAGCTGATAAGACTTGCCCTATCAAGTGATTATGATGTAACCAAACTTAAAAGATTGATTTTTATCGACAATAGAAACATAACAGAATTTACAGTAGCCCCCGATGTTTCTATTACATTAGATAAAGAATACCTATTCCCTGTATCAGAAATACTACCAAACCAATCAGAGAACTATACAACATTCAATTTAATAAAGTATTTACTCTCTGATATAAATGGCTCAGACTCTTTGTTTTCATTGACAAGGATGAAAAACTCTGATGTCCGAAATCAACTTAAAGAATTGTCCACACCTGCACAATATGCATTTTCCGTGTGCTACAATATTGCTAATAGTTACCGTAATCCAATTCCAATTACAGATGAACAATTTGTAACAAACGTATTGGATTATTTCTTTGAAAGAAAGATTGATGTGCTTGGAAAATACATCCAATACTTTACTAATCAGAAAATTATTGGTCGCTTCATTAACTCTAATGACTATACGCTTGAATCGGAACGTTTATCGGATACTATTAGACAATGGGCAAATGATGAAGGAAAAGAGAAGTTTTTAATCGCTTTAGGTGCAAAAGGAAATTTATCAGATGAAATAAAAAGGAGAAAAGCATTCCTAAATGATGAGCCAATATCTTTATCGTACTCTAACAGCATTTCAAATGAGATTACAGCATTCCTCAACTGGTGTATTACATTGAAAACGCCATTTACAAACGAAAACCAAGTAAAGATTCTTAAGGAAATGTTTTCTCGTTTAAATAGAAAGACGGAATATGATAATAATGATTATCAGAATGCAAAGGAATGGAATAATAAAAGATACATAGAATATGTTCAGAATAAAATATCAATCTTTTGCATAGATGGCGAAATGCCTAAACGTGGGGTATATAATAATGTTCATCTTTTTACTGAATATGTTGGCGATTATGAATACTTCTCCCCTAATCGGTTATATGTTAATGATAAAAACAAAAACATCGAGACTGTCTTAATGTCGGTTTGTGATGATAGAAACATACCATTCGCAAAGGATGATTGGACAAAACTTTTTATGGTATCAGTCGAAACATTGAACGAAAAAGAAAATGAAATCATCAAAAAAGATGACAGAATCAATACTCTGGAGAAAGAAAATCGTGATAAAGACAAAATTATAGAAGGCCTTCTGGCAAGACTTAAGGCGTATGAAAATAATGTACCTGTAATCACAGAGGGTTATAAAGAAGGACAATCTGCTGATCAACCCACACCCAAAATAGAACGAGGCGAAAATCAAACATTAAGTACTCCTGAAAAAATAGTAGCACAATTAGATGCTCAGAAGAAACTTATGGAGTTATATCCTAATTGGGCTTATCCAGAAGGATTTGGAGAAGGTGGAAGCTATTCCTGTTTCAATATAAAAAAAACAAATGGTGAGCTAATGTCCATCGTTTTGAAAAGTCATAGGACTGATGCCCCATTGCATGTTAATACAAATGAATGGGATTGGATTATGGGTAAAAGGCAATCTAAATTTTCGTCTTCTGATGATAGTGTGTTCCAACAGGATTATCCTGTTGCTCCTGCCAAACTATTCATCTATACAGGTGATGATATAAAAGAGTTGGATCCAAAATATCTAATTGAGAACCAGTCTTCAATTGCCTTGTCGTTCAGTACCGAAAATTTAGACATTGAGGACAGAATTACAGCATTTTCTGACAGCTTGCATTATTTCAAAGGGATGAATTTTGACTTTGAAAGTTTTAATTTGTCCAGCAAGGCAAAATCAATCGAAGGCATCTATAATAAAGTTGAGAAACCACAAAATCCAACAACAGATAATGATTTGTAGCTATGAAATATACAAGAAAAGATTTCGAGAATTTCCTCAATATAGAATTAGAAACTCAGGTAAAAGAGTACGAACAGATTGTTTGTACCAAGGCTCTTGTTTTGAAAGAACGTGGAGATGTTTTTGTCGGTCGCTTTATAAAGTTGCAATCGAGTGGTATTGCGATTTTTAAAGTTCGTAAATCCGACAATATGCCACGTAAAAACTCTTTTTGGACTGCTTCGTTCCTTATTGGCGAAATGGGTAGTTTTAAAAATTGGGGTAACAATTCATGGGCAAACCTTCGCCAAAAATACCAACGCGCCTATTCGGAGGCATTGTGTGTATGGATACAGAAATCAGAAGAAGACGACTTCTGTATTATTGGTATAAAGAATCTGACAACAGAATTTGCTCAATTGTTAGAGTTTGGGAAACCAATAATTGCCTTCGGACCGAAAGACCCTCCTTTGAAATATTTGCTAAACCTTATTGACATAGTGCGTGATTCTTCGTGTGTGGAAACACGGAAAATCTTGGATTATGATGAAAATTCCAATCAATGGAATCCACAGAAAATAGAAGCAAAAGCAGATTTTACTTCGCTATTGCTAAACGATTTGCGAACCAACGATTGTATTGTTGTTCAAGGCCCTCCAGGAACAGGCAAAACTTATCGTATGGCTCAACTCGCCTCAAAACTGTTGGCGGAAAACAAAAGCGTTTTGGTCACTGCTCTTACCAATCAGGCATTGATGGAGTTGGCAAAGAAAGATGACATTAAACCCTTCCTTGAAAAGGGGAATGTTTCAAAGACAAGTTTGACTGTGGATGAAAGCAAAGAACTTCCGAAGCTTCGGTCCGTAAAGGATAATCTATGCAACGCATCACAAGGAAATCTTTCACTTGCTACATTCTATTTGTCGAGTGGGTGGGCAAAAGATGCGTCTGATAAACTTTTTGACTATGTTATAATGGATGAGTCAAGTCAGGCACTTCTTCCAATGATTGCAGCGATAATGAAATTAGGCGAGAAAGTCATCTTGATTGGCGATCAAAATCAATTGGCACCAATAGTAATTACTAATGAAGACATAATAAACAGATTTCATTGGACTTCGATTGTCAAAGGTTTTGAAACCATTTGCCATGATTTTTCTTTCAAATCATATATGCTCAGTGACACTTTTCGTTTGACAAAGCGTGGAGCTGAAAGTACAGGCATTTTCTATAATAACGAATTGAATTCAGTCGCTGGTACTCAAGTGATTCCAACGGAATTGCCAGACCTTAATCCACAAGGTGGTCCCGTATTTGTTGAATGTGATATGAAAATTGGCGATAAAGCACCAACCAATGCTTTTGACGCAATTTTCAATTTAGTATGCAAGATAATCTCAGAAACACCAAAGGCTGAGATTGCCATACTTTCAAAATTCAGAGAGTCGGTTCGCCAATTGCAGAAACATTTCGTGATAAAATGGGCTGCAACCAAAGAATTGCCTAGTAACATTAGGATTGAAACAGTGGATAGGGTTCAGGGATTGACCGTTGATTATTGCTTCTTTTTCATTCCGAATGTTTCGCTGCGATATTCATTAGAAAAGGAGTTATTCAATGTCGCCACATCTCGTGCCAAATTCAATACAATAATAGTTGCGGATAATTCTATCTTGAAAGAAAATATGTCCGAAGAAGTCCGTAAGTATCTTTTGAAATCGCAGGAAGATAAATTCGCCACGTTTGAACCGACAAAACTAACAGCGGGTAATATCAGTCTTAATGTTGTTGATAAAATAGATTTGTCACAATTTGAGAAGAAACGGAAAGAATTGGTTGAGGGGAAAGAGAATGTATATATCATTGATACCAATGTATTTGTGAATTGTCCAGATATTATTTCGCGCATCGGTAATAAGTATAAAATTGTGATTCCTGCAAAAGTATTGGAAGAACTCGATAAGTTGAAGCTAAAAGCCGATATTGACAAAAAGAACTTGAATGAGGCAGCAAAGAACATAAATATGGCATTCGTCAAACACTATTCCCAAATGGAAGATGCTAACTTGTCGTTATTACCTAGAGGCTTTGACAAGCACAATCCCGATTGTATGATATTATCTGTGGCATTGAAATACAAGAACGACAATCCAATCCTTTTGACTTCAGACAATATGCTACAATCAAGAGCAAGTGGATTAGGAATAACGACTATTTCTCTTAAAGACTTTCTTAAAGAAAGAAGATAGTTGTTCATAAAAGCAAGTAGTAGATATTTAAACAAGAAAAACACAGACCCTCCAGTCTGTTTTTTTGTTGTAATGTCTCCGCTCACGAGGGTTAGAATGCTTGGGATTGTTGCTTATTTCTTCAAAAAATGTGTATTTTTGTTATATATAGTTCTGGTATTTAGCTACTATAAACAATGAACCCAAAACTCTCCATCCGATTCTTCAACGACCATGAGGTTCGTGCTATTTGGGACGAGGAAAAATCCCAATGGTGGTTTTCTGTGCTTGACATTGTGGGGGCTATAAACGAACAAGACGATTACAAAAAGAATCGGAATTATTGGAAGTATCTGAAAAACAAGCTTAAAAACGAAGCCTCAGAAGTGGTTAGTGCCACTAACCAGTTGAAACTTCTTGCACCCGATGGCAAATATCGCTTGACTGATGTCGTTTCACAAGAGGGCGTTTCTGAGCTGGCAAAACATATAGCAAATAGCAAAGCCGCAGCCTTCCTCGATTGGTTTACTTACAGCGACAATTCCATCGACGGGCAGAGCCGCAAAAAGGCGTACACTTTCATAGAAAGCAACCTTGTGGCGGACAACGACGTCGGCACAGTAAAGGCTTTGCAGCAGATTCACGCTTACATTTTTGGCGGATTGTACGATTTTGCTGGCAAAATCCGTACAAAGACTATCTCAAAAGGCGGCACGATGTTTTGCCTTGCGGAATATTTGCAGGACAATCTCAAGAAAATCGAACAAATGCCACAAAATACTTTTGATGAGATTGTGAGCAAATACGTTGAAATGAATATTGCGCATCCTTTTATGGAGGGCAACGGCCGCAGTACGCGCATTTGGCTCGATTTGATTTTCAAAAAGTCTTTGAAAAAATGTGTTGATTGGAGCCAAATCGACAAAAACGATTATCTGAACGCAATGCGCAAAAGCATTGTTGACGATACTGAAATCCGTTCTCTGCTTCGTAACGCATTGACGGACAGAATAGATGACCGGGAACTTTTTATGAAGGGCATCGATTATTCATATTATTATGAGCAAAACGATTAGCCATTCTTGATTGTTTTTTCCGGTTTTAAGCTCACAAAAAAACGCAAGCCTTATTGAGCTTGCGTTTTTCATATATCTCCAATTCGTATTTTATCTCAGCACTCTGCCGGACGTGTTGCCGCCCATGAGGGTGAGAACCTCTTCCTCGGAGACGAGGTTGAAGTCGCCCTGGATGGTGTTCTTGAGCGCGGAAGCCGACATGGCGAACTCGATGACGCTCTGATAGTCCTCGCCGTACTTCGACAGCGCG
>JAEEGL013192855.1_pt1 | contig 10237 bp, 5 predicted proteins | sample 9134231 | NCBI WGS metagenome assembly JAEEGL01 (sample SAMN16246548, study PRJNA631951) | gut metagenome | biome: gut microbiome; feature: rumen; material: fiber-attached | host: Bos | place: Iran: Karaj | collected 2018-10 | reverse complement strand
GGCAAAAGAAAGCAAGAGCCTTATCATTAACGTGATCTATGAAATAACAGGTTTTTCTGCTTGTGAGAACTTTGTTATAAAGGTTCATGTCGGTAAAGCCTGAGTCTTTTAAACGAAGATACGTAAGAAGTACTGAGGGACGTTCTATATAACATTTGCGGAGAGTTTTTGTATTTCTGATTTTTGTTTTTTTTAAAAAGTGCTTGAAAACCTTTGAATCTGTTCGCTTATAAAAAAATAAAAGATGTCGTTTCTCAATAGCAGGAGTTGTTAGTATGTTATAAAGTTCTGGTGCAAAAGGAAGCATTGTAATCTGCTTCATTTTTTCTATTGTTTTTTTGCTGTCCATAAAAGACATACCTCTCATGGGCTCAAAAGAAATTCCTGTAAATGCTGCTGCAAGATCTAAAAGCTTTTGAAAGCCTTCTGCAATTACGTCCATTGGAAGCTGCCAGAAATCAAACGGAATATTTACTGCTCCGTTCTTCATATCAAAGAAAAGAGGTTTTTCTTCGGTAAATGGTTCTTCCGCAGGTAAGGGCCTGATAAATTTATTGAAAACAATTTTCAAGGTAAGATTTTGATAATCAGTTATGATAGAAGCGGCAGCATAATCCCGTTCAATTCCATAAAAGTCTTTGAAATTTCTTGTGAAAAAATTATAGCGTTGGCGTTCTTTTCGGTTTGCAAGATAATTTTCCATTTGAGAAGCATCTAAATCTTCTATATCAGGATACCGAAAGTAACCATTAAAATCTTTATAAAGATAATCCGTTGTTTGAAAAGATTTTATTTCTGGTTTAACAGGCTCCTGGGCAAACTCAACAGAAAATCCTTCTTCCTGACAAATTTCGGTCCACGTTTTTTGAGTTTTAGAATAATAAAGGTTTTTCGGATTAAAAAAATTCTGTGGCCGTGTAATTATAAGATTCTGAGGAGTATCAAATTTTATAAAATTTTCGGAACTAATTTTACGGTAAAAATATTCTGTTTGAATCATAAAAGCTCCGCAATTATACTAATTCATCTTCAGAAGATCTTTGAATAACTATATCACCGTTATCTTCAAGTCTTAGAACAATATTTACAATTTCATTTTGTGCAGCTAATACATCGACCAGTCGGACAGGTCCCATAAATTCCATGTCTTCTTTTAACATTTGTGCAGCCCTGTTAGACATGTTGTTGAATATTTTTTCCTGAACTTCTGGTTCTGCATTTCGAAGAGCTTTTGCTGCAACCACTTGATCTACTTCACGAAGCACTTTCTGGATTGCACGATTATCAAGCAATACAAGATCATTAAATGTAAAAGAATTTTGTTCAATATTCATGGCAATCAAAGGGTCAATTTCAAAAAACGAATCTGTTTGTTGTATAAGCTTGTGAAGCTCTTCTTTTGGAATATTGTGAATAACTTCATCAGCCATATGAAATCCATAAAAGCCCGCTTTTTTTAGAACAGGTCCTGCCGTAGAAATAACATCAGCATCGGTTATTTTTTTATCAGAGTATTTTTCATACTGTTCGCGTGTCTGTTGAGCAAGCTCTTCCGGCATTTTAGAAAGCACTTCCTCAGCATTTTCTTTTCCAATATAAATAAGCATTTTTGCAAAATCTTTAACGTAGCCGCTGGTTAAATAATCTTTAATAATAGAACAGGATTTTTCATGCGCTGCCATAAAAGCTTCTCTGATTTTGTCTGCCATAATTTACCTCTATTTTTCATTTTAACACCGTTTTTTCATTTTTCAATAAAAAGAAGTTCAGGTGATTTTTCTTTGATTTATGTATAAATATAGGTTAAAATTATTATAATATGGAGGAACCCGTATGAAAAAGAAATCAAGATATATGATTGTTGTTTGTATTGTTGCGGTTCTTTTTTTACTTACAGCTTGTCCACATACAACTTCCAATGAATCAAATAATAACTCCAATCCTTCAAAAGAAAATCCCGATGATACTCAGGAATGGCATGGTGGTTTCGCTTCTGACCAGTTCTGGTGGGGCACCTGGCAGCGTATGGATAATGGGGAGCTTTACGAAATCAGCGAAAATAAGGTAAAGATTTATAGAGGAACTGCTACAAATCCTGCTGAAACATATAATATATCAAACGCTTCTACAGAAACTTCTCTTGTAGTTACCAGTCTTGGAACTTATACAAAAACCTCCGACAGAATTATAGAATTAAACAGTATTCCTTATTTTCGAAAAGGTGGTTCTAACCTCGATTTTTCACTCAAGCTTGTTGGGCATTTGCAGGATCGTTCTGCAGATTCCAGTCGTGCAGCTGGAAGTGTTTCGAATTTAAAAGTAAAAATTAAAGATAAAAATCACCCTAGTTACAGTGAAGAAACCAGTTCAGATGAAGATGGCCTCATCACAGGAAAGGCTCCTGTTGCAGGAGATGAAATGTCTATTGAAATTCAAAAAGACAAGGGGAAGGTTGTTGTAGTTTCTGGTTTAAAAGTTGATTTTGATGGTGCTAATGTAGGAACAGTTCCCATCGTAGAGGAAAATCAGTATGCCTTAAAAGTTACAGGTGTAATTGAAGAAGAAGATAAAACAGATGGATATTTATATGCTGATTTTACTGAGTATCCTCTTACGCTTACTATTACCAATATCAGTGATATTGATTGTCCTCCTTCTATATATGAAATTTCACCTGCAGATACCAGGCTTTCTATAGTTTCTGCTGATCCGGTTTATTCTTTGAAGGGTTCTTTGCCAACAATTCCAAAAGACGGTTTTCTGTCTATGAAAATTAAAATCAGATGCTCATCTTTTGATACTCCTTGTCTTGAAACAGGCATAAATGTAAAGTTGAGCGCTAGTGATGAAAGTCAATGGACAGATTTTGTTCCTTTAAAATTTCATAAAGGTTTATATCCTATAAATGTTTCTGCCGTTACAAATGCAAAAAATGATTCTGCTGTATTAAATGCTTTTATTATCTATCCGGACAATACAACAAAATTCTTTATTGTAGATCAGTCGCTTTCTGGAAGAACAATTTTTGTTCCAAGCTTCGATGAAAATCTTCATTATAAACTTGTTTTTTGCGGGGCAACAAGTTCAAAGGTTTTAAGCTCAAGTACTGAAATGTTTTATACAGTTGCGCCAGGTAGTATTACTCCAAGAGTTGTTGCTATTCCAGATATTCAATCCGAATACAACGCTATAATTAATTTTGGTGAATCAGATACTAAGAATGACACAGAAGAAACTGCTTTTTCAGTAAATGATAGTTTCGAAGCATATATAGCCGCCAACGACAAAGATTATTATAAGCTTTTATTATCAAATTCTTTAATAGTTTCTGCAGATAGGGTTCCACAAAATTATTGGAGTTCTTCAAATACAGGTGTAGAACCAATTACAGATACCACGGCTGTTTATAATACCTATACAATGGTCTATAAGGGAACTTTTGCTTCTGCAGACAGTTGGGTTATTTACAGTTTTGCACCAGTAAAAAATACTCAATATAAAATTGAATGGGGTGACGCAAATACTGTTTTGACCACAAACTATAATGGTGAAACCTGGACTTGGGATGAAGGTACTGCCGATATTTGTGTTGCTTACAATAAAGATTCAGAAAATTTCAATAATCCATATTTTTATGACAAAGCAACATCTTTTACAAGTTCAACAAGCAGTAATTATGCCTTTATAAAGGTAAAACCAAGAAATTCATCGGGGGGTTCCTTCTTTGTGCGTGTAACAGATTCTTCTTCAAATGGACAGAATCTAAATTGTGAAAAAAGCTCTGGTTATGTTTCAGATTTCTGGCAGGAAGGCTATTTTGAAAACGCCAGTGACGAAGTTATTTATTATAATTATTTATCAGAAGGTTATGATTATACATTAAGATGGAGTGATTATTGGGAAGGCTTTGGACATGCTGCCGATATTGAAGTTTCTGCCAGTTCAGATCCTGATGATTTTGAAACTGCTTCAAAACTGTATTTTTCAAAAGTAAATAACGGTTATCTTGATGGACAGACAATTTCTTTAAAAAAGTCAGATTATGTTTTCTTTAAAATTTCACCAAAATCTTCTTACAGCAGATATAAAGGTGCTTATGCATTTAATATCCAGGCACGAAAATCTGGCGAAACAAACTTTTATACAGGCTCATTGGTAAAATATGATAAATCAACTTTCCTGTGCGATTCTGGAAGTAAGGTTACAGAGTCAAATGCGTGGACTTATGGAATTATTTATCCAGATGGATATGAGACAGTAAAATTTCCTGTTGAGAAAAATAAAACTTATACTGTTTTCTGGGACGACTCTTCCGACGGAGTTGGAACAAGAACTTCTGATATAGTAGTAAGTGCCTATAAAGATGAAGCTTTGACCGAAAGTTACTGGCTTTTTCAAGATTCTGGTTATTCAGCTGATAATCGGCATACAATTACAGCTACTCAGAATGGTTTTGCCTATTTGAAAATCAGAAATAAAGTTAATGACGGATCTGGAACTTTTAAAATTGCAGTTATGCATGGTCCAGATGCAGAAGTTCCTTTAATTGAATGCGAGTCTCATAATTGTAATTTTTCTGATTTGATTCCTTCTAATGTAAAAGACTCTGATTGGACAACAGATTCTCTTATTTTTCCGGACAGTATTGATTATTTTTATTTTACAAGAGAAGCAAATCAGGTATATAAACTCTACGGTAAAGATGATTGTAATATTCAGGGAAATATGCAGGTAACTGCAGAAATTGACGAAGATGATGAGCCTTTTACCTTAAGCAGTGATGCCATTTCTTTTTACAATGATACTGCTGGTCTTGAGTTTATATATGTTTATCCTAGTGAGAAAAAAGTTTCTAACACGGGTGAATATGGTATTTTAGTGTTAGATGGCGATAACAAGCCTGTAGCATTAACCAAATATACTGCTTTTAAAGGCAGCGCAATTCCTTCATCAGCCTGGCAAAAAGGAAGCTTGACTGCTGGTGACGAAACAATAATTTATCGTCTTGAAACAAAGCCTGGAGTATACACAAAAATATTCTGGGATGATAAAGGACAGGGGTCTGGTACTTATACTGCAGATATAGAAGTTTCATTTGACGCAATGAATGAAGATAATGCAGCTTCTGATTCTTTTGACAGTAGTTATACACAAACAGAATCTTTGTATTCCTATACAGAAGAAGGTCAAATTTATTACATTAAGATAAAACCAAAAAACTCTCTTGCAAATAACATTGGTACTTTTGCATTTGCTGTAATGGAAGGAAATGAGCCATGTTCCGGTCTGCAATTAGTTAATCCGAATTCTTCATTCTCTTTTGTAAACACAGAAGATCTTACATTGCCATCTCCTGCCAAGAGCGGAAGTAAATATACTTATACTATCGATAGCGGCTACTCAAAATATACATGGTTTGTTGATGGACAAGAACAGATTTCAAACACGAATACCCTTGTTGTTGATACAAGTAATTGGGTTGCAGGTCTGTATGAAATTACAGTAGAAGTAAGAGATGAGAATCAATATTATTCCGCAAGTGATTTCCTTATGGTGGAGTAGGAGGGGCTTTATGAAAAAAACAATAATCATAGTATTGTCAATTATATTACTTATGCTTTGTGGCTGTAATAATCTTCTTTCAAAAACTTCTAAAAGTCCGGATGTCAATGATAAGAATAAAGTGTTTGTTTCTTTTGCTTTTGAAAATGCTTCCAGAACAGTTTTACCACAACTTGATTTTTCTAAACTTAGCGAAATTGTAATAGAAGGTGATTTACAGAATGATGCTTCCAGTCATTTTAAGCGGACTTTTGAATCTTATGCAAAACTTAATGGTGCAGCTGTAATAATAGAGAAGGGTACCTGGAATTTTAATGTAAGTGCAAAACAAGGAAATATAATTCTTAATGGTAGTATTAAAAACGCAACAGTTATAGAAGAGAATAATTCGCTTACATTCGCTATGAAAATGATTTCTCCTGGAAAAGAATCTGACAGCGGAAATATTTCCTTAACAATTAAGTATCCTCAGAACGCTGGTGTGCAGGGCGTGCAAGCTGGCTTATTTTCTATTGAAGATGATAATCTTGTAGAAGGTTTTTCACTGTCTGATTTACGACCAAATTCCGGACAATTTACATATACACTTTCTGGTGTTCCCGTTGGAAATTATAGAATCAAAGTTTTCTTTTATGCAGATAAAACAAATACAGCTCTTATTAATACTTACAGAGAAATTGTTTGTGTTGCAGAACAATGTACAAGTATTGCAGAAAGAAATTTGAGTAATTTAAATGAATTGTACACTATTAATTATGAGCTTCAGGGGGGAGGCACAACTAGTTCTTCTTTTCCGGCAGCTTATACTAAGAATTCAGAAATTTTATTACCGGGTGCAGATAAATTAACTAAGTCTGATTTTGTATTTGCAGGCTGGTTTGAAGATTCTGCTTGTAGTGGAACAAAAATTTCCAGAATTGAAAAAAATACAACTGGCAATAAAACTTATTATGCTAAATGGGTTAAAGGGGTTTATGTTTCTGCTAGTGATGTGTTAAATCTTGATCTTTCAAATCTTAGTGATGATGATCTTGAGAATGAAGTTTATACAATAGTTGCTGGTACTGATGTTGACCTGACCACATTGGCCGGTAAGTTAGCTTTGGCTAATAAGAATATTGTTCTTGAGATTTCCGGTTCGCAAAAATCAATTGCATCAAGGGCTTTTTCTTCTTGTTCAAAATTAACTGCTGTTAATGTTAGTTCAAATGATTCTTATTATTCGTCTGTTAATGGTGTTTTGTTTTCGAAAGATATGAAGAAGCTTATTCTTTATCCTGCTGGAAAAAATGAATCATCTTACACAATTCCTTCAGAATGTACAAATGTTCAAAGTTATGCTTTTTGCAGCAATAAATCTCTTACACAAATAAATATTGGTTCTGGTATTACAGAAATTGCAACAGACGCTTTTAATGGTTGTTCAAATATTTTAACCTACGAAATTGATTCCAATAATCAAATATACGAAGCAGACGAATCTGTGATTTATTTTAAAAATAAACCTGAACTATTTAGATATCCAGCCGGCAAAACAGATACTTCTTTTATTCTTCCATCCTGGTTAACTGCAATTGGAGAATACGCTTTTTATGGTTGTTCTAATCTTCAGACTTTAGAGCTAACATCAAATATTACTTATATTGGTGGTCATGCATTTGATGGCTGTCCGGCTCAGAATTCAAATTTCAAAACTGTTACATACAATACTGATGGAGGAAGCTTAATTGATTCTGTTTCTGTTAGAAACGGGCAAACTGTTTCCCAACCCCAGACTCCAGTAAAAAACGGTTATAGTTTTACAAGATGGTATTATCTTTATGGTAGCGGCTCAACTTATGTAAAGACAACTTGTTCATTCCCAATGACAATAAATGAAGATAAGATTTTATATGCAGAATGGAAAACTGTAACCTATAATATTATTTATAATCTTGACGGTGGTAGTATTTCTGGGACTTATGAAACATCATATTCTATTTTAAGTGAAACAATTGAATTAAAAAATCCTACAAGAAATGGGTATAAATTCTTAGGTTGGTATACAAGTTCAAATTTCGGTGAAAACAGTAGAATCTCAAAAATAGAAAAAGGTTCAAGTTCCGATATTGTTTTATACGCTAAATGGGAAACTATACAATATACAATTACTTATAATATCAGTGACAAGGGTGCTCTATCTCAAACAGCTGTAAGAAGTTACACTATAGAAGATGATGTAATTATTCTTGCTGACCCAATAAGCAGTAAATATACATTTGTTGGCTGGTATAATAATTCTGGATTTCAAACTAAAGTAACAACTATTCCTAAAGGTTCTACTGGTAATGTTGAAGTTTGGGCAGGTTGGGAAGGCACAAGTCCTACTGTCGAGTGGAGTTATAAATCTGGTGGTGAAGAAAATGAGTTTACAAATGAGTCAGGTTTTGTGTGGAAATATGAAAGTAATTTAGAATCGTATTGTTCGACAGATTGGACTATTTCAGTTGCAAATGAAGTCCAGGTTGAACTATTGTATTTTTCGAGTAATTGGGATTCAAGCAGTCAGTTTAATATGTATCTGGATGGTTTGCAGATTGCTCACGAATGGGGTGCGGGTGTAAATGCAAATGATGTGTCTATAAAAAAGACATTGTCTGCAGGAACTCATACTTTACATGCTCAATATTGGACTGGTTCTGTTAGTTCAAGGGATTATCCTAATTCAAGGCAATATGTCAGAATAACCCTTAATCCTGTAGCGGGTATTCCAATTGTTTACTAACAGATGGGTTGATTAATAATATCTAATATACTAGTATGTTAGTTGCTTAATTTTATGATAAATATTTATTGAGGCTTATATGAATGATACATTAAAACAGATTGGCGCAACCGGAATTGTTCCTGTTGTGGTTTTGAATAAGGTTAGCGATGCACAGCCTTTGGCGCAGGCACTTATTGCTGGTGGACTTCCTTGTGCCGAGGTTACATTCCGCACTGATGCTGCCGAAGAAAGTATTCGTGAAATTGCAAAAAAGTTTCCTGATATGTTTGTAGGGGCAGGAACTGTTCTTACAACTGAGCAGGTTGATCGTGCAATTGGCGCTGGCGCTAAGTTTATTGTAAGTCCTGGGCTTAATCCAAAGGTTGTTGAGTATTGTATCAAAAAAGGATATCCGATAACACCTGGAATTATGACTCCAACAGAGCTCGAGGTTGCACTTGGTTTTGGTCTTGATGTAGTAAAGTTTTTCCCTGCCGAAAATGCAGGTGGCCTTAAGATGATTAAAGCAATGAGCGCACCTTACACAATGATGAAGTTCATGCCGACTGGTGGAATCAATGCAACAAATGTTCGTGATTATTTAGCCTGTGACAAGATCCTTGCCTGTGGCGGCAGCTGGATGGTGAAGGGGGATCTTATTGCAGCTGGTGATTTTGCACAGATAGAAAAGCTTACCCGTGAAGCAAGTGATATTGTTAAAGAAATAAGAGGATAAATATGAAAGTTGTAACTTTTGGTGAAATAATGTTAAGACTTGAACCGGAAGGATATTTCCGATTTGTTCAGGTTGATAAAATGACTTCTACCTTTGGAGGTGGCGAGGCTAACGTTGCAGTTTCTCTTGCAAATTATGGTCTTGATGCTTATTACGTAACAAAGCTTCCAAAGCACGAAATTGGACAGGCTGCAATTAACAGCTTGCGTCGTTATGGTGTAAACACTCAATACATTGTTCGTGGCGGCGACCGTGTAGGTATTTATTACAACGAAAGAGGTGCCAGCCAGCGCGGATCAAAATGTATTTATGACCGTGCACATTCTTCTATTGCCGAAGCAAAGCCTGAGGATTTTGACTGGGCTGAGATTTTTAAGGATTGTAAATGGTTCCATCTTACAGGAATTACTCCTGCTCTTGGCGGAAACCTTGTTCAGATTTGTATCGAGGCATGTAAGGCTGCAAAGGCTGCGGGCGCAACAGTTAGTTGCGACTTGAACTACCGCGGAAAGCTCTGGACTCGCGATCAGGCCCGCGAAGCTATGACAAAGATTTGCGAATATGTAGATGTATGTATTTCTAACGAAGAAGACGCCAAGGATGTTTTTGGAATCGAAGCAGAAAACACAGATATCACAGGTGGTAAGCTTAATAAAGAAGGCTATAAGTCTGTAGCAAAGCAGCTTGCCGATAAATTTGGATTTAAGAAGGTTGCAATCACATTGCGTACTTCAATTAATGCCAACCGCAACAACTGGGCAGCTCTCCTTTATGATGGTACCGACTACTGCTTCAGCAAGGAATATGAAATGTACATTGTAGACCGTGTAGGAGGTGGTGACAGCTTTGGTGGCGGATTGATTTACTCACTCTTAAACGGAAAATCAACACAGGATGCAGTAGAGTTTGCTGTAGCCGCCAGCTGCCTCAAGCACACAATCGAAGGCGACTACAACATGGTTTCTGTAGACGAAGTGGAGAAGCTTGCTGCTGGTAACGGTAGCGGAAGAATACAGCGCTAACACATCTGATATTCCAGGGGTCCCTGAGCCAGTCGAAGGGCCCTTGTCTATATCGTCATTGTTGTGTATGACAGTTGTGTCATTGTCAGGCTTTATAATTGTGTCTTTGTCGGGCTTGCCCCAACAATCTTTCTATAAAATCTCTCTTCCTTTTTTCAAATCAAATCTTTT
>JAEEGL012067776.1_pt1 | contig 10237 bp, 9 predicted proteins | sample 9134231 | NCBI WGS metagenome assembly JAEEGL01 (sample SAMN16246548, study PRJNA631951) | gut metagenome | biome: gut microbiome; feature: rumen; material: fiber-attached | host: Bos | place: Iran: Karaj | collected 2018-10 | reverse complement strand
TGCTTCCGTATCATCATATAAATCCAAATTTGTAGGGTCTGTATGGAATCTACTGATAATCGTGTTGATTTTATTGCAATTGAAGAGCTGTTTTGTCTTATATATTATGCTGTTTCTATTTCTGTTCGCTTGATAGTAGTTCCATTTCTTGTTATCGGTAAACTTGTCACGTCCGCTATTCTCTTCGTCTGGATAAACATTGGTGTTCTTTCCATAGTTGTTATTATGTGTTATATCATCAACGGATTCATGTGCCCTTGTTGTTGTAAACTTTGCATCCCTCTGATAATCCTCAATATAATTGTTTCCCTCGTTATATGTGTGATAGTATTTATATACTTCATCTGAAACCTTATTACTGATACCGCTTACGCTATCTCCAATCATGTCAAGCGTTATGCCCTTTTCAGCCCAGGACAAGTACATATGTTTCCTTAATTGCCAATCACCCATCTCAACGAGACAATATGTGTCAATTGGGGTGGATAACATTGTCTGAAAACCCCAACCACTCATATCTCTTCTTACGTCATTGACAACGTGTTCAGCAATAGGAACTGCATATCTGAGAGTATCATCAACTTTTTTAGCAATACTTTTTAAACTCATTCTTTTAAAGCTATATAAATATCTATTTTCATTTTATAATTATAGGCATTTTGGTTTTTTAAACAAAAATAAACATTAAATGCTGCCGATTCCAAGATTTGGAACACCCCTACCGCCATTCATTGAAGCGGAAATCTGCTGTGCCAACATTCTTGAAAGACTTCTGAGCAATATTGGGTTATTCTGTATCTCATTGATAATATCAACGCTCTGTCCACCAGAAGATAGGTCTAAACTACCACTCATCTCAACCTTGATTGTATCGAAATGCATTGAGTTTCCACCCATTGACGAATGTACGTCACTATACAGATTATCAAGGAAATTGCCGATTACACCACCCTCTTTTGCAAATATGGCAACGTCTTTGGGGTCTGATTTAACCAAACCATCATTTATCTTGGTTACATTGGAAGCTTGTGTAACCATTGGCTTGTTGCTGTTAGCGATAATACCATCTTCTATGTTTGTAAATATTGGTTTATTCTCATTATTGACATTATTAATAATACCATCGTGTACATAATCATCAACTGTTGAAGCGTCAATTGTAAATAAATTCCCAATTGCTTGTGCTGCCCTTCCAATTGTTTGATTCCCAAATGCATTCATTTTATCTAAAACATAACCACCATAATCTTTTTTTGCCTTTTTTTCATCAGCTCTTGCAGAATACCATTTTGCTCTTGCTGTTGACATATTTTGTCCTTTAACAAAATTTTCAAAATAGTTAGCATCCTTTCCTTCTTTATAGGCATTTTCAACTTTACCCCATCTATTTTTGGTTTTTTCTTCCGCAACCGCAGACTCTTCTTTCATTTTAGCAAGTTGTTCTTGCATCTTTTTTAACATATCATCTGTATATTTTTTATAGTCTTTAACAACACCAAAAGAAACAACAATATCCTTATCAATTGTTGAAAGTTTATCAAGCATTTCTTTTTGGTTTTCTAATGAATTTTTCCTATATTCAGAAATACCAGTAGAAATATTCTCTATATTATTAGAAAAGGCATCTAGCGTTTGCTGATTAGCTTTTTGTGTTGTTTCTACAAAATCATCAAATGTTTCCGCACCAAGTTTTGATGCTATTGTTTTTGTTGTTTGTTCAATTGTTTCTACAGCAGCAAATGTACCCTGTGCATATTTCTCAGCATTTTCTTCTTTATTATTGGAAAGAATGTTTTTCATATCTTCATTAGTTAAATCAGCAACATTCTTTTTTACACCATTGATTGTATTAACATACCATATCTTTTTATCTTGGTCGTATTGTGCTTTGTTTGCAACAGCTTCTTGGTTTTCAGCACTTAAAGTTGTTGCACCCATTTGAGCCTTGACATATTCTTTTTGTCTTGCCCCTCTTGCCATATCTTTAAGTTCTTCAACTGGTACACCCAACTGCTCAGATGCGGTTCTTAACATATAATTTTCCAAGCCACTAAATGTTGTTTCTCCTGTTTCTTTGTTGAATGAACCATAACCCTTCAACATTCCCTGTATTCTTTTCATATAGGCTTGTGGGTCTGAAAATGATTCATACATCATTGCAAACGGGTCTGAACCCATTGCAAAACCACCACCCAAAACCTGTAATCCGGCACCTTGTTTCATTATACCTTCCAAACCACCACTTTGTACCTTCTCAATGGCACTTGCAATTGAATTAAGGCTGACCCTTGCACTCTCAGCCCATTTTGCCATTTCAATGAAACCTCTTGTACCATTTTTGAAATCATATTTATTGGCCATTTTCAAGTTGCCCAGAACATTCTTGGTAAGTCTTTGTTGACTTATTCCCATCTTGTTGGCATCATTGTACATATCATACATTAAATCAGCAGACGATGATACTGATGAATTAAATATATTCATCATTGATTGGAACTGAGTGAGGTTATCTTCCCCAACCAAACGACCAACACCAAATGATTTAGTATAATCTTCATCTGAGAAATTGACAGCACGACCACTCTGTTCAGCAAATTTGTTTTGCATTTCCAAAGCATCTTCAATTGTTTTGTTGAACTTTGCAAAGGCTTCTCCGTTTGCAAGCATACGTTTTTCGAATATTTGGGTCTGGTCGATTGTTAGACCATTTAAGGTCTGATATTTATGTACTGCTAAATCTTGTTTTTTTATATAATCATCAGTGAGTTTAACATATTCTGAGAATTGACTAATTCTTTTTTGTGCATTCTCTAATTCCATTTTTTTAATTTGTTGTTCAAGTTCTAACATTAACTCTTGTGCCTTATTTAATTCACCCCATATTGGAATCCAATTGGTCCACGTATGGACAAGTTTTAAATTTGCAAGAGATGTTGCATTTGCTGCTTCCATAACAGCAAGTTGACTATCAACAGACATTTGTTGTGCGGAATATGCACCTTCTAGTGAATTTTTCCATGACTCAACACCGACTTTCATTTGATTCACAGTAGCAGTGGTAGTTGCTGTCATTGAACGCATCAAATTCTCATTAAAAACCTTTGTATATTCACTTGCTTTACCAATTCCAAATTCTATAGCACTAACCAACATCTGTGCTACCGCAGAACCAACACTACCCTTAATACTACTTATAGCTTTTGTTAAACCACCTTTTTTGAAAAGACTTGTTATATTAGCTTCCATTTCTTTATGTGCTTTAGAAGCTTTCCCTACATCATCAATACCACGTTTTTTTAATTTTATTTGAGATTTTTCTTTATCTTCTTTAGATTTATCATAATTTTTTCTTATTCTGATTTTTTCTTCCAAATCTCTTTCTTTTTCTGCCTTTTCTTCGGGAGTAAATACTCCACTTGCTAATTCATCTCTTAGTTTTACAATTTCTTCGTTAAATTTCTTTACAGACCCACAAGCATTTTCCATTTCCTTCTCATAAAACTTCATAGTTTCTTCCGAATCCTCAAACTCGTCAAGAAGGGAAACAATTTTATCGTGTTCCTCTTTATCAATACCAAGTTCATTGTCAAACTCAAGTTTTATCTTTTGTACCTTTCCCTCTTTGTTTTCCAATGTTTTTGAAATGTTCTCCAAAACAGAAAATATACCATCTAAAGTCATAAAAATACAGAATCAAAATCACTTTATATTAAAAAATATTGTATCGTCAAACACAAGACCGTTTGTTGTCTTTAAATCAAGACCGGGTGAGTTATCAGTAACATACGTTTGGAATGAATGCAACGTGTCATAAGATATGTTTTCAAACCAACTTCTTAAAAATTCTTCATCATTTATATTATTTATTGAAACAATCATCTTACTTAAAATCTTCTTGGCAAAATTAACATATATTTCTTCCATTGTTATTTTATCATTATTGACTGTTTCCTTTGCTACTTTTCTGATAAGTTCTTCTTCATCTTGAAAAGGAAGAAGTCTATATATTATTTTATCATCATTTTTAGTAATGTAGGTAAAATATCCATTATCATCACATTCAAACAATATTTCTTTGTATTTTATATTGTCTAAATTAACACTATCTTGTGAGTTTGGAATATTATATATATTTCCATAGTTTTCCTTCATTATCCAAAGAACAATGGCTTCTTTATCACCAGAACAAAGTTGTGAAACATCAAAATCTCCTAAAACCTTCTTTTTTAATAGTGTGCTACAAACAATGTTCTCTGAACGTAACTTATGAGAAAACATAATGTTTTCATCCATTGCTGTTAAATATTCAACCTTAACTCTTCCATCCCTTAATGGAGAATCAATTGGATAACACTTTCCTTTACTTGGTAATTCAACCCATTCATAATTTTTCATATATTAATGTGTACAATTCATTATAAACATAAATAGTTCCCAATATAAAATATACTGAGAACTATCCTATTATTTCTTTCTTCTTATGCTTTCCAACCTTTCTTTTTCCTTTTCAACTTGTTTGTTGTGGATTGCAATATATGTCTTTCTGTCGGCAACAGTCATATTATACAAATCTTCCATACTCAAATCCATATTCTTATGACAAAGCCACAACTCGTATTTAAGGTTCTTGTCAAAATTAGAAGTTAATGAAAATAGTATCATCGATTCTAAGAAAGGTATTGAACGAGCCACCTCCATCTGACTCGGGAATATTTACAGTGAAATTAAAATCAACACCTGGTTTATTGTCAGCAAAATAGTTTCTATAATTCATTGCGGTTTTTGTCCTCATATTCTCAATGTAATTTCTGACATAATCCCTATCTTCATTGCCATTTACGGAAACTGTGTGCATAATCATCTGTTCCGTAATGGTATTTGGATAGACATTCTCATCATTCTCCGGAATATCAGTACCGACAATCTGCTTTATCTCATCAAGGTCTTCATTGAGCATTGACATTTCTTCATCATTAAACTCAATCCTGTTCAGACATTCCGTAACATAGTTGATACTTCTGATAACATCCAACTTGTTTATGTCAGTAATCTGTGAACCGATTACCTTTCTGAGTTTTTCCTCATCATTACTTGTAAAGAACTTGAACTTAATCAAATCTCCGTTATTTGTTTCATAATCGAACAGACCATTATCATCACCTTCCAAATCAAACTTCAGATAATCAAACTGTGATAACAAAATGGTTACGTTATATTGCTTTCCTGTATCCGGATTTGTTGCGGAAATCGGAAATTCATCACCATATGACGTTCCTCTGAGCCACAGAATGATTGCATCCCTATCCCCACTGCACAATTCATTGATATTAATTCTCTTATCAAGAACTTTTCTGCCCAATATAATATCAAGCAGCTTTCCGTCACGATAAACATTCGGTGATGCAATGATATTCTCGTCAGCAGCCGTAAGATAAGCCACTGGCACACGTCCACAACGAAGTGGCGAACTCTTTGGATAACATTGTCCCTTTGAGGGTAATGGAATCACATCATATTGCACATAACTTGGAACAGAAGAAAAATCAAAGTCATATGTCAACGCTTCTTCTTTCATCTTCCTTTTATTACTGACCTTTTGGACTTGTGCTTCTTTAATTTCTTCTGTTTCTTCTTCCTTTTTCGTTGTTTTTCCCTCTTGCTTATTGGCTATTTCAACCCTTTCAACTTGAATATTGTCTTCAACACTGATTTTTTTCTTATCTGTTTCTTCTTTAAGGTTATTCTGTATCTTCTTCACAATATCCTTTCCGTCCTTTCTCATTTGGTTCTCAAATTCCCTGTTTTCTTCAATATGCTTTTCAATCTGTGAATCATCAGTAACCATTGATTGTCTCATCAATTCCTGCTCATTGTCCATTGGTACATAATCTTCACCCAAATCCTTTTTTGCGCCACGTCTTTTTCTTCTTGGTATCACTTTTTCACCATTTTTACCAACGGTAACGGTTGCCATATCCTTTCTATGTACTTCCTCGTCAGTTAAACCCCTTTTTTTAAGACGTTCGTTATATTTTTCAACCTCATTGGGGTCAACATCCCTGAAAGTAGATTTTTCAACCTCGTCCATTGTTGCATGAAGATATCTCTCGGCCATTTGCTTATTATCATCAATCGCCCTTGCAAATTGCTGCTGCAATTCGGTACGTTTAAGTGGGTCTGACGTGTTGTTTAGTGCTTTTTCCATTGCTTCGTTCAACATCTGGTTGGAAGCCTTTATAATTGCCATCTGGCGTTTTCTTCTTTCATCCACCAACACGACATTAGTCATGAATCTCTTATTATCCATAATTTGTTATTTAGTTTTTTGTAAAAATTATTCTCTCAATTATCATTGCAAACGATGTAATCATCGGTTCTCCGTTTGCTTTTATTATTGTTGTAAGTAACTTTGCAAATTTGCAGTTTTTAAGCACGGCATGACTTTTTCCATTGTCAAAATCAATCTTGAAATCCTTTTTTGGCAAATGAAATACCTTTTCTTCTTCCGACAACTTGGAAATATTCATTATTTTCTGACTATCCTGAATCCACATCTTCAAATCAGTTTCCAAATCTGGTTTTGACATGAACTGTTTCTCGTCTAGATATATGAACAGACCAAATTGTTCCTTGTTTGCCCATAATCTGTCAAGTTGTGTAACAGAAACTTCAGTTCCGTTTATGTTTCTGATGTTTCCGTCACACTTATGGAATGCATAAACTTGATTCTTGACATTAATCTTACGTTTTTCATACGGATTATAAGCCATGTTGTTTCCCAAACTCGTCACAACCATATGGTCAACACCATCCTTATGTCCGTAATATTCATTTTCTTCCATTTTGACATATTTCTTTGCTGTCAATTCCTCACCCTCATAGTTGAAACCTTTGACAGCATCCCCATTTGCAAAAGGTATATATAAAGTTACTTTCATTTCTTTCAGATTTCTAATTATAATTCTCCTTATAATAAAAATAGGGAAAATTATTACTATTTTTCAAATATATAGTCTTTAATGTGGTTTTTTCTTGTTCTCCTTTATTTCTTTTTTCTTTTTTCCATTTTTTATATATTTTTCAATCTCCTTTTCAACTATTTTTGGATTATGAATGATGTCATATTCCCATATTCTTAACAATGGAACACCATGCAGTGCTGCCCATTGGTCTTTCAAACCATCAACAAATTTATTATGCTTGTGCATGGGTGTTATTTTATCTTCTGTAACCACTCTTGGGTCGGCATGAAAAAAACTGCCATCAATTTCAATCAATATATCCAAAGGAAAAAACTGACCCTCTTGTTTTACACACCTAATTCCGTCTTTTTCCTCATATTCATACTTAACATCATCATAACAAGTCAAGGCAAAGTCAAAAAATCTCTTTATATCCTTTGCTTCATACTGATATATATAAACCAAACCCATTCTATCAAGAAAATCCTTCGCAAAATTTCTTTCCAATTGGCTCGTTCCATACTTTTGGTCTGTAAATTTTGGTTGTTTAAAGGGTTTTCCACCATGAAAGGGTTTATACGTGGACTTCGGTTTATGTTTCCTATTCTTCTTGTCCTTTGTTATTGATTTTGGAACTACTTGTTTCATAACATATAAATAACCAATAAACTTATAATTTGTCAACAAAAAATGGACAACCATAACTGATTGTCCATTATATGAAATTTCAAAAAAATATCAAGATTAAGCTTCGGCTTCACCATCAAAATTCTTTGGTTTGAATGGGTTGTAAGGTTCACCTTTCTCATTACGATGTCCACTTACGTTTGCGTGCCATGTTCTTCTTCTGTCAGTATCACCAAGTCCTGGTGTTCTACGTCTATAAGTTGTTACATCTCTGAATGCTCTTGGGTCATCATCTGGTAAAGCGGATATCGCTGCTTCCAAACGATGGAGGATATCAAGAATATCACGTGTTTCAACACCGCTATCCTTTGCGTTTCTCAACTCTTGCCATAACATTTCCACATCATCACCCTCTGCTTCATAAATTGCTCTTTTAACAGATTCGGCAATCATGTTCTTGAGTTCTTTCTCGGTTAATCTAAATGTTCTCTTCATATCTTTGTTTTAATTATTTTTTTATTTATATTAATAAATAGTGTGGATTTATTGAAAATACTCACTTTATTATATCTTTTTCAGAATTATGCCACACATATTAAAGGTAATAATATAGTAGTTGGCACAGAATAATTGTTTATTTTTATAAATCTCGTAACTATTTGATACTTAGAATGCCAATATACAATAATCTGGACGAATTGTAATTTCAATTGTTGCAAGAGAGTCATCATCATAACTCAAGTCACCAAAACTGACAGTTGTTGGCATGGCATTCTTAATTACCCACAAACTTACAGCCACACCGGTTGGGTCGAGCAACTCAAGTTGCAAATCACGTTTGTAGCTGACTGCATAACCTTGTCTACCAGTAACACTTTCAGAAGCCAAACGTACCCATTCCATTACTGCTTGTGAAGCACTTGGGCCAATTGGGTCTCTCAAAGTAACTGAAATGGCTTCCCATATATAACGACCAACAACCCATGTTGAAGTGTTAAGGAATGGAATTTCAGTTTCATTATTTGTAATGGTTGGACGTGAAGCATTGCTCACCCACCACTCTTGTATTCCTAAATCAGAAGGGAATCTAAGAAGGAATCTATTTTTTCTTAATGGCTCATACTCAAGCGGTGCTTTCAAAAGTAAATCTGACATATCTTAATTCTTTTTTAATTCTTTATTTTATATATAAATATTATTTATTTAAGAAATTTATGTTATCAATCACCAAAATTACCATTATTTTTATTTGGTTGTTCAATTGCCTTGTCAACCATATTCCAAATTTTCTTCATTGTATCATATTGTGGTGAAGTTGGCTGGTCTGCAAGCCTATTGATAACACTTAAAGCAATCTTTCTGATTTGAGTTAATTCTTTTTCAATACCTGTTACGTCATTATCCATTTCTTGTTGTGGTAATACATCGTCTTCTTGTGGTATTTTTTCTTCAAAAGAATCTTCTTCTGGCAATATGTAATTTTCCAATGTTAATTTCTTCATTTCGGTTAACATTTTGCCTAAATTATGGACTTCTTTAAAATTATCCTTTCTTCTCATATCTATTAATCTTATAAAAGTACTTTTATTATAATAATAAATAGTGTGTAAATAATAAAAAAAGGAGGAAAAGAAATAATCTATCCTCCTTTTTTAACATTATATTAATAATTAAATATCATCAAAACTTACTCCTTGCGGAGTGGCGATAAGACCTATATTGATATATTCAACATTAGGCATAAACTTAAGATAAATCTGTGCATTGATTTCAAGTCTGTCACGTGCTTCTTCTGAATCATCAATTACCAGTTTAGCATCAATCAATGCTCTCTTAGTAATAAAGTCTTCAAGAATTGGCTGAACGGCACTTCTGAATGAAGAAATCGTTGTTGGGTCATTAGGGTCAAAGATAAGACCAATACAAGCGATTGAAATAAGTTTTCTCAATCTAATCAAACAACGTCTCTTAGAAATTCTGTTCATATGTGCGTGACTCTCAGCAATCTGCAAGTTCTTGTCACCCCAAATTCTCATACCCTCATCTGCGAAGTTATTGATGAAGTTGATACGTCCGGCATACAATTCATCCTGTTCTGCAAGGATAAGGTTCTTCTTAGAACGAACACCGTCTGTCAAACCACGATTCCAACCAGCTGCTGCGAACCAAGGTGCTGCTACATTATCTGTATAAGCAAAGTTCTTAACAACATCTTTCGTTGGTGGGAGATAGATGTATTGGTTGTTTGCACTGTCAAAGTACTTAACCCAAGGGAAATAAGTACAAGCCCAATTGGTATCTATTTCACTTGCTTCAAGATTATCTACTGCATCTTCTGCTGTGTACATTTCATACTTGTTGTCACCTGCACCGAATGGCTTGTCAGGGGTTGTGATAACATAGATACTGTCGGCACGTTCTTCCTCAACCATTTCGATTACCTCTTGAACAAGCAGATTCTGATTAACATAATCAATACCAGGAGTTGCAAGTACGTTGATATCAACTTCCTTTGGATTTGCAAACTGTCTGATTGCAGAAAGATAAGCATACCAGTCAGAAGTAAGTGCTTTCTCAGCCTTGTCGAAACCATAAACCTCAGGTTCACGTATAACTGAGAAATTAGTACCCTCACCACTGATAGGATT
>JAEEGL011756668.1_pt1 | contig 10237 bp, 8 predicted proteins | sample 9134231 | NCBI WGS metagenome assembly JAEEGL01 (sample SAMN16246548, study PRJNA631951) | gut metagenome | biome: gut microbiome; feature: rumen; material: fiber-attached | host: Bos | place: Iran: Karaj | collected 2018-10 | reverse complement strand
TCAGATAAACAGCAGCAGACTTCTTCGCAATCACAGGGGTGTTCTCTGCGGGAACAGGTATTTCCAATTCCTTCTTTTGGTCTTTGGATCTATGGCTCACGATAACCTCCCGATGCATATAAAATGCATAGTTTAGAGTCTTTCAATAGCAGTACTGAAGCGGTGTTGTTCTCAATTTTTGCTGTTTTACCATACTTGTATACTACTATTTCTTTTAGTAAATAGTAGCAGAAACGAATTTATAAGTAAACTTTTTATTGTGCAATTGATATATAAAAATGAAGGGGAGATTTTGTGAAAAATGCTAGAATGGTAATATGGCAATTAATATAAGGTAAAAAAGAAAGGAGACCCGAAGGTCTCCTCATTAAGTCAGGTAACTCATAAGCATCTTTTGGACCGGTTGAAGGACACCGGATTTTTCGGCCCTTGTGAAGATATCGGAAACAATCTCATCAAAAATCCCAAGGCTGATTATATCTTCTTTGTGCTTGGACAGCATCTTACATCTCGTTTCATAATATGAGCCGATATTCCTTGATACTCCATCCTCGGTAACGTACGAGTCGATAAGAATGTCATTAATATATCCGATCTTGAATTTTCGTGAAAACCTGATTGAAAACTCCCAATCTTCAAGACATCTGAGTGTGGGATCAAATCCACCAACTTCATCAAAACACTTTTTTCTTATGAACATTGTGGGAGTATCTATAGTGTTTCGTCTCAGAAGCCACGGATACAATTCGCCTTCTAGTTCACCTTGTACAGCTTCATTAGGAAACTCATATGTCATTTCGGGAGACAGGACCCTTATCTTGCCATAAACCAGCCCGACATCCTGATGCTCATCCAGATACTCTGTCTGTTTTTCGAGTTTATCAGGAAGCCAAAGATCGTCACTGTCCTCAAAAGCTATGAATTCGGTATCAGCGAGCTTAACTCCCTCATTCCTTGCACCGGCTGCGCCTTTATTTATTTCCAGTCTGTGATAGACTATTCTCTCATCGCCTATACTTCTTACAACTTCTTCGGTATTATCTTTGGAACAGTCATCAACAATGATCAGAGTGAAATCTTCATACGTCTGTCCAAGTACACTCTTTATGGAATTTTCGATTTTATCCGCCCTGTTATAGGTCGGAATGATAACCGTAACTTTGCTCATATGAAAATTATATCTATGCTATTTCACTAATACAACCCAAAACTGATATAATAATCAGTGATCAGAAACCCGATAGAATCAGATTGTATTCATAATTGTTCTTATGAAGATACTTTACTATTACTGGAATGAAAACAGCAAAGACGACTGTGTGGAAGCGTTTGAAAGACTCGGACACGAGGTGACTGTCCGGAGTCATGAGTTTGCCAACTACACCAGGGATGATAAGTTCCTCGAGGATATTCATAAAAAGATATCCTCTGAAGGAACCGACTGCATCTTCTCATTCAACTACTTCCCTCTTTTGTCGGAAGCCGCGCAAGATGCCGGTATTCCTTATATCTCTTGGGTGTTTGATTCACCCCACTATACGCTTGAAGCCAAGAATCTGAACAATACGTGCAACCATGTATTCGTATTTGATTTCGCCCTTTGTGACAGATACTGTGCCCAGGGGATCACAACTGTGGACTACATGCCCCTCCCCGTAAACACATTCAGACTGTCCAAACAGCTTTCAGGAATTCGCAACACATCTCCTTTCCCCTACAAGCATGATGTAACTTTTCTCGGCTCACTCTATAAGGATGAATACAATTTCTATGAACAGATAAACTACCTGCCCGATCATTTGAAGGGCTTTATAGACGGGATCATCGAATCCCAGCAGTATATCTACGGACTTGATCTTCCTTCAGCTCTTTTTTCTGCGCAGAAATGTGAGGAAATGGGAAAATACGTAAAGGTTGGTCTCGGTAACGATTTCAATAATGCCAGGGATGAGATCTTCCGCAATATGATAAGAAAACAGGTCACCGTAAAGGAAAGAGAAGGCCTGCTGAAAGCGCTGGGAGAAAGATTCAGCCTGGATCTGTACTCAAAAGGTAAACCGGACAGTATCAAAGCTGATTTCAAAGGAACGGCCGACTATGTAAAAGAAATGCCCGAAGTATTTGCCACGAGCAAGATCAACATAAACATCTCGCTTCGAAGCATACTTACAGGCATACCTTTACGTGTTATCGATATACTCGGTGCAGGCGGTTTCTGCCTGACCAATTATCAGACCGAACTATCGGAATACTTCGAAAACGGACGTGAACTCGTCTGGTTCGAAAGCCCCGATGACATGATAGAAAAAACAGAATACTTTCTGGCTCACGATGACGAACGCGAGCAGATCGCAATGAACGGATATGAAGCAGCGAAAAGGCTCTTTTCTTACGATGTACTGCTTCCCAAGGTTCTGTCTCAGGTATTCTGAGGCTTCCGTCCTATCAGTTCAAAAACTTCGTTGCAGATATAATCCGAAGCGGTCATTCCGTTGGTCTTCGCATAATCAAATTCCTCACGGAATATCTTCTCACGCTTCTCTTTCATTTCATCATTTCCGTCTATAACCACATTCTGAATAAACGCTTCTATCTCACTGTAGTTATCACCGGGCGTCTTATAGTAAACATCAACCAGCTTCTTTCCAAGCTCCAGGAAACACTGCTCGGGCCTCGTCAGATACAGAAGAGGCTTTCCGGTGTACAGATACTCTCCCAAAAACGAACCGCTGTCCATTATCATTGCATCCGAAGTATTGAAAACCTTAAGATAATCAGCTTCCTGAATTGCACTTCCGTTAGGCAGACTATCCCACTTCGCTATATATTCATCAAATTCTTCATATGACCTGAACAACTTATATTCCACGGATGCCGTTCTGAGATTCGGATGCGGTTTAAAGATAAAGGAAACCTTATCTTTGTATTTCTCCGCAAGGTACAGCCAGAACCAGGCATTCCTTTTAAAAGTCGACAGCAAAAGAAGACCGTTATCCCCAACACTGTAATGAGGGGCAATGATTATCTTTTTCATGTCCCCGGTTTTTTTTCCTTCCGGGATCTTCCACAGTTTTCGGATCACATCTTCGCCCGGTTCTTCCGCACCGTAGAAGTAATCCATTTTGGCATATCCGGAATATCTTACGTTTTTCCCACCCAAAAACTGATGCTTCTTATAACCTTCCAGATTATATGTCGACTCGCAATACACCCTCCAGATCGAATTGAATATCTCCTTGTTATAAACCTCTTTAACAGCAAATGAACCGTCATTATTATCAATCAGATACATGCCATACTGAATGTATCCGACCAGACATCTGAGAGGAAGCTTGCAATACCACTGTATCCCGGGAAGGCTCATAAACCAGGAAGATAACTGATAAAGGACATCCGGATACCCTCCAAGTTTATCCCAGCCATACAGTCCAAAGGTTTCCATATTCATTCCTTCGGCGACATTATAACCATTGTCCTTGAACCAGCTTAGAGTCTTTTTATAAGAATCCAGAGCACTTTCCCTTTTTCTGTCTGCAAGGGGCGAAATAATAACCTTAACATCTAAACCGGGCGAGCTTTCAAACTTACGGTATACTCCCTCTGCAGGCCACTGGGCAGCTGAATAGCTCTGAAAAGCTATATTTATGGTTTCACCTCTTTCTGCCTTTTGAGAGATATACTTTTCACCCGACTTGATAGCAAGGTCATACAACTGCATATACAGATCTTCCGCACCGTCCAGTGAATCCCTAAGAAGATACAGTCCCAAAAGGTGTTCCCAGGTATACTTATCAGGTATTATCTCCTTGGTAAAATCACCGTTGTCTATACCATCCAGCAACTCATTTACCTTATTAGAAAAGTAATTGGTCAACTCCTGATCCATTATTCTCCCTCCGCCATACAGATAAAGGAATTAAGCAATGCGGTAGCCTTATGGGCTCCCTGCAGATTCAGATGATCCGAATCAAGGAAATCGGAATCATCAAATTCCTGCTTTATATCGTTCATATCAAAGAATTCAACCGGATACGGAAGATCAGATAATGCCTTAACAATATCATCCTTATATCTCGGATCAATGATCCTCATATAATCATCGGTATACGGTGTAATAAAAAAATACGTCTTAATATTCTTATCTGCCAGGAATTTCACCATATCATAAAGGATCCGGCCATTTTCTTCCCTGGTCTTTATATGCTCAATATGCTTATTATGGCCGTTCAGGACCCTGTTCTCGGCATATGCTCTCCTGTCCGCATCCGATAAAGAACTCCACTTCACCTTTTTCACCCCGAGCATATTACAGTTTTCTCTTGCGAGAAGATCACCGTAATATGAGGATTGTTCAATAAGCGCCTTTTCAGCCCAGAACTCGCATAATTTCCCCATCAGCTCCCCGGGATACATTTCTTCATCAAATGTGATCTTTGATAAAGGATCCTCCTTTTTCGCTTCCGGCCAGTTATGATACGCATTATCACCAAACAGATTCAGATATACCGACGGAATGATCACGCGGACCATCGTACTAAGTGACAGATCCTGATAAAGCATATAATATCCAAGGTTAATAAGGCACCTTTTAATTGGCTTTTTCATCTCGAAAACAGCTTTTTTTATATGTTCGAAATCAAAATAAAGATCCTGAGAGGAAATACAGTATTGTATTACATCTCCTGCAAAAGAAAGCTCATTTTCAATTATACCGTTCATTGCATGTGAACTTCCGACTATGATTGTATCAGCACCGACATCACGGTTTTTGTGATGCATTGCGGACAGATAGCACAGATCATAATTTTTGGTAAGATAATCAAGACAGATCCGCTGAATATTCGTAAAATATCCCGTATCCCCGTATCCCATATAAAACCCCTCAAATTCATCGATATAATACGCTTTTTGTAATATAATAATACCATATAAAGGAGGGAAACAGAGAATGGTAGATAAGAAATTTTGCATGAGTTCATTTATGGCATTCAGATATATTGAAAAAGATGATGTGGAGTTCTATGAGGGATTAAAACACCAAAACTTTAAACCGGTTTCAGATGACGAACGCATACCTGTTAAAACTGCGGATGATATCGACAGAGAAATCGGAAAACAAATGGAACAATTCAAGGATAAGAAGAAGGGAATTCTCTTATCCGGGGGAATGGACTCCGCAATAGTCGCATCCTATTTATCCGGATCCGATGCCTATACTTTCAGATTTCTGGGTGGAGATTTTCAGAGCGAAGAGCTTTCCAGAGCTGAATACTATGCAGGTTTCTATGGCCTCAAGCTCCATTATGTTGACATAGACTGGGATACGGTTGTAAATCATTTAAAGCCGGTAATGAAAGCTAAATCCGCCCCCGTTCACTCAATTGAACCCCAGATCCTCCAGGCAGCTTTACAGGCCAAAAATGACGGTGTTGAAATAATGTTTGTCGGAGAAAGCAGCGACCTTGTATTTGGCGGAATGGATGGTCTCTTAGCCAAGGACTGGACCTTTGAAGAATTCAAGAACCGATACATCTTCACTAAACCGGAAGAGGTTTTAACAGATCCGGTATCTATGGATTATCTGTTTGAAAGATACAGAACTGATGGAGATAAGATAGACTATCTTACATTTATGGATGATGTATTTTCTATTGAGTCATCCGGCTCATATTGGAATGCTTTCGCGGTAGCGGATATGGCATATTATGATCCCTACGCAAAATTAAAGATGGCTGATGCATTGGATCTCAACAGAGTAAGAAACGGAGACCCCAAGTATCTGATCAGAGAACTGATGAAGAAAAAGTATCCTGAGATACCTGTCCCGAATAAAAATCCCATGCCAAGGCCGGTTGATTCCTATTTCAAAGATTGGGAAGGACCTAAGCGTCCGGAATTCAAGAACAATATCGATATGAGCAAATTTACGGGAAACCAGAAATGGCAGATGTATGCCCTTGAACAATTCCTGGAAATGAATGAGAGGTAAGCCCTAAGCTTACCTCTCAGTATCCTTAAATCTTCAGTTTTGTTCATCGTCTGTATTAAGATGCTTTCTGGGCTGAAAATCCTCGACCGTCCATCCTCTGGTAGCTTTGAGTGCCTCTGATATCTTGGTGGAGGAAACAGTTCTGGTATAAGGGAAATATATGATCTTAATACCTTCAGCCTCAAACTCCTTTTCATAAGCTTTCCATTTCTCGGTTCCGTACCAATCGTCTCCGACAAACAGGATCGTGGCTCCCAATTGTTTGCAGGCTTTTAATTTATCCATATCATACTGGGGAACGGCAGCATCAACATACTTACATGATCTGACTATTTCTACACGGTCTTCGTATGGAATCAAAGCGTGCTTCCCCTTGTACATGACCAAGTCATCCACAGTTACTCCGACTACGAGTTTATCGCAGAAACCCTTTGCATTCTTCAAAAGCGTTAAATGTCCGATATGAAAAAGATCAAACACACCCGCAGTATATCCAATGACCATGCCATGCTCCCTTCATAAGTGAATAATCCGGTAAAATATCTTACTTTCGACAGAAAATATTATATCACTAAAATGTATCTGACGCCCACAGAAAGAATGGGAAATATACTATGAAAATACTTTATATGGACTGGAAAAGCTTCTGTACAGAGGATTTAATCCCCGCATTCGAAAAAAAAGGATGCCGGATCATTCGGGTTCCGTTTACCAAAGAACTCGGATGGAAGGGTGATGAATATGAGGAAATGCTGCGAACCATCATCAGATCCGAGCAGCCGGATTTTGTTTTTTCCTTTAATTTCTACCCTCTTATCTCCAAAGTATGCAATTCCGAAAAATGTCTGTATATTTCCTGGGTTTATGACAGTCCGCAGGTATCACTTTGCAATGATGCCGCAGAAAATAAGTATAATCTCATATTTCTGTTCGACAAAATGCAGTTTCTGTATTTTCAAAACAAAGGAAACAAAAATGTAAAGTATCTTCCGATGGCTGCAAATCCCGAACGCATCAGCCAAATGCCTTGCACCGATGAAATAAAGAAGCATTACTCATCAGAAATATCATTTGTAGGTTCTTTATATTCCGAGAAAAAACACCGGCTTTACGATAAATTCGACAGCACAGCCCCCTATACACAAGGATATCTTGAAGGAGTGGTCAAAGCTCAGAAGCTGGTCTACGGAGAGAATTTCATAGAAAAAACCCTGACAGATGAGATAATCAATGAAATGATGCGTGTTTATCCCATGACTGCCCGTGAGGGAGGACATGAAACTCCGGCCTGGCTGTATTCCGAATATATATTGAGCAGGAAAGTCACATCCGAAGAACGTGCTGAAATATTAACCTTATTGTCCGAAAAGCACAAAGTGAAACTGTATACGCACGACAGTGACTGGACTTCAGGCAAAGTGATCAACTGCGGTCCCGTAGATTATTATGATGATGCACCTTATGTATTCCGCTTTTCTGACATCAACCTGAACATAACCCTCAGAAGCATTAAAAGCGGAATTCCTCTCAGGGCTTTTGATATTATGGGCGCAGGAGGTTTCCTTATAACTTCTTACACTTCAGATTTTACGGAATTCTTTGTTCCGGGTGAAGATTTCGTCTATTACGAAAGTATAAGTGATCTGTCAGACAAAGCCGATTATTATCTGGCTCACCCTGAAGAACGGATAAAGATAGCGGAAAGTGGCTACAGGAAAATCTGCAGCGATCACACATTTGATCACAGAGTCGATCATATACTCAGCTTCATTGTGTAGTTTCTTGTATATGTTTTAGCACTTCTTTCTTTGCAACATTACTGAAATGTGTCAGGGAAAGTATATCCTCAAGCAGTCTGGAGCTCTCCTCATTCTTAAGAGCCATATATGTCTGAAGTGCCTTTTTAAACGCATCCCATATATATAAAAGCGTATTCAGATCCGTACGGAACTGTACGGGAAGATATTCGTGAAGGGTAAGTGTCAGTTCTCTTCGTTCAAGTATCCCGGTCACCATCACTTCAGATAAAGCAGCTATTCTGGGATCTTTATTTCCGCCCCTTCTTACCGATTCGCCGATCACATTACAGCACTTCGTGATCTGATGAGCTTTATATAGCCTGTCGCAAGTTTCGAACACGGCATCAAAATCGTTGTAATCACATTCCTTCTTGCAATCCCATTCTTCGGATCTGAGATCCTTAAGCGGTGCTTCCACTACCTTTCTGCCATCGCGTATCATCTTCATCACGAAAAGATGAGATAACCTTTCGGCAATGAAACCGACATCCCTGTGTTGGTAAGTGTCTGTCTTTTCGGGACTTCTCTTCCAGAATTCGTCAAGGATGGGAAATGCCCAATCCGAAAAATCTCTGTAAAGGCCGGCACGAAATACAGTAATATTGCAGGCATGGATCAAATTTGAAGTAAAGCATTCTCTGTAAAAGTCATATTCTCCGGGGTCTTTTTCATTTAATATGTCCATAAAAAGATCCCAGTCCACAGAATACTGAACTTCACGATAATCCTTTTCTATGGACATACCGAGATCAATCGGTTCGGTAGTGATAATATCCACCCCTTCATCCATATATCTGTCATATTGTTCGTCTGTAAGTTCAAACCTTCTTCTGTAGTGCTCTATTCCAACATAATCACTGTCAATATGCCTGCCGATCCAATACATGGCGCTAGCTTCACTATATCGTCTGTTTCGATCTGAAACGCTGCCTTCACAGCCATCAAAGTCATTCACTTCACATATTCTGACATCTGTCAGGGCTGCCCCCGCCTGTATAGGGACATCATATTTGGACTCAGGCGGTTTCTGAGTCAGTGGTTTATCAACATGGCATGAAACAATATACAGTTTTAATCGATTGTTGAACTTATCAGACATTTCGGTACATTTCCTATTCTTATCCAAAATTACTTTTGGAACAATATCATCCGCAAAAACATGAAAACGTTCTTTCCAGGTATCATATTTCAGTGCAGTTTCCATGCCTTTTCGCGCTATTGCCTCTGCTTTATCCGGATGACCGAGCAGCCATTTTATATCGGAGGCCATCTGTTCGGGATTGCCGAGGTCAAAAAAGATGATGTTCTCGCCATCCCTGTAATGCTCTTCAAGATATTCGCTCTTATCACTTACGCAGAGCGCGCCGTTAAGCATTGAATCAAAATTCTTCTCGGAGCAGCCTCTTTTATACCATGGAATAAAACAAAGAGATATTTTTGCATTGCATATTATGCTGTTCAATTCATCGCTGGTGATCCTGGGATTTATATGAATATTATCCGAGAAAGGATCATCCTTGTCGATCCATGAATCGCCTCCGTAGATTTCCACATGAATCCCTGCCCTGTCAAGTGCATGCATTCCGGCCAGTTTAAAGTACCTGCGGATGTGGTTTTCAATATACGGTGCAGCCTGTAGGTTCAAGGTCAGTAACACATCATCGGAAACACGGATATTATTGTCATTAAACCATTTCTCTATGGCTGATTCTGTAGTGAATTCAGGGTTTTCAACCATCATAGACAACACATCCGAATAAAAGGAATTACCCTGATCCGGTAATCCGTTAATCGGCGGAAAATAATCAGTAACCTGCTGGCATCCACCCATATAAAGAACATCAATAGTACGATCTTTTACCGGGATGAATTCACTGACTGCCGTTCCACCATTCGGCATAAAATACACATCCTTAATACCGGAATAAAATCTGTGTATAAAGTCAATATTATTCTTATCCAGCGATAGAACCTTAATATCACATGGAGGATCAAGAAGGATATCATCATAATTTCGCGGATGATCCTGCACAAAATCAAATACGGTAATATTGTGTTTCTTCCAATAGTTTTCGCTTCCTTCAATTAATCCGATCCCGGCTTGATTCATCGTGAACATAAAAACCGGAACATTCCCCTCCAAGAACGAATTCAGTCTTGAAAGGGCATATGATCCGGGATCGTTATAATCAGCGATGATATACTCTATTCCACGTTCTTCAGCGCACTCAGCCCATTTGTCAATAAAATACCTGAGCGCATCCAAAGGCCCGTTAAAAAAAATAAGCTTAAAATCACCCATAATGTAGCTTTCTCCAAAAGAGGAGACCTTACGGTCTCCTCTTCTTGCGCGTGAACTATTTAACTTAGGTTTTGTTCTGCAGTACCGGTTATTAGCCGAGAAGGCTGAGAACACCCTGGTTGGACTGGTTAGCCTGAGCCAGCATTG
>JAEEGL010911990.1_pt1 | contig 10237 bp, 8 predicted proteins | sample 9134231 | NCBI WGS metagenome assembly JAEEGL01 (sample SAMN16246548, study PRJNA631951) | gut metagenome | biome: gut microbiome; feature: rumen; material: fiber-attached | host: Bos | place: Iran: Karaj | collected 2018-10 | reverse complement strand
CTGATACAAGCATCAGCAAGGTTGATTTAGGCAGGTGAAAATTTGTTATCAATTTATCGATTACCCCGAAATTATAAGGAGGGTAAATGAATAAGGTTGAGTTGGATGTGCATTTTTTAATCTCACCAAATTCTTTCCAAGCACTCTCTAAGGTTCTAACCGTTGTTGTTCCGACTGCAACAATATTTTTACCCTGTGCTTTTGCACGGTTAATCAAATCAGCAGTTTCTTTTGGGATATGGTATTCTTCAGAGTCCATCTTGTGATCTAACACATTTTCACACTTTACGGGTCTGAAAGTACCGAGTCCCACTGTCAGATTAACAAACCCTATCTCAACTCCTTTATCTTTGAGCTTTTGCAAAATTTCGGGTGTAAAATGCAGTCCTGCTGTCGGTGCGGCAACAGAGCCTTCGTGTTTGGCATAAACCGTCTGATATCTGTCATAATCGAGTTTTTTAAGTTCTTCCGTTGTCATTTTGCGTTCAATATATGGCGGTAAAGGGACATTTCCCACCTGCGATAATACACCATAAATATCGCCATCATAATGTAATTGAACAAGCCATTTGCCGTCATCTTCAAGCGGGTGAAGAACAGTCACTGATAACAAATCAGATACTTTTATATTTACCCCTTCTTTTACCCTTTTAGACGGTTTTATAAGGACTTCCCATTGTTTATTTTCTTTTTGTTTGAGTAAAAATATCTCTATCTTTGCGCCCGTATCTTTATAACCGTAAAGTCTTGCAGGGATAACCTTTGTGTTATTAAGTATCAGAACGTCGTTTTCGCCTAAATAATCGACAATATCAAAGAAATGTTTATGAGCAATTTTACCGTTCTTTCCGAGTACGAGCATTTTAGACATATCACGCTTTTGTGCAGGGGTCTGTGCGATCAATTCTTCCGGTAATTCGTAATCAAATTCTGATACTAACATATTTACCCTTACTGATTATCCTTATTTTTATCTTCAACTTTCTTTGCGTTTGCAACATCTTCGTCTGTCACTTTTTCTTTTTCGTGAGCGAACTCTATATCAAGTTGTTTATTAATAATTACTGTTTGGCATATCTGAACAATATTACTTGAAATCAGGTACAACAGAACACCCGCAGGGATAGGAATAAGAACAAATGTACCGCATAACATAATCGGCATAAACAAATTCATTGATTTCTGCATAGCAGCCTGACTCGGATCAACCGCCTGATTTTTGTTCATAGCCATCATTGCCTTTTGAGTCAGAACCATTGTCAAACCGAATAACAATATTAGTGCAAGCACGTCAAAGTGGAATTTAGACTGCACCGCTATTGTAGGATATGTTGCGGTAAGCAGATATCCGTTCTTTTCAAAGGTTACAAGTTCTGTTTCTTTTGTCATTGCGTTGGTTACTTCAACCTCTGCCTTTTCCACCTTGTCTAACTCGCTGAACTTAAGGTCTTTTAAATCGTCAATATTAATCTTTAACTCAACAGGCTGACCCGGAACAAGACTGCCCTGAATATGAACAGCGTCACTCGGTTTATCTATTTTTACCGATCTTACGGGTTCCTGTTTTAAATAAACATTAGCAGTTTTACCTGCCATAAATTTTGCATTTGAAGAAACACCCATAACACCATCATTTGAGATACCCGCATTAGTACGCAGGGTTTCGTCTAAACTGTTAATAAACAAGAATGGGGCATTACCCGCCATCTGAATAAATTGCGGACTCATTAAAGATGAATAAAGCAAAATGAAAATAGGCATCTGTATCAAAAGCGGAAAACAACCTGACATCGGATTGAAATTGTGTTCTTTGTAGAACTCCATCATTTTCTTCTGCATCTTTTGAGGATCGTCTTTATAACGCTCCTGAATAGCCTTCATCCTCGGCTGAAGTGTCTGCATCTGTTTCATGGAACGTTGTTGCGAAACACTCAACGGCCACATTGCCATACGCACAATAACGGTTAAAAGTATAATACCCAAACCGTAACTGCCTGCTATATTTGATAACACTTTTAGTGCCTGTATTGTTAATCCTATAAAATCCATATTTATCCCCAATCTTCTTAATATCTATTTATCTGTGTATTATAACACTAATAAAAGGATATTATAAACGGGGGGAAATGTAAAGGTAAATTATTATTTACCCCTAACCTAATTCCTGCTTAATAATCGCCCTTGAAAACTTTACATTACCGTCAAATTTTCTTACATTATCATCCGTTTTCGGTAAATCTTTTAACCTGAAAATATCACTGAAACTTTCCCTTAAATACCTCATTTGAGGGGCTTCATTCATATTTTGGGAAAGCCTTAATTTTGCAAAAAGATTAAACACATCCCATCTGTCTATATCAAATTCAGGCTCCCTGCCCGATGTCAATTCATCAAGAACTATGTCCAACAATTTGCCCGCAAGATTGCGGTTGTTTTTCATATGCTCCGGCGATGCTGAATGATTCTGCAATACACTGAAAGTCGTTGAAAGAGGGGTATATTCAAACTCCACATCAGGACTCGGCTCATAAAAATCAATAGCAGTCAGAGTTTTTTCCTTCGGATTATATATAACATTCGAAGGACTGTTATCAAATTTCATACATTCATCATTTGCCCTCTGCATCTGTTTCAAAAGGTTTTTATATGCAGCTTTCGGTAAGTTATAAACCTCATCGGGTTTATTCCATTTTAGAGGTACTCCCTCAAGACAGTTCATCAAAACAGCCTGATTATCCGCTCTTGCAACGATATTGTTTATCTTGTCCTGTTCTGTTACTTTCTTATTCCAATTCCCGAAAAATTCCGTACTTTCCCCTTTGAAAATTTTTACACAATAATCTGTGTCAGGAATTTTAAAAACCTCACCTTCCGAGCCAAAACCAAGCCTTTGCGTATTGTTAATAACATCTTTTACAATGTTTGTTATCTCCCCCGATTCCTTCTTCAACAGGTTAACCGATGTAAAAGAAACCGTATCTTTCCCTAACGGTCCTAATTTTGGGGAATATACATAATCACGCCTTTTATAAAGATTATACCGATTATTTACCCCTGTCGTGTTTAAACATATTGAATTTATCATACATAAATCAACACCCCTAAAGATTTTTTTTGCTATTTTATGATAAAATATAATTATGATAACTTTTATAACAGGCATACTAATCTTAATATTCGGCTATATTTTCTACTCAAACTATGTAGAAAAACAGTTTGGGGTATCAGACAAAGAAACCCCTGCTGTAAGGATTAACGACGGGGTTGACTTTATCCCGCTGAGCGAAAATAAAAATATGCTCATTCACCTCCTTAATATAGCGGGACTTGGCCCGTTATTAGGAGCAATTCAGGGGATACTTTTCGGGCCGGTTGCCTTCATTATTATCCCGACAGGGTGTATTCTTATGGGCGGGGTTCACGACTATTTTTCAGGCATGTTATCAGTCAAAAACGACGGAGCGCAAATAACGGAACTTATTAAAAAATATTTAGGACAGGTTCCGTACAAAATATTTATAGTCATTGTATCAATTCTGTTGTTATTACTGACATCCGTATTTGTTTATACATCCGGCGATCTTATCGCAGACAAATTTTTCGGACTTACCGAATATGGACTTGATAACCCGATATTAACGATTATTTACTGCTTCATCGCAATATATTTTATTATGGCAACACTTTTCCCTATTGATAAAATTATAGGAAAATTCTATCCGATATTCGGAATGTTGCTTTTGATAGGTACGGGGCTTGTATTTGCAGGATTTTTTACAAACGGGATAACCCTTCAAAACCTTGATATACACCACCTTAACCTTCATCCGCAAAAACTGCATCTTCTGCCTATGTTCTTTATTACTGTAAGTTGCGGGCTATTGTCAGGGTTCCACTCTACCCAGTCAACAATTATCTCAAGAACAATAAGAGAAGAGAAATCAGGGAAAAAAGTTTTTTACGGGATGATGTGCGTTGAATCACTCATAACAATGATATGGGCAGCGGGGGCTATGCATGTATATTCCCATAACCTTGTTGCAAATAATATGATAGGTACGGTAAACGTTCTGAATGTAATTGCAGACACTTTTGTTACCCCGATTTTAACGTTTGTGGTCACAATAGCCATTGTGGTATTACCTATAACCTCCGGCGGAACAGCGTTCAGAGGGTTGAGAATGATTATTGCGGAAGCACTTAATCTTGAACAGGTTAAACTTTCAAGCAGATTAAAAATCGTCGTTCCGACAGCACTTCTAATCGTTAGTATTCTCGTATGGGCAAAAATGAACGCAGACGGGTTCTTCATGATTTGGAGATATTTCAATTTTGTTAACCAACTTATTGCAATACCAACCTTCCTGTATTCAACTGTTTATCTCTATAAACGACAAAAGAATTATTTTATAACACTAATACCGGGACTGTTTTATATATTTATAACCGCTTTCTTTATTCTCAATTCGGAAATCGGGTTCAACATAAATTATAAACTGTCCGAAACACTGGCTGTAATCACGGTTTTGATAAGTATTCTTGCAGTAGTTATACTAAAACCAAAACAAAAAACAGAATAAATATTGTCCTGTTGCACTATTTATTTGGAATTTGTTTAATCTTACACTATTATATTAAGTAGGATAAAATGTACAAGAAAAAGACTATCACATTAATTATAATATTATCACTTTTGGGGAACAACCTTGTTGCTCTGGCAAAAGTCAAAGCAGAACCGCAGAGAGAGCCGACAAAGTACCCCGATTATGCGTATGAATTTCTGGGAAGAGATAAGCACGAAAAATATAACCGAAAAATGTTCAATTTTAACCTTGGGCTAAACAAATATGCCATCAGACCTATTCACATTCTGTGGGCAACAATTATGCCACAATACGGGATGGACAGAATTTTTTGTTTCTCAAATAACATTGAATATCCTATAAGACTTGTGAGCAGTCTTATCCAGAAAGATTTTAAAAATGCCGGCAACGAAACAAAACGTTTCCTTATGAATACAACGGTAGGTCTGGCAGGGCTTTTTGACCCGGCAAAAAGATATCTGAAAATAGAGCGCAGTTACGATAATATGGACAAAGCCTTTGCCAGAAGACGTATAAAACCGGGGGCATATTTCGTTGCACCTGTTTTAAACTTTACAACAGTAAGAGGTCTTTTTGGAAGAGTGTTCGATATGGCACTTAACCCCACCACTTATATTGGAACTCCCGTTTTGGCTGTAATTAAGGCTTGTATTACAATAAACAGAACATCTATGCTCCAGCCGATTTTACAACTTGTAGAATCAAATTATGCAGACCCGTATGAGATTACAAAAAAAGCATTTGGGATAAATAATTGCATAAAGTTTAATAACTTTGACAGAGTAGAGGTAAAATCAGGACTACATTCAGACGAAATAACGCAGGAACCTGCGGAAGAAGATGTTTTTGTTAGTGTAAAAAAACGAAAAGAACAAAAGACTCAACTTTCCGTATCAGGCAAAATTATAGATAAAGAAAACTTTTACATCGGTGATGAGAATACAGAGATTATTGAATCTATTTTAGGTTTAGAAAATGTGTCCTTAAGCCCGAATATACATCTCGAAGGATACAATCCTCAAAGCCCTGTTGTAGATTCAATGAGAACATCTTTATTTGATTTGCCTGACATTCATAAATCTGTCTGGAACGAATTATCGCCATGGAACAGAAGTTTTGCAAAACGAATAAAAACGGATAAAATCAATATCGTTGAAGGAAGAGATGATTATGTCTTTAGATATATGCTCCAAAAAAACAAAAAATCACCGCTTGCAATAATTTATCCGTCAACAGGTGACGGGGTAAAGGCAAGCCACCCTCTGACTTTTGCAAAAATGTTTTATGATGCGGGATACTCTGTCATTATTCAGGGAAACCCTTTCCAGTGGGAGTTTGTAAGAAGCATGCCCGAAGATTACCGACCGGGACTGCCTGCAAGAGATGCCCTTTTGATGAGAGCAACAACAACCAGAATTATTGACAAACTCCAAAAAAAATACGGTTACGAATTTGGGGATAAAGTATTATTAGGTACATCACTTGCTGCCATAGATTTGCTATTTATAGCAGAGCAGGAAGCACAGGATAATTCAATGGGAAATACAAAATATATTGCAATATGCCCTCCTATTGATTTAATGTACGCCCTGAAAAAAGTTGATAATATCACTGACGAATGGAAACTTTACCCTGATGAATTTAAAGAACGTGTCGCTTATACTGCCGCAAAAGTGGTTAAACTGTATCAGTCAAGAAAAGATATAGATTTTGAGGTAAATCATTTGCCGTTTACGGAAGATGAGGCAAAACTCATCACCGGATTTTTAATGCACCAAAAACTGTCTGATGTGATATTCACTATTGAACACGCACCGAAAAACAAACCGTCAGATATTTACAACAAAATAAACAATATGGGTTATTATGACTACTTTGAAACCTACATCACGCCTGATATGGAAGCGGTAAACAAGGAACTTAACCATGGTTTTGGACTGATAGCAATATCTGATTATCTTGAAAATGCAGATAATTACGTAATTTATCATACAAAAAATGATTATTTAATAAATAAAACCCAGTTAAAACAACTGAAAAGAATGGCAGGCGACAGATTAATAATAATGGATAACGGTTCTCACATGGGCTTTTTATACAAAAGAGAGTTCCAGACTGATTTAAGAAAAACAATCTCTGATTTTAAAAACAGTCAACATCTGTAATTATCATTTATTTTTAGAAACAACCATTCCTGTAAGAGCAAACAAAGCAAGAGCATTCGGGATAACCATCAGGTTATTAAACATATCTGCCATTTCCCAAACCAAATCACAGGATACGAGAGTTCCAACCATAATAAAAGAAAGAGATATTATTGTGTAGATGAGAACAGATAATTTTTTATTCCCAAAAAGATACATTGTATTTATTTTCCCAAAGAAATTCCAGCCTAATATTGTTGAAAAGGCAAAAAACATAAGACATACAGCAACAAAAATTGCACCGGCATTCTGCCCGAACACTGTACCGAAAGCGGTTTGGACAAGATTAGTTTTTGTAAGAGTTTCCGCAACAGAGCCAAAATAACCGTTAGCAAGCATACCGTCAGGAGTGTAAAGAGTTGATATAATAACTAACGCATTAAGTGTAAGAATAATAAAAGTATCAACAAAAACCCCCATCATAGCAATAGTTCCCTGTTCGTGAGGGGTCTTAACTTTAGCAAGTGCGTGAGCGTGAGGGGTAGAACCCATACCTGCCTCATTAGAAAACAGACCTCTTTTTGCTCCCTGACTGATTGTTGTCATTATAGCATACCAAAGTCCGCCACCTATTATTGCCTGCGGGTGAAAAGCATATTTAAAAATCATTCCGAAAGTTGCAGGAATATATTGATACCTCATAACTAATATTATAAGCCCGCCTACTATAAAGAAAATTGCCATGAAAGGAACTATTTTTTCAGTAACAGAGGCAAGTCTTTTCACTCCACCAATAAATATAACTGTGCAGATTACCACAAGAATAACCCCAATAACACCTGACGGGATTCCAAAGGCTGTCTGCATAGAATAACTAATAGAATTAGACTGAACCATACAGCCCATACAGCCCAAAGCAAGAGTAATGGCTATTGCAAAAAAACCTGCAAGGAACTTTCCGAACCAACCCTTAAAAGCGGTTGAAATATAATAAACAGGCCCGCCTTTAATATGCCCGTCAGGCTCTATAATACGTGTTTTGACAGCAAGAGTTGCTTCAGCATAGATTGTTGCCATACCCAGAAAAGCGATAAGCCACATCCAGAATATTGCCCCCGGCCCGCCCACAAGAATTGCACCTGATGCACCGACTATGTTTCCTGTGCCGACTTGTGAGGCTATTGCAGTGGATAACGACTGAAACGAACTCATGCCTGTTTCGTGTTTTTTACCGAAATGACGGAGTGATCCGAAAGTGTTTCGCACCGCTTCACCAAAACAACGTACCTGAACAAAACGGGTTTTTATTGTGTACCACAGTCCGACACCTAATAACAGAAACACCAATATATAGTTCGATAAACATTCGTTTATTCTACATACAAAAGGATATAATAGGTGTTCTATCTCGCTAAACATATTTGCCTTTTAGTTATTAATTGAATTTTACTTTTACAAATTTCTCATATTTTAGGCAATATGTCAACAAAAAAGAGAAGAATATCAACCAACTAAACCAAAAACACTTTAATATGCAGCAAGATTTCCACATTAAGACACTTTACAAAACAGACTACGAATAATTTTTTGCTTAATCTTTATATCAGTTCAAAACGAAATATCCGATATTCAGGTATGTTGCAAAAAGTATCCATACCAGATAAGGAATCAGCAACGCACCTGATATTTTTGATACGGCATAAAATTCTTTAATAGTGAGTAACACAAAAACATCAAGCAAAAGTAATACGGTAAGTGCAAGCGGGATATTATGCAAAAGAAAAAATACGGGTGTCCACGCAAGGTTTAAGCCTAACTGGATAATAAAAAATATATAACCGTAGGTTTTATCTTTTCTGTCACTTACTATAAACAAGATTAAAGATACAAATATCAAAACATACAAAACCGCCCAAACAGGCGAAAACACGCAGTTTGGCGGGGTCAAAAACGGTTTTGTTAAACTGTTATACCATCCTGAATTAAACATACTATAATTATGAATTAATATAAATAATATACAATTACCCGACAAGGTACAAATTTTGTTTTAATTAAGTTATAATTATTTAATGAAACAATCTTTAATAAATAATAATTCAAATGAACTAATTTTATTTTTTGCAGGCTGGGGCTGTGATGAACACGAGTTTGCACACTTAAAAACAGAAAAAGATGTCTTGATTTTATATGACTATCAAGACTTAAACATTGATTTTAATTTTAGTAAATATAAAAATATTCAAATGCTTTCTTTTTCTGCAGGAGTGTTTATCGGGTCTGTTTTTAAGCACGATTTTAATATTTGTAAAAAGGTCGCAATAGGCGGAAACCCCTATTTGTTTGATGAAAAATTAGGACTTTCAAAAAAAGTTATAAAATTTCTAAAAAATATTAATGAAGAAAATTGTGACGATTTTGCAAAAAATTATTTGGTCATGACAGATGAAGAATATAAAATTTTTAATGGCGGAACACGAAGTGTAGAAAGTTGCAGACAGGAACTCAACTCTTTAGAAGAAATTTATTTATCCAAAAAAGAAAACATAAGTGACGTTTACGATTTTGCAATAATAGGAGATTCCGACCCATTATTTAACCCTGAGTCACAAATAAATTATTACGGGAGCAGATGCCTAATAGTTCCCAACGCAAGACATAATATATTCTTCAGGGTTAAAAGTTACGAAGATATTTTTGACATGACGAACTTATAAAACTCTTAAAAATAGTATTTAGGTAATTTAATTTCGGAAACTTTTGGTTTTTCATTTTTTGCTTTAAGTTCGTTATAGTAATCTTTTTTCATTTTTAAAAATTGTTTTTCCTCTTTTGTTTTAGGAGAAAAGGCTCTGTATAATCGGTATTTAACCCCTTGTTTTATTATTTGTTTTCCCATATCAAAAGGAACATCCGTAAATTTAATATGTGGAATTTCTTTAAAAGTGTCGAAATCTTGCACGGCAAGTTTTGCAAGTTGTTTTTCAGATTCTCTTGCCTCTTTAAAATTGCCTGAAACAATATTCAACATAGTCATTTTTTGGTAATTAAACATTTCGTTAACTTTTACCATCTTTTTGTAAATCGGGGATTTTTGTTTACCTTCTGCGATAGCATACCCTGCCATTTCTTCAAAATTTTGTTCGTTTTTACGAACAAAATATGAGGCTGTTCCCTCTACATTTGTTTGAAGCGAAATCGTTTTCTTGCTTTTACTCTGCTCTACAAACAAATCAAACGGCATTTCTTCTATCATCTTATCAAGATTTGATTTATGTTTGTTAAACAAACTGTTTTGTTGAACACTTATTTTATTTTTTAAAACTACTTTACCCTCAAAATTTTGTTGATTTCCGCCTGAATTTACTTTCATACACCATATCTCTATATTTTATGCAAATTTATAATATCATAAAAAAATATTTAAACTTTTTTTGCTATTTTATTAAAAAATTAAGTGTTATTGTTACAATTAATAAATAAAGAAGG
>JAEEGL015946934.1_pt1 | contig 10238 bp, 4 predicted proteins | sample 9134231 | NCBI WGS metagenome assembly JAEEGL01 (sample SAMN16246548, study PRJNA631951) | gut metagenome | biome: gut microbiome; feature: rumen; material: fiber-attached | host: Bos | place: Iran: Karaj | collected 2018-10 | reverse complement strand
GGACTTTCAACACATTCTTTTGCTAATTTCTCTATTTCATTGTACATATCTCTATCCATATCTTTTTGTCTTAAAACTGGTTTAAATGTATCAATTGTCTTATTTGTTTTTACTGTTGTCATATTTATTTAAGTTATTTTTTTATATTTTTATATTTTTAATTAAATTATATATAATTATAAAATAATAATAATTTGAATATATTTATTATTTTTCATTAAAAAAAATTTAACTATATATATCAATTTTAATAAGAAATATAAATAGAAAATTATATTATTTATTTCTCTTCTTCTTCTCCTTCACCTTCTTCTCCTTCTTCATCATCTTCATCTTCTTCTCCTTCTCCTTCTTCTTCCTCATCATCATCATCATCTAATTCATCATCTTCTTCTAAAATTTTTTCTAATTCTTTCATTTTAATTCTGGAAGTTTTTTTTAATTCTTCTAATATTGGTATTATATTCTCATTTTTATTTACATTATATGTTTTATAACATTCAACTTCTTTTTTTAATATTTGCATAATTCCAGCTAATAATAAATTCATTGCCTTTTTTGATTCAAGATGTTTCTTTGTCTTTTTTAATCTATTTTTATAATTTGTTAAATCATTTTTAATTTTTTCATTATCATCTTTTATTTTTTCATTTTCTTTTTTTGAATCTTCTAATTGTAATTCTACTTTTTGTAAATTTGCTAAAATTTCATTTTCTTTTCCTCCTTTATTTATATCACTATTCATTTTTACTTCATTATATTTTTTTGTTAATTCTAAATTTTCTTCAAATAATTTATCATTTTCCTCTCTTACTTCATCACTTAATTTTTTATATCTATCAATTTCACTTTCTTTTTCAATTAATTGACTTTTAATTGCATCTGATAATTTTGTTATATTTTCTATTTTATTTTTAATATTTTCGTTTTCTTCTTTTAAATTTATAATTTCAACTTCTTTTTCTTGTAAATGTATTTTTAAATCATTTTCACTAGAAATACTCAATTCATTTATTTGATTATTTAATTGTTTTAAACTATTTTTATATGCTTCATTTTCTTTTAGTAATTTTTGAACTTCTTCAGAATTATATGAATCATTTTTATCTTTATTCATTAATTCTAAATCTTTTTCTTTAAGTTTTTTTTTTAAATCTGATATTTCTTTTTCATATTTTTTTTTATTATCATCTATATTTTTTTGAAGTTGCTTATTTCTTTCTTTTAATTCATTTATTTCTCTTTTATTAGGATTTACATTTATCATTGGTTTACTTTCTCTTTCTTTTGGAGTATCATATTTTAATCTTCTTTCATATTCTTTTTTTGCTATTTCTGTTTCTCCTATTTTTTGATATAAAGAATCTATTTCTTTTTTCATTTTTTCTTTCCTTATATTACTTTGACTTTTTAAACTTTCTGTTAATTCATTAAGATCTTTAATTTTTTTTTGTAAATCTTCTAATTTTAAATTTAAAATTTGATTATTTGTTTCTTTTTCAGAAATTTCTTTTTTTAATTTTTTAATTTCTTCAGTTGGATTTAAACTTGAATTATTACTATTTAATAATCCATTTTCTTTTTCTTTTACTATTTTTTCATATTCTCTTTTATAATAATCTCTTTCATTTTTTACTTGTTCTAATTCAGTTTCTAAAGAATCTAATTTTTTTTTTAATTCTTCCTCATACATTCCAATTGATTTATCATTTAATAAATCTTGAAAATTATCTCGTTCAAGATTTTTTGTTTTGTTTTTTTTTTTTGATGTTTTTTTCTTTAACACATTTTCACTTTCATCTTTTTTACTTTTAGTATTTGTTTTATTATTTACATTTTGATTTTTTATATTATTTTTATCAGATATATTTTTAGAATTAACTTCAATTGTTTCTTCATTATTATTATTTTCTAAATTATTAGATTCATTATCATTTACATTTTCTTCTTTTTCTTCTTCTTCTTCTTCCTTTTCCTTTTCTTTTTCTTTTGCTCTTTTTTCTCTTAAAGCTAAAATTTTTCTACAATATTTAATTTTTTTCTTTATTCTATACCAACGATAAAATTTTTGAATAATTAAAACTTGTTTTCTTTCATCAGCAATAAAATCTCTTACAATTCTCATTTTAAAATAACTTTGAATTTTCATAGCTGCATTTCTATGTTTTCTAAAAAATTTCCTTGCCTTCATTCCTCTAAAAGTACTTTGAATTAAATATATATATTTAATTCTATTTAATCTATAATCCAAAATAGCTTTTACTTCTTCTTTCATAAAAACAATATTTTTCCCAACTTGTAACATTTTTTTTTTTCCAGAACAAATATCTTTCATTTCTTTTAAATTCATAAAAACTTTTAGCATCTTATCAATAACTTCAGTATAATTATTAATTTTTTTAATATCAATTTCAGGACATAAAGGATGATAAGTTTTATAAAATTCTTCTTTAGTTCTTCTAATATTATAACCTTGTTTTCTTATTTTAATAGCTTCTAAAACACCAGCACATAATAATTGATCCATAACATCAATTGAATCTAAAATTTTAGGTGCCTTTAATGAATTTGGTTTAATACATTTAACATATCTTGGATTTGATTCACTTAACATTTTTAATAATTCATCTAATTGATTTTTAAATTGTTTTGATAAAGTATCACTTTGTAATTTATTAGGTCCTTTTGAATTACTTTGTTTTGTATTTTCTCTTAAATTTGTTTCAAATAATTTTTTAATTAATTTATTACTACTTTGTGATAAAGCTTCTGTTATATCATTTGTTATTTGATCTAAATTTTTTTCAATAAAACCATTTACATCATATGCAATCATTCCAGCATAATGATTAATAGTAATTTTAGGTTCATGTGCTTCTTCTTCACCTAATGCTTCATTATTTTTTAATAATTGATAAACATTATTTTTAAATTTAATATCAGTTGGATTTGGAGTTAATGGTTCACTATCTAATAAACCAAAAATTGATATTTTTCCATTATCTATTAATTCTATTATATTTTTATTATCTACAAATTCTACTTGTGTCCAATCAATTCCTTCTTTTTTATATGTTTGTTGTTCTAATTTAAATATGTGATTATTAAAATATTGTTGAAGTCTTTCATTTGCATAATTTATACATAATTGTTCAAATGAATTATGTTCAAAGTTTTCAAAACCAAAAATATCAAGAATACCAATTTTATGAACATTTGAACTTTTTACTTTATTTGCTTCTTCTTTATTTGCTATTGCTTTATTTACTTTATATACTATATAATCAAATAATTTACTATATAATGCTTTTGATATTGCATCACGTGAATTATATGCTTGTTCAACATTTAATTCTTTTTTTATTATTCCTTCACCTTTAATATTTAATTTTTTCTTTGTTAAAATTTCTGCTAAAACTTGATTTTCAATTCCTAAAAATGTAGCAGCATTAATAAAATCTTCTTTTTTATCTTCATCAATTTTTGCAATAATATTATTTTGAGTACTTTCTTCAACAAAAGTAATATTACCTAAATATAAAATTGCACTTATAATTCTGAAAATATAATTAATTTCAGTAGAAGTAAAATTTAATTTTTCCATACAAGATTTAGTTTCTTTATAATTTTCACTATCATCCATATCATCAATTTCAAAAGTTCCTCTATTTAAATAATCATAATAATCCATATCTTTTAACTTATATAATTCTTTTTCTTCATTACTAGCACCAAGTAAAAATTGATAAAAAATATGATAACTTCTTTCTTCACTTTGAATATTAACAACTCTACTTTTCTCAAGTAAATAATTATAAATCCTAGCACTTAAAATTTTTCCTTTATCAGTAAAACTAACTTGAATAAATTTTCCAAATCGACTAGAATTATTATTTTTAACAGTTTTAGCATTACCAAAAGCTTCAAGTAAAGGATTAGAATCTAAAACTTGTTTTTCAACAGTTAAAACATTTTTATCAATATTAGTTAAATCAAGTGAAGAAACAGCTAAATATCTTAAAATAATTTTAGTACTTTCAGTTTTACCAGAACCACTTTCACCACTTATAATAAGAGATTGATTTTTTTTATCATTTATCATATCTCTATATGCAGCTTCTGCTAAATGATATAAATGTGGTTTTGGAGGACCAATTTTAGTAGGATCTTTTTTTAATTGATTAAAGTAATCTTTATATACTTTAATTAATTTTTCTGTGTAAATATTTAATTTTTTATATGGATTTACTGCAATTAATATTGGCATACCTATAAATGAATATATTTTATCTTGAGAAAATCTTTCTCTTGTATTATGAAGAAGTGTTTGTTGATTAAAATCACCTAATAGAAGAAGATCGTCTACTCCTTTTAAACATGTTGGATCTACTTCTGTGAATGATATTGTTTTGCTTATTTCACGAGATTCATCTTCGTCGTTTATTGATATTAATACTTTGAAGGTTGAATCAGTTTCGTCTATTATTTTTGCTGGAACCCAACTGTATGTATCGTCTTCTATCCAAATGTATTTTCCTTTTAATGACATTTATTTTTTAATATATTTATCTATTTTTAATTTTTTTTTTTTTTTGGGTTTTTGAAGTTTTTTTTTTATTTTTTTGAACTTTTTTTTGGAGGGAATAAAGGAATTAAATTTTTTTTTTTTTTCTTTTTTATTTTTTTATTGATTTAAGTTTTATTTTTTGTTTTTTCTTATTTAAATTACTTTATAATTGAGATTTGTTTTTAAATTCCTTTTTAAATCATAAGATTAAATAATAAATTAATATTTATTTTTTTAATAAATTAAAAATAATTATTTTTTAATTGATAATATAATGGATTTTTATATATATTAATTTGTTCCTTATTTAGTTAAAATTTAAAAGAAATTATTTTATAAATGTTCAAAAATAAACATTTAATTTTCATTTCATTAATTGTTATTCAAATATTAATGGCTTAAATAAAAATTCATTTAACTATTATAAAAAAAATGTTTTCATTTTTTATTTATATAAAATTTTTTATTTATTAAAAATAAGTGGAATGACGTATAGAATTTATTAATACTATTAATATAATTTAAAGATAATAATAAATTATATCCAATGATAAATAATATGTCTTCTTACTTAAACCAATTTAATAGTGATTCAGGAATTAAAAGAAAAGAAAATTCAATTAAATTATATCCTTATATATTATATAAAACTCCAAATTTAAGAGAATATTATACAAAAATGCAAAAATTAAGAATAACTCAAAAAAATTTAGTATATTTAATTGGTTTTTCAAAAGATTTAGCATTTAATGAAACTCTTTTATCATCATTTGAATATTTAGGTCAATATGGTCATATTATAAAATTAAAAGTAAACAAAAATAAAATTTATAATACAAATAATCCAAATGGTCCAAGTTATTCATGTCATGTTACATTTTCATCTCCTTCTGAAAGTTCTCTTGCAATTTTATCTCTAGATAATATAATATTTGAAAATCATATTTTTAAAGCATCATATGGAACAACAAAATATTGTTCTAATTTTTTATATGGCACAGTTTGTATGAATAAAGATTGTTTATATTTACATTCTTTGGCAAATGATAATGATATTATTAATAGAGATGAAATGAATTCTAATAATCAAATTTTTGCAAATCAACATATTATGGCAATTGAATTAAGTGGTATTTTTACTAATAAAAAAGTTGAAAATTATTTAAAGAATGAAATAAAAAATAAAAGAACTATTTTTCCAAATGCAAGTAATGTTTATAATAAAGATATTGTTAAGGAATATTATATAAGAAATAAAGATAAAATTAATTCAAATAAAAAAAATAAAAAAATATATTCAATAATTGGTTTAAATAATTTATATAAAAGACAAGAAAAATCAAGATTTGATTTTGCTTCAAATGCTTTATTAAATAATGAAAATGATGTAAGTGAAGTTCCTATAGAAATTAGTAATTTTATTTCAGAAAATATTAAAAGAAGTATATTATTTAAAAAAGAAAAAGATGAAATTTCAGATTATTATTTTTCAATTAAAAAATCGAACGAAGCGGAAGATCGTTGGAGATCTTTAGTTAATACTTTGGATATGTATAATTCATTTGAAAATTCTAATAATAGAATTAAGAAATATGAAAATGAAAATATAATTGTAGTATCCAAATTTAATAGTTATTAAAAAATATATGTAATGTGTTTAATTCTTCAAAATTTAATCTCATTTAATTTTTACTATTTAGATTCAAATTTAAATTTATTCAAAATGTAGATAAATAAAATATTATTATTAATAAACATTTGAATTAATTTTTATTTGAAAATATTATTAAATATTAGTGTAATAAAATATTTCATATTATTATTTTTTTATTTAAATTATTTTATTATATCATTAAAATGGCAAAATTTGGAAAAAAATATAGACAATTACAAATAAAAGAATGGCAGAAAGAATATATAGATTATAAAGCATTAAAACATTTTATAAAAGAAAAAAAGGAATATGGTACATTAGAAGGTGAAACAGAAGAAGTAATTCATTCATTTAAACTTCATTTGAATAAAGAATTAAAAAAATTTTATTTATTTTTCATTAATCAAGAAAGAGAATTATATCTTCAAATAAATACACGTCTTCATTATAGAGGAGCATATTCAACATTAGATGAAAATGGAATTATAAATGAATTTGATGAAATATTAAAAATTGCAGATTTATGTTGTAATCTTGCATTATATGTTAATTTAAATATACAAGCAATTTATAAAATATTAAAAAAAGTTGATCATAAATTAATTTATATAAAACCTAATTTATCTCATGATTATATTATAGAAAAATTCAGTATGAAAAATAGTGATTTATTATATATATTTCAATATAAAATGATTGATGAAGTTACTGCTGTTATTGATGATTTAAGAGATGAATTAGAATATTATTATACTTTACATTTTAATATTATTGAAGTTGAAAATCTTAAAGAATCTTTAATTAATACTGCTATTGGTAATGAAAATAATGTTACAAAACATAATTTTATTGAAAAGAAAAATAATTGTGCATTTTTAATAAAAAAAGCTGAAGAAATCTTTCAAGATACACAAAGACATTTTAGAGCTTGGAATAGAATATATGAATTTTATGAATATAAACAAGAATCAACTTTAATGAAAAATACATTAAATTTTAATAAAAATACTTTTCATTCAATAGTAAATAAAATAAATATAGTAATGAGTGTTTCAAATGAGAGAAATATTTTTATTTCATTATTACAAACTTGTTTTATGAATGCATGTTATTCATATATATTTCCAATTATATTAAATATAACATCAGAACAATATAATAGAAAACTAAAAAAGAATTTATACTTATTAATTATTGGAATGACACCAATTGGAGGATTATTATCAATGATATATTCAAAATATTTAATATATAAAACATATAAAACTCCAATGGTAATTTCATGTATTTTAGGAATTATAGGAACTTTATTAGTAATATTATATCAACGTAATATTTTTTGTTTATGTTTATCAAGATTACTTTTTGGTTTTGGAATAAATACAACAGTAAATAGAAAATATTTATTAGATTTTATTCCCAAAAAAAAAATATCAATATATTTAATATACTTCAAATTATTATCAACATTAGGAATGTCATTAGGATTCTTATTAACATTTATATGTTCAATATTAAATAAAGAAACATATAATATTTGTTTAATATCAACATTTATATTATTATTTTTTGCAATATTAATTTTAGCATTTGTATATTTTGGTTATACTGAACCAGTTGATAAAGAATTTAGTGTATATGCAGAAGGTCAAGCTCCCACTGAAGCAGTTTCAAGAGGAGAAATTATATCAATTGATGATTATATGACTAATTATGAAAGTGAAAAATTAAATGAGTTGAATAGTAAATTAAGTTTATTTAATGATGAAAATAATTATGATGATACTAATTTATTATCAAATTCAATTGAAGATATTATTATGAGAGAAATGAAACCACAAGGTATTTTAAGTAAAGCCTTTTTTGCTATTATTTTTTATGCTTTTCTTACTAAATTTCAAATATTTATTTTTATTTCTTTAACTCCAATTTTTGCTTCTGTTTATTATATAGAGTCTAATCATATAATTAAATATACTTCACTTTTATATTTTATTACTTTTCTTTTGTTTATAGTAGTATATTTTGTGAATTTGTTTTATATCAGTGTAAAAATTGAAAGAACAAAATATATTTTAATTTTAGGATTAATTATTGGAATATGTGAAATATTAATAATCCCTCTTTGTAATACAGAACTTTATGTAATGTATTGTATTTTATTCGTTCTTACTATTAATGTTGCTTTTGTTTGCGAAGATGAAATATTTTATTTTTTTGCTAAGACTATTCCTTATAAATTTGAAATTTTAAATATTAAAGCAATTACTATTATTCATGTTATGGGATATTTAGGTGAAATTTGTGGTTGTTTTCTTGGATTAATTAGTTTTGTTCTTAGTAAAAGACATGAAAGATTAATTGTACAATCTAATATTATTATTGTTATTTTGTTGATTGGTATTTTGGAATTATTCTTTTACTTTTATTCAGACAAATTAAAAGAAAAACCAATTAGGAGAATAATGTATAAGAGAAATGCAAGAAAAATTCAAAGAATGGAATTTTAAATTATTAAAATTGTTTTAGAGATAATTAAATAATTATTTAAATTTTATAATATAAAAATTAGTAAAAAAAAAATTTAAATACCTTTTAAATAACATTATTTAATAAAAATTAGTATTAAAATGAGAATGTTTTTTAGAAAATCCAATATCTTTAGTTGGAACTAAAAACTTAGAATTTACTTGATTTGATAGTCTTCTTATAAGATCTTTATTTTCCTTTTCTAATTGTATTATTCTTTTATTTAAATTTTCTTTATTAATTTCAAGATTTTGTAATTTCTCTTTTAAAATATTATTGTCATTATTTTCATTATAAATATTATTTGATAAATTATCTTTTTTTTCTACTTGATTTTTTAAAAAATTTTTTTCCTTTTCCATTTCTTTCATTTTATATTCATAAAATTCTTTTTTTTCTTCTAATTTAAATTTATTAATTTTTTCATTATTTAAATCATTTATCATATTATTTTTATCATCATTCTCTTTTTTTAATAATTCAATTTGATTTTCATATTGAAATAATTTATCATTTAACCTATTAAATTCTTCTTGATATTCATTTCTTTTATCTTCAATCATACTTTTCAATTTATTATTTTCATATTTCAAATTTTGATTTTCATTTAACAACTTAGAAAAATCATTTTTAAAAATATTATTTTGATTTTTCAATCTTTCACTTTTATTATTTAAATTACTTATATTTAAATCATTATTAAAAGAAAAATTATTACTCATAGAATCATTTTTAAATAAATTATTATTAATATCACTTAAATTTTTTTTTCTCCAACCTATTCTAATTTTTTTATGCATTAATTTTCTTGGTATTATACTATGAACTACAGTATCGCATTGAGAACATAATATATTAAATAAAATAGGACAATCTTCACATTTATATTCTGCAAAATTTGATTGACATCTTAAACAAATAGGATCTATTATATTATTTTTCATTAAATTTTTAAAATTTTATAATTTTAAATTAAAAAAAAATAATCTTCAAAAAAAAAAAAATTTAACAAATTAACAATCAAAATCATTTGTTGATTTACTTTCATTTACTAAATCAATTTTTTCAAGAGTTAATTCAAGTATATTTAATAATTTATTTTCATTATCTTCTCTTGTTGCTTTTTCAATTCTCATATTCTTATTAAAATTATTTAAAGACCTTTTAACATCATCTAAATTTTCTTGATCAATATCTTCTCTTTTTCTAATTTCATTATTTATTTTATCTTGTAATTCATTTGAATTTTTATTAATTAAATTTTTTAATTCATTATCTTTTTTTTCTCTTTCATTTTTTTCAAATTTAACTGTATTAGTTAATTTTGGTAATTCTCTTGACATTAATGTTTTTAAATATTCAATTTTATCAAATCTATCTTTTCCATCTTCTGTAATTTTTAATTTCATATCATTAAATTTAGAATCAATAATTTTACTCATTTTATCTTCAATTATTTTTCTATGATCTTGTTCTTGTTCATATCTT
>JAEEGL015607228.1_pt1 | contig 10238 bp, 12 predicted proteins | sample 9134231 | NCBI WGS metagenome assembly JAEEGL01 (sample SAMN16246548, study PRJNA631951) | gut metagenome | biome: gut microbiome; feature: rumen; material: fiber-attached | host: Bos | place: Iran: Karaj | collected 2018-10 | reverse complement strand
GCTCAGTCGCCTGCTGGCTGTCACGAAGATTCACTCGCAGGCAGACATCGCCCTCGGATTCTTCAACATACAGGCCATATCGGTCTTTCAGGGTGAAAAGCGTGTGCATGAGGCCGACATAAGAATCAATATCCGGCACCGATATGGCATGGGGCGATACACCGAAGATTTGCGCCATCTGTGCCGTCAGGTCAGCCTTCGGATTCCGATCCTCGGATTCATACTGCGCCATGCGCACGTCGGCGGAATTGGCCGGGAAGCCCAGAAGCTGTCCCAAATAACGCTGCGTCATCTTCATAAAGTAGATGATACACATATTACATACTCTTGGTGGAAGGAATTTGGCTTAGATACGGATGTGGATACATTTTGGACATTCGATTTTGAAGAATATAAAATATGGCAAGATTCGGAGTTTACTAAGGAATCCGTATGGAAGAAAATGCACGAACATAACCCCACGTTGGGAGAGGCTTTATTAAAGGAGAATAACCGACACTTTATTCTTATGCATAACTTTGATGAGACAGAAGAAGTTTTTCCAGAATACTATAAGGTACTCGTAGAGCATCTTTTGGAAAATGGATTAGTATTTGATGAACCTAAGTTTTTATTGACCTAAATTTGTATAAAACAGAAAACTTCCAAGTTTAGTGTGTAAGACAAATCCCAATTTGTCGAACAGTTGCTTTTCCTATTAAATGGCCCATGATTGATCCCGTACTGGTCATTGGTTAATAGCGCTTTTTTGCTTGCAATTTCATAAAAATCTTGACAAAGTGACCTTACGTTCACTATAATGAGTGAACGAAAGGTTGCATGTTTTATGCGGAGGTTCGTATGGCAAAAGATATGAAGGAGAGAATCCTGGCGGCAGCGCTGGAGATGTTTTCGCAAAAGGGATATGAGGGAACCAACATTCGGGAATTGTCCGCCTCCCTCGGGCTGGTCAAGTCTGGAATCTACAAGCATTATGAAAGCAAGGAAGCCATTTGGAATGCCCTGCTGGACAGAATGATTGATTATTACGGGGAGCACTTTGGTTCTCCGGAGCATCTGCCATCGGTTCCGGATTCTCTGGAAGATTTTATCGCCATGACCTTGCAAATGACGGACCTTACGATTCATGATGATCAGATTGTGAAAACGAGGAAGGTGCTCACGCTTGAGCAGTACCGGGATGCTCGCGCGCGGGAACTGGCGACAAAACATTTCCTGACCGGGCTGACCGAGATGTTCACGCACATTTTCGCCGGGATGATGGACAAAGGCCTGCTCCATCAAGATGATCCTGAAATGCTGGCTTTTGCCTATACCACGCCGATATCGGCGCTCATCCATCTGTGCGACCGGGAGCCGGAGAGGACTGAGGATGCGATGGCGCAGATTGAGAAATTCAGCCGGCATTTTATAGCGGCCTATGGGGTGAAATGACGATGTTTGATCTGAATCAATATTTGCAGGCACTGATCGCGAATTGTCAATCGGCCTTCGGAGAGAGATTGCTGTACATGGGCCTGCAGGGAAGCTATTTGCGCGGTGAAGCTCATGAAAACAGCGATATTGACGTTATGGTGATCCTGGACCGGTTTTCTGTACAGGATATGGATACGTACCGCGGGATTTTGAAAACGATCGGCTTCTATGAGAAATCCTGTGGCTTCATCTGCGGAAAAGATGAAATGATGCGCTGGAATCCGCTGGAGGTATGCCAGCTGCGTTATACGACAAAAGACCTTCTGGGCATTTTGAAGGATTATCTTCCGCCCGCGACACGAGAAGATGAGATAAACTATGTCAAACTAAGCCTGGGAAATCTGTATCACGAACTCTGCCACCGCTATATTCATGCGGACAGGGACAAGAACATTGCCAAGTTCCGCGGCACTTGCAAGAGCGTGTTTTACCTGATCCAGAATCTGCATTTTCTGGAAAGCGGACGTTTTATCCTCAGCAAAAAGGAATTGAAGGAAGCAGTCGTCCAGGAAGATCAGATAGCCCTGGTATTAGCTGAACTGCCGGACAATTACGATTTCGCTCAGGCTTTTTCTTCCTTGTTTGCCTGGTGTCAAATGGCTTTTATCCGCATAGGAAACCTTGGAAAAACGGGCGATGAATCGTAAAGTGCATGAGAAGGAGGATGAGCGGCAAATGGACAGACAGCCGGATGTCTATCTTTTCGGCCAGGTATTGGGTACCCATTCGTTTCTTTTAAAGGACGGCTTTTTGAAGCCGGATGAGTACGCGGAGATTCAGGCGCAGCACTTTCTTCCCGGCGGGGAAACGGGCACGGCGGCGACAGTGCTGGATTCCCTGGGTGTATCCGTGCGCATGGACGGCACCTGGATTGGAACCGAAGTCGCGCCCATGCTGCAAGCGTTTTACCGGGATAAGCAGGTGGATCTATCCCCGCTTCACATCTGGGAAGATGATCCCGGCGTGATGGATTATGTGGTGATTGCCGGGCTGGTGCGCTCGCCCATGGGCCGGTTTCAGACCCTGTTTTCCACTGGCAAACGGTGGTGGAATATTCCTCAGGAAAAGGACATCATGAGCTGCAAAGCCGCGGGCATTGATCCCTTTTTCGGCAATGAATCACTGCAGGCCATGGAGATATGCCGCAGGCACGGCATCCCTTATGTGACCATCGACAGCCCTCATGATTCACCGTTGCATCAGCATGCCGCCGTGAACGTGGTGTCCAAGGAGTGCACAGGCCAGCATTACGCGGGCATGAAACCGGAAGCCGTCATGGAACGGATGATGGAAACGGCATCGGGGCTTACGATCCTCACCCAGGGCGGCGGCCATATGCTGTACGGGCGAAAGGGCGAAGCCGTCCATCGGATGAAGCCTTTCTCCGTGGAAGTGAAAAGTACCCTGGGCGCGGGCGATACCTTCAAGGCAGGGTGCATCTATGGCTTGCTGCATGGAATGTCAGATGAGGGTTTGGTGCGGTTTGCCAGCGCCTGTTCCGCTATAGCCATTTCTCGCTTTCCGCTGCCGCTGCATCCGCCCAAGCTGGAGGTAGTATGTCAGCTTACTGAACTATCGGGTGATTGAATAAGCAGGGCTGATCGGAAGGGAGCATGAGATATGCTGAGACTTAGACCTTATAAAGCCTGTGATGCGGCTGTCATTGTTTCATGGAGTGAGGATGAAACTGCTTTCAGAAGCTGGAGCGCAGATCGCTTTTCCGCCTATCCTATTACGGCGGAAGATTTGAATCGGCATTATGATGCTATGGCTGAATCGGACAGCTTTTTTGAATTCACGGCCTTTGACAATACAGGGCCCTTGGGCCATCTGATCATGCGCTTCACAAACGATGAGAAAACGTCCCTGCGTTTCGGTTTTGTCATCGTGGATCCGCGTAAACGCGGCAAAGGATATGGCCGGGAGATACTGAATTTGGCTATCCGCTACGCCTTTGACTTTCTGAAGGTAGAAAAAATCACATTGGGTGTGTTTGAGAACAATCTGCCTGCTTATCGATGCTATCGGGCAGCAGGATTCCGGGAGATTCCGTGCTGCGAGGCATCCTGGTATCACATCGGAACTGAAGATTGGAAATGTATAGAAATGGAACTGACAAAAGACCAGGATTCTTTCGGAGGAAAAATATGCGCAGAACAATGATTCATTGGCTTGGTCTGACGGGTATTCTGGCTTTGCTCTCCTACATGGCTGCTGTGGTTTTTCACCCCTGGCGTATCCGGGCTACAACTGGATGGCCCAGGCAGTCAGCGATTTGTCTGCCGAGGCCGCGCCGTCAAGGCCCCTGTGGAATCGGCTGGCGTCGCCTTACAATACTTGCGGCGTTGTATGCGCGACCTGCGCTGCTCTTTTTGTATCGCAGAAGCGTGTTTCATCCCATCTGTTCCAGGCAGGCGTCTACCTGTTTATGGCGATGAATTGGATTTCAGCCGTGGGCTATGGGATGTTTCCCCTCGCAGATGGCGGGAAAGAAATTGCATCTTTCCAGGAAAACATGCACATCGCGGTCACGGCGGCGGTAGTGCTTTTGTCCATTGCTTCGCTGTTTTGCCTGATCGTTGCCGGATGCAGGGAAAAAACAGTGAGAGGGATTGGACAATGGGCCGCTGCAGCGCTTGCTATGATGCTGGTTGGCTCCATAGGAACGGGCATCGTGCCGCCGCAGTACTTCGGTATTGTTGAACGATTCAGCGTTTTTGCCGCGATGGGGTTCAACGCTGTTTTGGGAATGTATCTGTTCCATGGCTTCAAAGGAACTGAAGAAATCTGAACATGGGAGAACTGCGCAAATATAACGCAGAGCAATTTAAACCGAAGGAGAAGGAAGAAAAAATGGATAAAAAACTCTTTGTGCAGGCAATTATCAAATTTCTGAGCGGACTTGTATTGGTGGGGCTGGTTCTGTTCCTGCCGGCGGGGACGCTTGCATACAAACAGGCTTGGCTGCTGATCGGAATCCTTTTCATCCCGATGTTTATTGCGGGTTTGATTATGATGAAGAAATCGCCTGATCTTCTGAAAAAAAGGCTGGATGCAAAAGAAGAGCAGTCTGAGCAAAAAACAGTGATTGCCCTCAGCGGCCTGATGTTCCTGGCAGCGTTTGTTGTGGCCGGGCTGAATTTCAGGTTCGGCTGGATCGTGCTTCCCGCGTGGGTTTCCTTGGCAGCGGCGGTCATTTTTCTGCTGGCGTATGCCCTGTATGCCGAGGTGCTGCGGGAGAATGTCTGGCTATCCCGGACGATTGAGGTACAGGAAAACCAGAAGGTCATCGATACCGGGCTGTATGGCATTGTCCGGCACCCCATGTACATGAGCACGCTCCTGCTGTTCCTTTCCATGCCGCTGGTGCTGGGGTCAGTTCTGTCCTTTGTGATCATGCTGGCGTATGTCCCAATCATTGCAAAACGCATCCGCAATGAAGAAAAAGTGCTGGAAAGCGGGCTGGAGGGATATACGGAATACAAGAAACGTGTCCGATACAAAGTGATCCCGTTTGTGTGGTGAAGGATCAATACATATGCGATCCTAAAAAATGATGCATGTGAACGAGCATGCGGTAATCAAAAAAGGAATCAGGAGGCGGAATATGAGAATCGGCGTGATTCAGGCGTCTTCTCAAAAAGATAAAAATGAAGCACTGTATCGATGCACCTGCCAGGCTGTGGAGAACAACGGACGGGAGGATACAGTGATCAACTTCGGTATTTTCCCGGATGAGGACGCATCGTTTTCGTACGTTGAAACCGCTCTCAATATCAGCCTGCTCCTTTCCAGCGGGGCTGTGGACTTCATTGTGACCGGCTGCTCCTCCGGGCAGGGGATGATGCTGGCTTGCAACAGCATGCCGGGCGTGCTGTGCGGTTTTATACAGACTCCGCAGGACGCTTATCTCTTCGGGCGGATCAATGGAGGGAACGCGGTATCCCTGCCTTTGGGGCTCAATTACGGATGGCTGGGTGAAATCAGTCTTCAATGCATGCTGGACAAATTGTTTGACGGAGCATTCGGATGCGGCTATCCGCCGGAAGAAGCAAAGCGGAAAAGGTGCGACGCGGAAGCGCTGAAAAGGATCAATGCTGTCACGAAAAGAACACTGACTGAATCGCTGGACCAGTATGACAAAGCGCTGGTCAGGAATGCGCTGCGCTGGGGAAAGGTGAAGAACTGGGTCTTGCGATCCGGTATTCATGAAGATGTTGTATCAATGATAATGAACTATGAAAACCAGCCTGACAGTATTCTTTGAAGATCCCTTCTGGGTCGGTGTGTTTGAACGTATCGGTGATGGAAAACTGTCCGTCTGCAAAGTCACCTTTGGCGCGGAACCTAAGGACTATGACGTATTGGAATATATTTTGCGGCATTATAACGAATTGATCTTCAGCCCCGCAGTAAAGACGGAAACAAGGCAAATAGCAGATAATCCAAAGCGGCGTATCCGGAACGTCAGAAAGCAAACGGAATCCCGCGGGATCGGCACGAAGTCTCAACAGGCGCTCCAAATGCAGCGGGAGGAAATGAAGACGGAACGCAGCCAGATCAGCCGGGAACAAAGGGATGCGGAAGCGCAGCGTCGTTTTGAAATGAAGCAGTTAAAGAAGAAAGAAAAGAGGCGTGGACACTGATGCAACAAAATACAGCGTGGCAGCGCAATCTGAAAGCAGCGGCAGGCATTTGTATGCTTGCAGCAATGCTTTTCCTGCTGACAGGCTGCGGGAAAGGCAGCGCTTTTGAAGGATCAAGCGTGTCCAATGCATCCGGATTCTGGATGGAATACAGCGTTCTGAATCAGGAGGAATCTGCTGATCTGAACTTGAAGAAGGGCGAACGATTGCAGGTTGATCTGTCGCATGCAGATGGATATGTGGATGTGACGGTGGGCATAGAAGGACAGGAACCGATTTACCGGGGAAATGGGCAGCAGAACGCCGCGTTTCTTCTGGAAATCGCTGAAACTGGAAAGTATCATATCGCTGTATCTGGTTATCATGCAAAAGGAAGCGTTTCGTTCACCCGGATTTCCGGGGATCAGGATTGAAGCATGGGGGGACTTCATCATGAATTACAAAATCATTGACAAAGAAACCTATTATCGAAAAGGCGTTTATCGTCATTTTACGCAGGACTGCAAGTGCTCCACCTCCATGACCGCCCGGATCGACGTGACGGCACTCGCGGCGTACAGCAAACAAACGGGAACCAAATTCTATATCAACTTTCTGTATATCCTGTCGAAGGCGCTCAACTCCCGGGACGATTACCGGATGCAGTATCTGTGGCAGACGGACGAGCTGATTTGCTATGATGTCATCCATCCGACGCAGTATGTGTTCCACGAGGACACGGAAACCTGCACGCCGGTCTATACGGAATACAGGGAAGATTACGATGCGTTCTACCGTCATGCCCTCCAGGATGTGGAAAAAGCAAAACAAACGCGGGAATATGGTCTGGACGCCGCAAACCATCCCAACTGGTTCGACGCTTCCTATATTTCCTGGCTTTCTTATGATTCGCTGCATATTGAGCTGCCAGATGGATACCTGTATTTCCTTCCCATAATCAATTGGGGTAAATACCGAGAGGAAGGCGGAAGGCTGCTCATGCCGGTCAGCGTCCGGATGAATCACGCCGTCGCCGACGGATACCTGATAGCCAACGTGTTCCGCCTGCTGGAGAAGGAAATGGCAGTTTTCGTGAGCAGAACATAAGCCGGTAATATTTTCTGGCAGTATGCTGCAAAGAAACAAGTTCATCATGACAAGGGAAACGGATTCTTTTTCTTCTCATATCATCCCATTCATACCAATGGTAGAGAAAAAGTTCATAAAATTATAATACCAGTATCTTCCATAAATCCCGGGTTCATTGTATAATGCTTCCATCAACACCAAGGGGGCTGGACAATGGAAACCACGATTGCGGAAAACATTCGGGCGTATCGAAAACAGCGCGGACTGACTCAGGAGCAGCTGGCGGAGGTGCTGGGGGTATCCGCCGGAGCAGTGTATAAGTGGGAATCCAGATCGTCCCTGCCCGAACTGCGGCTCATCATGGAGATGGCGGATTTCTTCGAGGTCTCCGTGGATGCGCTGCTGGGTTATCAAATGAAGGATAATCGGCTGAACGCAACCGTGGAGCGTCTGCGGCAGGCAAGCCACAGACGAGACTACGATGCGCTTTCGGAGGCGGAAAAGGCGATCATGAAGTATCCGCATTCCTTCGACGTGGTGTATGCCGCGGCGAACCTTTATTATACCTTTGGCGCGGGAACAAGAAAGGAGCCTTGGCTTCGGCGGGCGATTGAACTGCTGGACAGCGCGCGCCTGCTGGTGTCCCAGTGTACGGATTCCCGGGTGAGCGAATCCTGGATTTGCGGTATGATCGCGGAAATGCACGAGTTGCTGGGGGAAACAGGCAAGGCGCTGGAACTGCTGAAAGCATATAACCCCGGCGCGATTTTTAATGACAGGATCGGGATCATGCTGCTCTCCCACGGAGGGGACCCGGAGGAAGCAAATGATTATCTGGAGGACGGGCTTCTGCGGGAGATCAGTCGGCTTATGCAGCTTGGGATCGGCTATGCCATGCTGTTTGACGTGAAGAATGACAACACGTCCGGCATGGAGATGATGCGCTGGATCATTCCCACCCTGGCAGGGTTGAAAAAGACGAATGAGCCTGACTTTATCGTTAAAATGATCGTGGTTTTCCATGTCTTCCTGGCAGTATTTCAGTATAAGTCCGGAGACCGAAAAGGAGCGGAGGAATCTCTCAGGAAAGCAAAGCTCCTGGCTGCTGCCTTTGACGCCGCGCCCAACTATGCGGCGAACCAGGTGAAATATGTGCGCGAGTCGGAAATGACCAACGCGCATGATCTTCTCGGGGAAACGGCTATGGACGCGGTAAAGTATGTGCTGCATGACAAAGACCCGGAACTGCGGAAGCTCTGGGCGGAGGTGTGCGATCATGAGGGTTGGTCAGCCCAGAAGGAATAACCGAAACACATATCAATGAGAGGCGGTGGTATCATGAACATCACCACAAAACAGTTTCAGATTCTGTCAGACGTGAATCTTGTCTGGGATTTCCTGGTGGACATCTATGACCGGGAGACGGGAAGCGGCGTGGCGGCGCCGTTCTTTGAGTACGCGCTGCAATCCTCCTGGATGGATCAGTCCTACAGCTACCTGGATCGGTTCTGGCTGGACGGAGACAGGGTGGCGGCCTTCGTGTTTTATGAAGCGCCTGTGACGGATATCTATTTCAGCGTCCGCAAGGGGTATGAATTCCTGGCGGACGAGCTGGTGGACTATGCTGTTTCGGCCATGCCGAATTTTGAAGGGAAGCAGCGGCTGGTGCTCTTTAACGGTCAGGAGTTTTTGATGGAAGCGGCGGCGAAGCGCGGGTTCGTCAAAACGGAAGAATACGAGGATCGAAACTTTGACTTCAGAAATGAACTCAATCATCCGCTGCCTGCGGGTTATCACTTTGTTGATCCAAAGGACGCGGACGGCTTCAAACTGGCGAAGCTCCTCTGGTACGGCTTTGGCCATGGGGAAAAAGGCCCCTTTGAAGGCTGGAACCAGCAGGATGATTCCTTTTACTGGACACCCGCAAAATCCTATAAGGGCGTTATCGGCCCCATGACCGCCCCCGCGCCCCATTCCACCCATGAATACGACGTGATCATCGCGGATGAAAACGGGGAGTATGTGTGCTTTTCCGGCATGTGGTGGGTGCCGGAAAACAGGCTGGCTTACATGGAACCCCTGTGCACCCACCCGGATCATCGAAGGCGCGGGTTGGCTGCCGCTGCTCTGTCCCGGCATTATCACCGGATGAAGGCCCTGGGCGCTACCCACATGACAGGCGGCGGGAATCCCTTTTATGAAAAACTTGGATATGGAAAGGGCATCCATTGGAACTTCTGGAAACAGGAGGAAAAGCAGGCGGATGCTCCTTTGACCTATCCCTGTCAGGCTGTCAGCGCGGACGCAGCGGAAGTCGCCGCGCTGGCCTGTGAGCTATGGCCGGAGCATTCATTGGAGGAGATGCGCTCGGAATTCGATTCCCTGCTTGATAGGGAGGACGCGGCGGTCTTTCTGCACAGAGAGCAGGGGGAAGCCGTGGGCTTTGCCCAGTGTCAGCTCCGTCATGACTATGTGGAGGGAACGGAAACCAGCCCGGTGGGGTATCTGGAAGGCATTTATGTCCGGGAAGGCGCGCGCAGGCAGGGCATCGCCCGCAGCTTGCTGTCCGTGTGTGAAAACTGGGCAAAAACCAAAGGCTGTGCGGAATTTGCCAGCGACTGCGAGCTGGACAACACAGACAGCCAGCGGTTTCATCGGGCGATGGGTTTTGAGGAAGCCAACCGGATCGTGGCGTTTGCGAAGAAGCTGTGAGCCGGTGTGTCAAAAACACTTTCAGCCAAAGACGGTATATCTTTTCCGGCGAACATGTCCTACAATCCTTTCTGAAAGGAGGGCGAAACCATGGCCTATCGGAACGCGCAGGAGATTTTTCCGGAAGGACTCCTCAAACAAATCCAGCGGTATGTGTCCGGCGAAACCATCTATGTGCCGGCCCGGGAAGAGAAAAAAGCCTGGGGCGAAACATCCGGGTATCAGCAGTATATCCGGGAGCGGAACCGGGAAATCCGTCAGGGATTTGAACAGGGTAAAACCATCGACCAGCTCATGGACAAGTACGCGCTCTCCTATGATTCTATCAAGCGAATC
>JAEEGL015142213.1_pt1 | contig 10238 bp, 10 predicted proteins | sample 9134231 | NCBI WGS metagenome assembly JAEEGL01 (sample SAMN16246548, study PRJNA631951) | gut metagenome | biome: gut microbiome; feature: rumen; material: fiber-attached | host: Bos | place: Iran: Karaj | collected 2018-10 | reverse complement strand
GTGTCGAGATAAAGCTTGCATTTAGATCAGCAATCTGTGTAAACAGATTGCTGATTTATGTAATCTTTACATCAACGGCGTTTTGTGTTATAAACTTTATGATATCGGGTTTCGGAGCGAATGAGACACCGGTGTCGCATGTAAAAAAGACTTCTTTCCTGCCGTACCAAAAGCGGCAAACAACATAGATTAGGTGGTAATACAATAATGAATCAGTACGCGATCAAGGGTGGAAATCCCCTTGTGGGCGAAGTGGAGATCGGAGGAGCCAAAAATGCCGCACTCGGTATTTTGGCCGCGTCTTTACTTGCCGACGAGACTGTTGAAATAGAAAATGTACCGGATCTTCGGGATACAAACGTAATGCTGGATGCTCTTCGCAGTATCGGTGCTTATGTTGAAAAGGTGGACAGACATACCGTAAGGATCAACGGGTCCACGATCTCGAGTACATTGCTTGACATAGACAGTATCAAAAAGATCAGAGGCTCGTATTATTTTGCGGGTGCACTGTTAGGTAAATACAAAAATGCGGAAGTAGCGCTTCCCGGCGGCTGTAATATCGGAAGCCGTCCCATAGACCAGCATATTAAGGGCTTTAAAGCCTTGGGAGCCAAGGTCGATATAGCACACGGCTGTATCGTGGCCGAAGCCGAGAAACTTGTCGGAAGTCATATATATCTTGACGTTGTTTCGGTAGGAGCGACAATAAATGTCATGCTTGCCGCAGTCCGCGCCGAAGGTCAGACGTATATCGAAAACGCAGCCAAGGAACCACACGTCGTTGATGTGGCAAACTTCCTTAACAGCATGGGCGCATCCATAAAAGGCGCCGGTACCGATGTTATCCGTATCAGGGGTGTTGAGAAGCTCCATAAGGCGCATTATTCCATCATTCCCGATCAGATAGAGGCCGGAACGTTTATGCTTGCCGCCGCTGTTACAAAGGGTGATGTGCTGATCAAGAACATCATTCCCAAGCACCTTGAGTCCATTACTTCCAAACTTTTGGAGATCGGATGTGAAGTTGAGGAATCGGACGATGCCATACGTGTGGTAAGCGCAAAGCCTTTCAGGACAACGACGGTAAAGACGCTTCCGTATCCCGGATTTCCTACGGATATGCAGCCTCAGATAGTGGTGGCACTCGGACTTGCCGAAGGCACCAGCATTGTTACGGAAAGTATATTTGAAAACCGTTTCAGATACGTAGACGAGCTTACACGGCTCGGTGCAAATATAAAGGTAGAAGGTAACACCGCAGTGATCGAAGGTGTTCCGCGATATACGGGCGCAAATATTTCTGCTCCCGACCTTCGCGCAGGTGCGGCACTTGTGGTTGCCGGTCTGGCAGCGGAAGGATATACTCTGATCGATGATATTCACTTTGTGGAAAGGGGTTACGAAGATTTCCCCGAGAAATTAAGAGCACTCGGAGCCCGCATCGAGATAGTGACAGATGAAAATGAGTTCAGGCAGTTTAAACTCGAAGTAGTATAAAGACTAAAAAAGACACCTCGGAGGTGTCTTTTTTAGTCTTTATTCCATTGTCAAACGATCGCTTCAATATAAAGATCCGGGTGATCGGCAAGATCCAAAAATTCGTCTCCGCATTTGATCGTGGGACGTGCAAGTGAAGATCTGTTGATGAAAACAACATCACCGACACGACCGTCGCTTAATTCAACACGCTGGAGCATATAGGTATTTACGACATTTTCAAGGAATGTCATGATGTAGTGAGTGTCGTACTTTTGCAGTCCTTCACCTTCGAAAAGTTCGATAACTTTGAACGGACACAGTGGACCTCTGTAGATCCTGGCAGATGTCATGGCGTCATATACATCCGCTATGGCAACCATTTTGGCATAAGGATCGATCTTGGAATTTCTGATACCGAACGGATATCCCGAACCGTCACAGCGCTCATGGTGCATAAGTGCCGAATTCATGATAGATTCTGGAATATCGAACTTACGCAGTATATTGTAGCCTTCAAGAGTATGTTTTTTGACTACCGTATATTCACTGTCTGTCAGCTTATCGGGCTTTTTGATGATGATATCGGGGATCGCGATCTTACCGATATCATGCAACAGACCGCACAACGTTGCCAGCCTTGTCTCTTCTTCGGACATCTTAAGCCATCTGGAAAATACATTACATATAAGTGCAACGTTTATACTATGGACATATGTCAGGTCGTCATACTGACGCATATTGTGCAGCATGTCAAATACATTTATAAATCCGTCGGAATTGCTAAGTATTTCGTTGACGGTATTGAGAACAAGATCAAGATCGAGATCGGATTCTTTGCCGGCTATGGAGTCCAGCATTTTTTTGAATTTGGGTACTTCTTTGTCAAACCGATCCTTAAATTCTATAAACTGAGGGCTTCTCTTGATCTTTTCCGAATATGAGATATCCTCATCTGCGACAGGAATGTCGGCAAAATCGCCGGCCATCTCGTCTTCAACGCGGACGTTGATTATGGAATAGAATTCGAGCTTGGTGATCGTCTTGTCGGTAAGAACAAGACCACGCGGAAGTATGAGCTGATTGTTATACGTATAGACATCTTCGGCTGTGATCATTCCCGGAAGAAGATCTGAGGTGCTGACACGTCGCATAAATAACCCCTTTAACTGATGGTACGAGTCTTAGACCCTTGAATTTCCATGCATAGATTATACTTTTTTAGGAGTGATAAATCAATCTTAATTATTTATGAAATATATGTACATATGTTGACAGTTAATGGGGGCTGGTGTATATTTTAGTCGTCTCTTATTCAGAGTGGTGGAGATACATAGGATCTGTGAAGCCACGGCAACCCCGAAAGGAAGGTGCCAGCCTGAGCGAGATGCCCGTATGAGGGCAGTTCGAACAATAAGAGGATTGGAAGAGTATGACAATCCGCTTATTGATATAAGCGGATTTTTTATGTTTATACGACCAATCCTACAGCGTTAAGACGCAGAAAGGAAAAAGAATGGAAAAAAGATTATTTACTTCTGAATCGGTTACCGAAGGACATCCCGACAAAGTCTGCGATGCGATCTCCGACGCCATACTTGATGCATGTATGGCAGCCGATCCCATGAGCCGTGTTGCATGCGAAGCTGCCGCATGTACCGGATTTGTACTTGTTACAGGTGAGATCACCACAAGTGCTTATGTTGATATTCCCAATATCGTAAGGGAAACAGTCAAGGAAATAGGTTATACCAAGTCCGAATACGGATTTGACGGAAACACATGTGCCGTACTCGTTGCTATCGATGAGCAGTCTGCGGATATCGCAATGGGCGTTGACAAGGCACTTGAAGCTAAGGCCGGAGAACTTAAAGACGATCTTGATACCGGTGCCGGCGATCAGGGTATGATGTTTGGTTATGCCACAAACGAAACACCCGAACTTATGCCTTATCCCATTTCACTTGCTCACAAACTTGCGCTTCAGCTTACCAAGGTGCGCAAGGACGGAACATTAAGCTATCTTCGTCCCGACGGAAAGACACAGGTTTCCGTAGAATATGATGAGAACGGCAAGCCCTTCAGACTTGAAGCTGTGGTATGCTCGACTCAGCATGATGATGACATTCCTCAGGATAAGATACACGATGACATCAAAAAATATGTTTTCGATCCCATTCTTCCTGCGGATATGGTTGATGAAAATACCAAGTTCTTTATAAATCCTACCGGAAGATTCGTAATAGGCGGACCTCACGGTGATGCAGGTCTTACCGGACGTAAGATCATCGTTGATACCTATGGCGGATACGCACGTCACGGCGGCGGAGCCTTCTCGGGTAAGGACTGCACCAAGGTTGACAGAAGCGCTGCATATGCGGCAAGATATGTTGCCAAGAACATCGTTGCGGCAGGCCTTGCTGACAAGTGCGAGATTCAGCTTTCATATGCCATCGGTGTGGCACAGCCCACCTCCATCCAGGTTGATTCTTTTGGAACGGGAAAACTTACAGACAGCGAGCTTACAAGGATCGTAAGAGAAAACTTCGACCTTCGTCCCGCAGGTATCATCAAGATGCTTAACTTAAGAAGACCTATTTACAAGCAGACTTCCGCATACGGACATTTCGGACGTACCGATATCGATCTTCCCTGGGAAGCTACCGATAAGGTTGAAGCATTAAGAAAATATATCTTTTAAGTAAACGGATAATGATCGGGCGGCATTTTCATGTCGCCCTTTTTTGAAAGGAAAGTCTATGGGAAAAACTAATGATGTATATCTTTTCGGACAGATTTTGGGGACACATTCATTCCTGTTAAAAAACGGCTTTTTGGAGCCCGACGAATACGCGGAGATCGGCGCGCAGTATTTCCTGCCCGGCGGTGAGACCGGAACAGCGGCTACGGTTCTTGATTCTTTGGGAGTTTCTGTCAAAATGACCGGAACCCGGCTTGGCAGCGAAGTCGCTCCGATGCTAAGGGAGTTTTATAAGGACAAAAAGGTCGATCTTTCGTCGACCGAACCCTGGGAAGGAGATCCCGGCGTCATGGATTATGTTGTGATAGCGGGTCTTGTACGCTCGCCCATGGGCAGGTTTCAAACGCTTTTTTCTACGGGTGAACGCTGGTGGAGCATTCCGAAAGCCGAAGACATTAAGGCATCAAAAGTTGCGGCCATAGATCCTTTCTTTGGCGAGGAAACGATGCTTGCGGCCAAGATCTGCCATGAAAACGGCATTCCTTATGTAACCATCGATACACCTCACAATTCGCCGCTTCACAAAACAGCCGCGATCAACGTCGTATCCAAAGAGTGCACGTCCGAACATTACAAAGGCATGGCACCCGAAGAGATCATGAAACTGATGCAGCAGGAAACCGACGGTCTTACGATAATCACACAGGGCGGAGGCGACATGTTGTATGCACGTAAAGGTGAAGAGATAAAGAGAATGTCTCCTTTCAAAGTGGAAGTAAAGAGTACGCTCGGAGCCGGCGATACATTTAAAGCAGGCTGTGTTTACGGGCTTTTAAACGGCTTTGGCGATGATGAACTCGTGAGATTTGCAAGCGCATGTTCGGCTATAGCCATATCAAGATTTCCGCTTCCGTTAAATCCTCCGACACTTGATGAAGTCAGAGGACTTCTTGACGCATGAAAGATCATGATCAAAATGACCACCCGCATTCCGAGGTATTAATATATGAGGCCTACACGTACCGAAAAAGAAAATGCAATAAGAGAAAAGATGCTAAAGGAGCTGTATGAAAACGAATTCAACAAATTCATCGGATTTGAGATACTCGAACTGTCTCCGACATACAGTAAAGCACGTTGCAAGACTGCCCCGCGCCTTTTAAATCCTTACGGCAGCATGCACGGTGGGGCATTGCTTTCGTTTGTCGATGCAATGGCGGGCGGGACTGCCAGCATGAATGGTTATTATGTTACGACAGTTTCCGCAAACCTCAATTTTCTTTTGCCCGCAATAAACACGGAATACATTTATTGCGAATGTTTAAAGCTTAAAAGCGGAAAACATATACTCGTTTTTGACATAAGAGTAACGGATGACAAGGGTAATCTCTTGGACAGCGGAGAGTTTTCCTTTTTTGCCAGCAAGGTTTCGGTGCTTGATGACAGTGCAAATGTCACCGAAAAAAAGAATTAAGCCCGGGGAACCATGCTGCACTATATTATGCTGTTTCCTTGCATTTAGGCCTGCCATGCGATAAAATATTGGTTTAGAGAAACGCGGAGGTTTACCATGATAGAAGACATTTTCAAAGGCAAGACTTTACTTATAACGGGCGGTACCGGATCTTTCGGAAACGCCGTTCTTGACAGATTTTTAAAAACGGATATCGGCGAGATCAGGATCTTTTCGCGAGACGAAAAGAAACAGGATGATATGCGCCACATCTATCAAAATCCCAAGATCAAATTTTATATAGGCGATGTCAGAGACAGAGACTCGATAAAAGCCGCCATGCACGGAGTGGATTATATATTCCATGCGGCAGCTTTAAAACAGGTTCCTTCCTGCGAATTTTTCCCGCTCGAAGCCGTTAAGACCAATGTTATCGGTACCGATAACGTGCTTACCGTAGCTATCGCGGAAGGCGTTAAAAAGATAATCTGTCTTTCTACCGACAAAGCCGCTTATCCCATAAACGCAATGGGTACTTCCAAGGCGATGATGGAGAAAGTTATCGTTGCAAAGAGCCGTACGATCGAGCCCGAAAAGACAACGATATGCTGCACCCGTTACGGAAACGTTATGTGTTCCCGCGGCTCGGTAATCCCGCTCTTTATCGATCAGATCAAGGCAGGAAAGCCTTTGACCGTTACTGATCCCACCATGACAAGATTTATCATGAGCCTCGAAGAAGCTGTGGAACTCGTACTGTTTGCTTTTGCCAACGCCACAAGCGGAGACATTATGGTGCAGAAAGCTCCCGCATGTACGATCGGTGTGCTTGCTCAGGCTGTCAAGGAACTGTTTGAATATGACGGTGAGGTAAAGGTTATCGGCATCCGTCACGGCGAAAAGATGTATGAGACGCTTCTTACCGATGAGGAATGTGCGCATGCATTCGATATGGGAAATTATTACAGGGTTCCCGCAGACAACAGAGATCTTAACTATGACAAATATTTCGTGACAGGCACGGTCAAAAAGCCCGACATCACGACTTTCAATTCAAACAACACCACGATCCTCAATGTTGAAGAAGTCAAGGCTAAACTTTTGTCGCTTAAATACGTCAGAGACGAACTTGAGGCTTACAAGGAGCTTAAAAAATGAAGGTTCTCGTAACCGGAGCCAAGGGGTTTGTAGGGAAGAACCTTGTGGCGGAACTTTATAAATCGGGGACTCATGAAGTATATGAGTTTGATATCGATACCCCGATCGAAAAGCTTGATGATTATTGTAAGGACTGTGAGTTTGTATACAATCTCGCAGGTGTTAACAGACCCGAAAAGACCGAAGAATTTATGGAAGGTAATTTCGGGTTTGCGACGACGCTTGTGGATACACTTAAAAAGTATTCAAATACCTGTCCCGTGATGGATTCGTCTTCTATACAGGCGGCACTTGAAAATCCCTACGGTATCAGCAAAAAGGCCGGAGAGGATATGCTGTTTGCATACGGACTTGAAACCGGGGCACCCGTCTATATCTACAGATTTCCTAATCTTTTCGGAAAGTGGTGCAGGCCGAACTACAATTCGGCTGTTGCAACTTTTTGTCATAATATCGCTAACGATCTTCCGATAACGGTCAACGACCGCAGCACACTCATGCATCTTGCGTATATAGATGACGTTGTCAAAGAACTCATGCAGGCGCTCGACAGACATCCGCACGTTAATTCCGACGGGTACTGTTTTGTTCCTACGGTTTATGATGTGACTCTCGGGCAGATAGTGGACCTTCTTTATTCATTCAAGGAAAGCCGCAAAAACCTCATGGTTCCCGATATGACGGAGGATTCTTTTGCCAAGAAACTGTATGCGACATATTTAAGTTATCTTCCGGAAAATGCATTTTCCTACCCTCTTAAGATGAACATTGACGAGCGCGGAAGTTTTACCGAGATACTTAAATCCGCCGATCGCGGCCAGGTTTCGGTCAATATCTCAAAACCCGGCATTACCAAGGGCAATCACTGGCACAATACCAAAAACGAAAAGTTCGTGGTAGTGAGCGGCGAAGCGCTCATAAGATTTCGCAAACACGGATGCGATGAGACGATCGAATACCGCGTAAGCGGCAATAAACTTGAAGTGGTGGATATTCCCACGGGATACACTCATTCCATCACAAATGTCGGAGATACGGATCTTGTGACGCTTATGTGGTGCAACGAATGTTTCAATCCCGGAAAACCCGATACCATATACGAGGAGGTTGACCTTAATGGAAAAGCTTAAACTGATGACACTTGTCGGCACAAGACCTGAGATCATACGTCTTTCGGAAGTTATCAAAAAATGTGATATATATTTCGATCAGGTACTTGTTCACACCGGCCAGAACTATGACTATACACTTAATCAGATATTCTTTGAAGATCTAGGTTTAAGGTCACCCGACTATTATCTCGATGCTGTAGGCAAGGATCTCGGCGAAACGATAGGCAATATCATTGCCAAGTCATACAAACTTATGACCGAGGTGAAGCCCGATGCTTTTCTGGTACTCGGCGACACCAACTCCGCACTTGCCGCAATATCGGCCAAGCGCTTAAAGATCCCGATCTTTCACATGGAAGCCGGCAACAGATGTTTTGACGAGAATCTTCCCGAAGAGACAAACCGCAGGATCGTCGATCATATCGCCGACCTTAATCTGTGCTATTCCGAGCATGCCCGTCGCTATTTAAATGCTGAGGGTACGGCAAAAGAACGCACATACGTCACCGGTTCTCCCATGGCTGAAGTATTGTCCGCAAACCTTGAAAAGATCAAGGCGTCAAATGTTATTTCGCGTCTAAATCTTGAACCCAAGAAATATATACTTCTTTCCGCTCACAGGGAAGAAAATATAGATAATGAGCACAACTTTATGGAACTTATGAATGCGGTAAACGAGATGGCCCGTACTTACGGTATGCCCGTTATCTATTCGACTCATCCCCGCAGCAAAAAGTTCATCGAAGCAAGAGGATTTAAATTCGATCCGCTTGTCCGGTCGCTTGAACCTTTCGGTTTTTCGGATTACAACAATCTTCAGATAAACGCTTATTGCGTTGTGTCGGATTCGGGTACGCTTCCCGAGGAATCGAGCTACTTTAATGCCAAGGGTATGCCTTTTGCGGCTGTTTGCGTACGCACATCGACCGAGAGACCGGAAGCGCTTGACAAGGGCAATTTCGTACTCGGAAGCATTTCTACCAAGCAGGTGCTTCAGGCTGTAGATCTTGCCGTATCAATGGTAGACAACGGCGATCTCGGTGTCCCGGTTCCCAACTATACAGACGAAAACGTGTCCGTTAAGGTTGTAAAACTCATACAGAGTTACACAGGTATCGTTGACAAGATGGTATGGAGAAAGCAGTAATCTATGAAGGTCTTGTTTTTGGTCAACATACCGTCTCCCTACAGAGTCGATTTTTTTGGTGAACTCGGAAAGCTGTGCGATCTGACAGTCCTTTACGAACTCAAGGAGGCCGCTGACAGAGACCGTTCATGGTATGGTGACAATTCATCGGGAAATTATAAATATGAGTTCTTAAAACCGGCATTTAAGCTGACTTCAAGCGCTTTTTGCCCGTCGGTCAAAAAATACCTCAAAGACCCCTCATATGATCTGATAGTGGTCGGCGGTTTCAGCACTCCTACGGGAATGTATGCGATCCGCTGTTTAAGGTCGCATAAGCGGCCTTTTATTCTCAATTGCGACGGCGGTATGGTACCGGATCGTGAATCGCGCTTTAAATATGCTTTAAAACATTACTTTATTTCAAGCGCATCTTTGTGGATCTCACCGTCAAAGACTTCCGATGATTATTTAAAGCATTACGGTGCCCGTGAAAAGGATATTTACAGATACCCCTTTACCTCGCTTTACAAAGCGGATATTTCCGGCGAAAACACCGATCTTCGTGATCGCAAACCGGCAACTATAATTTCTGTGGGTAATTTCATTCCCAGAAAGGGCTTTGACATTCTCATAAAAGCCATGGAATCCGTTAAGACTCCCGCGGTCCTTAAGATAGTCGGCGGTACGGCCGGTGAAGATTATATAGGGTTAAAAGAAAACTGCGAGCGGGCCAATCCTCTTGTCAGGATAGAATTTGAAAGTTTTAAGGACAAAAAGACACTTTTTGAGATGTACAGAGCCTCGGATCTTTTTGTGCTTGCCACACGTTATGATATCTGGGGGCTTGTAGTCGGCGAAGCTATGGCGTGCGGACTTCCCGTCATCACCACAACAACGTGCAATGCGGGTGTTGAACTGGTTCATGAAGGTGAAAACGGATATCTCGTAAGCCCCGAAGATCCTGTCGGACTGGCCGGTTCGATAAATAAAGCGCTTTCCGGCGATCTTAGAGCAATGGGAAAAAGATCTCTTGAGATCATTTCAGGCTATACCTACGAAGAGATGGCCAAAAGACACATTGAGATCTTTGAAAGATTTATTACATGAATATCAAAGCAGATGATAAAAAGAAAATACTGTTCATATTGCTGGCAGGGATACTTATCCGTGTCCTGTATGTCATCTTTATGCCCGTTGTCAACTTTG
>JAEEGL015084163.1_pt1 | contig 10238 bp, 12 predicted proteins | sample 9134231 | NCBI WGS metagenome assembly JAEEGL01 (sample SAMN16246548, study PRJNA631951) | gut metagenome | biome: gut microbiome; feature: rumen; material: fiber-attached | host: Bos | place: Iran: Karaj | collected 2018-10 | reverse complement strand
CTTCCTCACAAAACAAAAAACTTTTTCATAAACATATTTGAGGTGATAAATGGAATTTAACGATGAGCAATTTCCTAACGAAACTAGTATCTGCAACATGCAAAAAAGTTATGCAAATGATGTAGAAATATATAAGACTAATAGTGAAGCAAGTGATATCCTAGACTCTATCGATTGGCAAGAAAATATTATTTTACTCAAAGATTTAGCCACCAAATCGCCTAGTGAAAATATAAAAAACTATATAATTGGGCTAGTAAATCTGAATGAAGCAGACCATAAAGAACTCTACGACCTATATAAACTAGATATACCTCGTAAAAACCCTGTGTTAAACTCATTTTTAGCTCAAAACTACACTCACCTATTTCGTTCTTTTATCAAAAGTGAAACTGGACTACTAGGCCACATAATTGAATTACTAGTAATAAGTAATAGCACTCAACAAAACAGCCTCACAAAAATACTAGCTAGGCGGTTAGAGGCTCTTGCCACCTTATCTCAATTACAAACAAACGGATTTTTTATGTAATTTAATTTGAATTTTTAAAATTTTGTGTTATAATGAAAATATGAAATTACATTTGAAAAAAGATTTGATTGCTCTAGCAAAAGTATTTAAAAAACACGGAGCAGATTTGTATATTGTAGGGGGATATGTGCGTAATGCCCTACTAGGTTTTTGCGAAACTGATATAGATGTGTGTAGCAAACTCAAAGCAGAAGAAATTGAGGCTATGCTAAATCCTGAAAAATATGAAGTGCAAATGGTAAACCCAAAGCTAGGCACAGTGCACATATATGTGAAAAACACCTCGACCTTTTATGAGCATACAACTTTTAGAGCAGAGCAATATCAAAAAGGTGGTGCACACTCCCCAACTGATGTCCGTTTTGTAGATGATATTCCCCTAGATGCCAGTCGTAGAGATTTCACTATCAATTCGATTTACTACGACATTTTGACAGGTCAAATAATCGACTATTACAATGGTACATCAGACACGCTAAATCACATAATACGCACTGTGGAGACGCCTGAATATGTATTTAGTAGAGACGGCTTACGAATACTAAGGCTGGTGCGTTTTTCGTGCGAACTAGCATTTGTTATCGAAGACCACACCCTAGAAGTAGCCACCCAATTGGTCAGTCAGCTAAAAGACGTGTCGCAAGAGCGCTTTAACAAAGAAATAGTAGCAATACTTTTTGCAGACTACAAGTATGAATTTATCCACTCTCCAAAAGCTCACGTACACGGACTAAAAAAACTGAGTAGCCTGCGTGCATGGGAATATGTTCTCCCCGCATTTACTCAATTGGTTGGTAAAGAGAATGTAGCAAAACTCTACACTCAGGACTGGTGTAAACTGGTAGTAAATGCACAACCTGCTCTGCGAATCACTGCTTTTGTGCTAGATATTTGCCGAGCACTAAAAATCGACCCTACCCAAGAAATAGTCACCGCCCTATTAGGCGCTGGAGGACTAATGCTAAACAAAAAAGAATGCCACCACCAATACTTGATACTGGATGCATTTACACAATCTAGACAAGAGCTCGTTAGTGATGAGCAATGTCGCATATTTTTACAAAAACACAATAAGGTTATGCATGAATTAGTCGGTCTCTTCCAACTAACTCACTCAGGAAACAAACTCTTACGAAATTATGAGATGATAAAAGCCGACAAAATTCCTCTGTCAATATCAGAACTAGCCATCAATGGTAATGACATAATGGAGGTATTCCCCTACTTTGAAAAGGAATATTATAGCGAAATACTAAACTCTCTGCTCACTCTCACTGCAATTATGCCAGAGATTAACAAAAAGCCTGTCCTTTTACGAGAAGCCGAGATGGTTTACAACAAAATAATAAATAGAAAATAAATTCAAACTGTGAAAAAAATATATCAAAAACATTTGAATTTTTTTTTTCAATTTGATACAATATAATATATAGCAAAAAATGGAGATTTTTCTATGATTAAAGATGAAGACAAAAACTCTTCATTAAATGACCAAAAATATGAGGAGTTTGACAAAAAAGCTGCTATAAACAAATCCTCCAATAATGCAATGCTAGAAAATGAAAAAGATGACGAAGAAGATGATATCAATGTGATAGACGACTTTATCCCCGATACTACGAGCAAGGATAATGTCGCAGAGCAATACAACCAGTCTTACCAACTTACCACTCATCACATAAAGTATAAAAATTACAAACAACGAAACATGGAGGAATTTACTAACGACTATTCGATTAGTCAAGTAGTGCCTAGCGGTTGGACAACATTTTTTAATATACTTAGTACAATATTTTTTACCATAGTAGTGGTAATAGGCATATTTGCTGGAGTGTGTCTGATACTAAATGTTAGGACAGGTGTCGTACCTACCACCAGTATGGAACCAACAATTTCAGCAGGAAGTCTAATGCTGTATAGGCCTCTGGGTAGCGAAGATGAAATAAAAGCCTTTTCGGAATATAATGGAGTAAAGGTCAATGATGGTACTATACTCTGCTACGAGCTAAATGGGATAACTTTTGTACACAGAGTAAGTGAAATAATCAACGAACCGGGCGAAGAAACTAAGTACAAAATGATTGGTGATAATGAAGAATTAAATGATGAATTACAAAACCACATCATCACAAAAAGTAATATCAAAGGTGTATATGTGCTCTCTATCCCATACATAGGTATATTAATATACTTCATTCGTAGCCACATAATACTAGCTGTAGTAATATTTGTCACAATCACTCTAGCAATACTGCTAGCTAGAAACATTATCGAAAACAACCATGCCAAAGCAGAAATCAATTCTTTCCTAAACAAAAAGACTGCTCTAGAAAAAGAAAATGAAGAAAAACTAAAAGACCTAAAACGTCAATCAGAAAAACGAGAGTTTGATAGAATATTAAATACCGACTATAGTACAACTGCAGAACACTCTATTCAATTTGACAATACTCCCGAATCTGAAGAATAAAAAAACTATCGATTATTTCGATAGTTTTTTATTGTGCTTTTGAATGGATAGTTGGCTAGTATCTAGATTGTATATGGAACTGATATCTACTGTAACATATCCTACATTCTTTCCATCACCTGTCTCTATAGTCACCACTTTCCCATCTGGGTTTTCTGCTATATCGACCACCTTACCATATATTCCCCCAAATGTCTTTACCCTGTCACCTACCTTGAGATTTGCTTGGACATTTTGGCACCTCTTGGTAAACAAAATTTGGCGGATAAGAGTCCATACAAAAAATCCAAATACCCCCAAAAGACAAAGTGAAAATATCCAAAAAGCTGGACTTGCAGTCAAATCAAACCCGACAGTCACACTTGTAGACAAAATTGAGTACATTATCACACCTCAAATCGTATTGTAGATTCATTATACCAACAAAACTTTTTTTTCGCAACTAAATTTAGTAGATTTTTTTAATTTTCAAAATATATGCACAAATATCTCTAAAGTATAATATTATGGCAATGTAGGCTAATGAAAGGAGAAAATTGTGAATCAACTTGTGCTAGAAAATGTGGGATACCGCTATCACACCACAAAAGATGAAATTACAGCCATCGAAAATATAAGTTTTGCTGTAGAAAAAAATGAATTTGTGGCCATAGTAGGCCCCAGCGGATGTGGAAAGTCCACTCTGTTATCGCTTATTGCGGGGATACTACACCCTACTCACGGTAGTATAACTATAAATGGTGCTACCAAAAAAAATCAAAAAATCGGTTATATGTTTCAACAGGATAACCTATTTGAGTGGCGCACTGTGATATCAAACATTCGATTGGGATTAGAAATCACTCATCAAAAGAGTAATAAAAAAGTGCTTAGCCTAATAGATAAGTATGGGCTCAAAGAATTTAGTCGCAAACTCCCCCACGAACTGAGTGGCGGAATGCGTCAGAGAGTTGCCCTGATACGCACTTTGGTAACAAATCCAGAAATACTGCTATTAGATGAACCATTTAGTGCGCTAGATTATCAAACCCGAAAAACCGTTGTGCAAGATATCTATGATATCATTACCAAAGAACAAAAAACTAGCCTTTTGGTAACGCACGACATCGGCGAAGCTGTAAGCCTAGCTAATCGTATAATAGTATTATCCAAACGACCTAGCAAAATAAAGGCTATACTTTCGACAAATCTATCCGATATAGATTCGATCGAAAAGCGAAAACACACATTCGAGTACAAAGCAATGGTGGACAGAATATGGGAGGAACTACAAGATTGAGACCAAAATCTAAAATATGCTCAAATGAACATGCAAAATTTATACGACAATACAAAAGAAAAAAATTGATTATTCTGTTGAGCCAGCTAGGCTTACTCGTATTGATTTTTGGCCTATGGGAAATACTCACTCAAACTCAAGTACTCAATGTGTTGATATTTAGCTCCCCTAGCAGGATAGTCTCGACTATCTCTACTCTCTACGCTAGTGGAGATCTGTTTTACCACATTGGAGTAACTCTTAGTGAAACCCTAATAGGATTTTTTATAGGTGTGGGGTTAGGAACACTGATCGCAATCTTGCTTTGGTGGAATGAAACACTACGCAAAATATTAGACCCGTACATCGTAGTGCTAAATTCCCTCCCAAAAATCGCTCTGGGACCAATAATTATCATTTGGTTCGGCGCAGGAATGCAATCTATCATCGTAATGTGTGTGCTGATTACTATCGTCATTACTACGCTCAGTATGCTAAATGCTTTTCGTAGCGTAAGTAGTAGCAAAATTCTTTTACTCCAATCTCTAGGTGCGAGTAAGTTTACGATATTGAGAAAATTAATTCTCCCCTCTAGCCTACCACAATTTGTATCCGTGCTAAAAATAGCTGTGGGCATGAGTTGGGTTGGCTCTATTATGGGAGAATATCTCATCAGTAGTGCAGGACTAGGATATCTCATTGTATATGGTAGTCAGGTCTTTCAACTAGATCTAGTAATGAGTAGCACACTACTATTATGCGTACTAGCTAGTGTGATGTATCTTTTTGTAGCTATGCTAGAAAAAGTAGTACACAGACACTTTGGTCTATAGTTTGCTCACATTAGCCTACAAAAAAACCTCGGCAAAATAACCGAGGTTTTTTATTAATCACTTTCAGTTTCGCTATCTTTTTTATCATAATCTGATTCCAGAAGTTGTCCTACAAAGTGATGATAAGATTTGGTAGAATCGGTATCATCTAGTTTTACAAAATTGGTATAATGCAAATAGTAGTTTTCATTGTGCTCCACTAAGTAAAACACTTTGCTCCCATCCACATCAAATTCTGACACATCGCTAGTTTGTGGCTGATCTTCGGTGATTACATCCACAACACTAGGATTTTCACTAGTAAAATCGATACTCTTTAATCCACTATCATTGTAGTAAATCTTGTTGTTTTGTACTGACACAACATTTGACAAAACATTGGATGAAGCCAATTTTTTATCTTTGGTAACGTCATATTTTACACTAGCATTCAGGCTAACATGTCTAAAATATGTGTTTGTGCCATCGTAATAGAAGAATGAACCTTGGTAGTCGCTAGACGCTGGAACAAATGTTGTGATAGTTGTGCCATACACCATATCAGATACTTGATTTGATACAAAACCTGTACCATCGCGAGAACTATTATAATCTAAACAATATATATATGCGCCTACATTTTGTGAAGTTTGATATGTGTAATACAAGCAATTTCCACTAGTCCCAAATAATTTGTAAGTCTGGTCTACCCCACCTACGAGTGTAGTTTTATCACCACTAGTGATATCGTATGCTACGATTTGAGTCCCAGTACCATCCTCATCAATGTCTTCTGAGTATAGTACAAACTTGTTTATATCCCCCACATCATCACTAGACTTTGGCAAAGCTACCTCTTTGATTTTTTCACTAATGACAGTATTTACCACATTACCAGCGTTGACTGTCAATACAAGTTTGTCACCATCTTTTACAACTTGATAGTGCTTATCTCCCAAACTATACATAGCTACTTGGGTATTTTCATTAGTTGACTCACAAGAATAAATTCTTTGTTCGTGAGTACCATCGAGTTTGACTCTATAAAAGTCGATATGGTCTAACAAATTACCGCTATTGTTTGTAGTCTCTTCATTTTTACCTGGCATACGTGTGTTTGGAGTAGAATAGTATAGATAATCGTCAAAAATAAATAGATTTGAATACTTATATCCACCTACCTTGCCCACAACTCTACACAATTTGTCTAGTTTTTGCGAGCCATCATCAATTTCGTTGCCATCTTTGTCTTTTTCCTTTGCTGCCTCGGTAACTTTACCATCAGTGAGTTTTACACGGTATATCGCAGAGTGAATGATATCGCCATCTTTTGTAGCGCTTTCGATGTTATCACTCTCTACATAACCATTCACAAAATATAGGTAATCTCCCTTTTGTACAGCTAATCCGCCATTACCAACTACATAATCCGTAGCGCTAGGCCCCTCATCAATCAATTCATTTGGACCACAAGCAGTCAAGCCAAAAATAGAACAGCCGACAAATCCAGCGCATAAAGCAAAACTTGCAAATTTATTCAAAAACTTCATCTAGTTTCTCCTTGCTAACATAAAAAATAAAACTATCATATAATAACATTAAATATAAATTTAGTCAATTAATTTTACAAAAAGATTTTTTTACGAGGTTATTTTATGAAAAATATCATCAAATCTCCCCCTGCTTTTACACCTACTACAATCAGAAAAACTAAGTCCACACCTCAAAACAATCTACTATCTCTTTTGCAAAAAGTAGACTTTTCAAAACTTGCAAATTTATTTTTATCCCCCAAATCCACCCCACAAATGCCTCAAACTGTATATAATGAAAAACAGAGACTTACACAAGCCTCTATCCAAAAACACTATAAAACAGTAAAAACTCTGCGCAAAAACTAACTACACACGCACATTTTCACCAGTTTCTGCATCTTGATACATTACCCAATACCCCTTACCCTCACTCTCACTAGGATTTAGCGGTATCCATTGCACAAAATCAGCCAAACTCTTAGGTGGTAACTCCAAATAGCTTTCGGCAGGTATTGCATAGCAAACATGACTTACCAAAGCATTCTGATACAGTTTTCCTAGTAAATAATGCTCAGCCTCATTATCCGAAAAACTTACCTTGACCCACTCAGAATTTGGAATCAACTCTTCAAATGTGGTAAAATGAGGAAATCTTGCAAACAACTCATCAATCTGAGCCTTTATCAAACTGTAAAAATTCTTTTCAGAAGTTATTTGCGCCGAAGTCTCTATGTTTTGATTGGCCAAAATTTTTAGCTCGCCCACATCATCTTCGTGATTTATGGCATCATCCAATTCTTCCTGGCTAAGTTCGGCAAATAACTGAGCTTTATCTTTGGATAATTTTCCCCCACTAACTACTCCCATATATTTCTCCCCCTCTCGATATTGTACAAGCACAAACACATCTTTTTGGATGCTATCTTTTATTTCAAAAGTATACCCATCTACCACATCATTAAACAAAAAATTTTGGTTATCTACACATACTATCATACGCAAATTAGCGTATTCGATATTATATAGTTTTAACTTCCCTCGAATAGTGTCATCTCCTTGTATCGACACTAGTCCTCTAGCATTTTTATTGCTTACCAACTGATAAGTTGGGTCCTGATTTAAAACAATTGTTTTGGTAACCATGTTGCCTCCTATTTATAATAAAAAAATAAGATAGTTTCGACTACCTTAATTATATTATTTTATATTGCACTATATGTCATCTTGTAGCAACTCCACCAAAGACTGAAATTGAACTTTACTCAATTTTTCTGCCCTAATACTATTTTCTACCCCCAGTTTGGATAAAATCTGCTCTACATATTCCCTATCTAGATTTAGCCCATGCATCAAGTTATTTACCAAAGTCTTTCTGCGCATTGCAAAACAACACTTTACCACTTTCATCAAATCATTTAGTTGTGGGTACTTAGGATAGTTTACCTCAATGCTAACCACCGCACTATCCACATCAGGAACTGGTGTAAACATCTTTCTAGGTACTATGCGAGTTAGCTTTGGCTCCCCCCACACTCCTAACACCACGCTAATACCACCATATTCACTATCCGTCTCGATAGAACAAATTCGCTCTGCGAGTTCTTTTTGTAGCATTACCGTTACACTAACTAGATTAAAATTTGACTTCACTAGCCAAAACAATATGGGTGTGCTAATGTAATAAGGTAAATTAGCCACAACCTTAAATTTCTCCCCATCAAAAAAGGATAAAAACTCACTTGGGTCAATTTTTAAAATGTCGCCTAATATCAATTTAAAATTCTTTTTTCCGCTAAACTTAGCCTGTAAAATTGGTACTAAATCCTTGTCGATTTCCACGCTAACTACACGCTTTGCTTTCTCTAATAATTTTTGAGTGAGAGCGCCAGCACCCGCCCCAATCTCTAGTACGTTATCTTCACTAGTTACTTTCGCGTCCTCAACAATTTGGGCTAATAAATTTTCATCTTTTAAAAAATTTTGCCCAAACTTCTTTTTAAAAATAAACTTTTCCAAATCATCCCTCCAACTTCTCAAAAAAGCGCTTTGCATTTTGAGTCGTAATTTCATCTACTTTGGCACTACTTATTCCCCAAATAGATGCCACCATATCAGCAACTTCGGATACATATTCTGGCCGATTCACTTTTCCTCGGAATTTTTGCGGAGCAAGATATGGCGCATCTGTTTCTACCATCAAGCGCTCATGTGGTATTATTTTGACCGCATCTCTAACTGACTGATTTTTGGGATATGTAATCAGACCTGTTACTGATATATAGTATCCTAACTCGACTATTTTTTGTGCAACCACTGCATCTCCATCAAAACAATGCACTACGCCACGCTTGATTTTGTGTCTGTAATCTGATAAAAATTGCAAACAATCATCCCAAGCATCACGCATATGAAAAATAACTGGCAGATCGTGCTTTATCGCTAGATTTACCTGCTCCTTTAGTACTTCCATTTGCCTAAGTTTATTTTCTTCTCCATAGTGATAATCTAGCCCAATCTCCCCAACTGCCACAACCTTTGGGTTTGTCAAAGCCTGATCTAGCCAAAGTTGGGTACTATCATCATATTCACCACAGTTTTCTGGATGCACACCGAGTGCGGACCATACTCTGTCATTTTGCGCCACTATTAGACTCGTCTTGCTACTCTCCAAATCATAACTAGGACAAATCACACCCCCTACACGACCTGTTTGCAAATTGCTTACAATTTCTCCTAATACTGATGATAGTTTTTCATCATTTATATGCGAATGTGTGTCAATTAACATTTTTCACCTCTGATTAATTATACAAAATTTACTCACATTTGTAAAGGGTTTGGTAATTGTATAAAAATTTTTCACGTATAATAAAACATGCAAAAATTGTGGTTGGGTTTGATAATCCCAAGTTTGGTCATTTTGATAATATCTTCTCCTGACAAAATCATACTTTCTCTTACTCAGGCTGGTAGTGATAGTGTAAGTCTTGTCATAAAACTAGCTGGCATATACTCTGTGTGGATGGGGGTTTTAGCACTGGTAGAAAAAAGTGGACTAGATAGTAAAATCGCCACTTTTCTCTCTCCTATTGTCAACAAACTTTTTGGACACATATCCCCAACAGCTCAAAAATACATTTCACTAAATATATCTGCTAATATGCTCGGTATGGGCAATGCTGGCACACCTCTAGGGCTAAAAGCCATGCAAGAACTCGATAAATACAATAAGAGCAAAACTGCCATACTTCCTATGATAATGCTCGTTGTGCTAAATGCTACCAGCCTCCAACTACTCCCCACCACTATCATCAGTTTACGAGAGCTGCATGGCTCAGCCTCGAGCACCGACATTATTCTTCCCTCAGTAATTGCTACAATTTGCTCTACGATAGTGGGAATACTTCTTGTCAAACTTTGCCACAAATGGAAAGCAAAAAATGCCTCTGAGTAGCCTTATTACTCCACTCCTGCTCCTAGCCCTAGTGTCATACTGCGCTATAAAAAAAGTAAATTGCTATGCTACATTTATCGAAGGCGTAAAAAACGCTCTTGTACTGTGTCTACAGCTCTTTCCATACATTGTTACTATATTTGTGGCTCTCACATTATTTCGCATAAGTGGATTTTG
>JAEEGL014194301.1_pt1 | contig 10238 bp, 9 predicted proteins | sample 9134231 | NCBI WGS metagenome assembly JAEEGL01 (sample SAMN16246548, study PRJNA631951) | gut metagenome | biome: gut microbiome; feature: rumen; material: fiber-attached | host: Bos | place: Iran: Karaj | collected 2018-10 | reverse complement strand
CCTTGCCGAGTACAAATACTACGACATGGCACCTATTGTAGAAAAAGTACTAGGAATCTTTAATTTTTAATCTTTAATCTTTCATTTTAAAAAGTTGTCTTTGGCATCCTCATAGTGATCCGTCTTATAGAAAAGACGGAAGATACCATATGATTTCAATCGGTTCCACATCGCTTTCGTCAAAGAACTCTCCTTAAAGGAACTGTAACTGGTTATCACCCGGCACCGCTTGTCATAAACAAACTTGATCTTACCATATTTTTTCATCGCCAGTGCCATGGAGCCATCCTCACCACGTAGCAGTTCCACGCGATAGCCTTCCTTTTTAGCATACTCAGCATAGAAACCGAAAGCCATACCTCGTACACTCAACTCCGGACGATTGACACTCTGGATCCTCAGATAGATATCACGGCAGAACTCATAGACTTTCAAACCAAACGTGGAAAAACGCTCGTTAGGATAAAAGCTCCACAGAGAAGCCACCGCCGAAACACCCGGTTGCATCAGATGGTCAATCATCACCTCAAAATAATGAGGAGGATAGATAGTGTCGGAGTCTATACACATATAGAACTTACCCTTCGAATGATTCAAGCCACACTGGCGGGCATAGCCACAGGTGTGCTGATGTTCTGTATAATAGGTGACTCCCATCTTCTCGTAGATTTCCGCCGTACGGTCTTTTGACTCATTATCCACCCCGATAAACTCCACCGGATACTTACACTGGATCTCACTCAGAGACCACAAGCATGCCGGCAGATGCTTCTCCTCGTTATAGGCGACAATGACAATAGAGGCAACAGGCTCCTGGCTCTGCAGCCTTCTCATTCGCTCACGGGTTCCATCTATCACTTCCTGCGGCACCTCACTAAAAGGTTTATCATAGATGGTCAGATATTTCTCATACCATTCTGCCATAACTTTTCATTTTTTAGGTTTAGGCTACAAAGATACGAAAAAGTTTATAGATTATAGATGATAATTTATAGTTTTTTTGTATTTTTGTAACATGAACGATAGAGTCAACTGGATGGACTGGGCAAAGTTCCTCAGTGTCGCACTGGTTATCCCAGTCCACATACCTCATGCATTAGGGGCACAACCTGTCACTTGGTTTGAGGTATTTCTTCTTGCCTGTTTGATGTTCAATGCCGGCTATTTGAAAAAAGAGCGTACCAATCTGAGAGAAGAAGTCAAAAAATACGGATATCAGTTAGGTATCCCATACATTATTTATAATATACTATTCTATCCCTATTGGCTGATCAAGTTTTATAGCGAGCATGGAACAACGCCCACTCCCACAGAATCTTTGCGACCGATTTACGGTGCTTTACTTTTACAGGCAAACAACCATTTCGCAGAAGAACTAAACCCCGTCACCTGGTTTATTGCCGCTTTATTTATCATGCATCTGATACTAGATTGCTGCTTGATAGGGGGGACGGTTCTGAGTGATACCATTTTTCACAAGAAAAATTGGATCATTAGAACTGTCCCCATAGGATTGCTAAGTCTATTGGGAATGGGTATCTATGTTGCCCACAAAGCCGGGTATATTCCTGCACATTTTGTCGTTATTGGCATTGCCAAGTCCCTCATTTTCTACTATATGGGATTCCTCTGTCGCAGATACCATGCTTTTGAGACCTGCAAGTTCAAGAAAGATATCGGATGGTTTATCATCACACTCATCATCAGCATCATCCTCTTCGACTACCACGCAGGCTGCGAGGAAAATTTTACGATGCACATGATCTCTTATTTCCCTGCCGTCCTATTTGGTTTACTTGCCTTTATCTATTTCTGCAAGTTATTGAATGGCATTCATTCCAAGATCGTCATTAACTATTCCAATGGTACGATGGCATTCATCGGACTCCATTGGATGATGGTTGGTCTTATCCGCTACGGCATTCTCAAACCCATCTTCCATGTATCAACAGATTACATCTATACCCCACTTGAGGCATATGGTTTAGGACTCCTCGTCACTATCCTCCTCTACCCCCTCATCCTCTTCTTCCAAACGAAAATGCCCTGGATGTTAGGAAAAAGAGGTTAACTTTTCAAAAAGTTCTTTCCACATCGGCATGATTTTGTCAGCGGAGAAACGTTGAGAAGACTGGACGGCATTTTTACCCATACGTTGACGCAGTTCCTGGTCTTCTATCAACTGGCTGACACGGTCGGCAAAGACCTGACAGTCACGATTCTTAACCAAGAATCCGTCTTCCCCGTCTGTAATAATCGTAGCAGGACCATGCGGACTGTCGAAGGCGACAACAGGAATACCACAACTCATCGCCTCTGGCATCACCAGCCCGAAAGGCTCATAGACCGATGTGAGCAACAACATGGAACTCTCCATGTATTTCTCAAAAATATTGGAGATAGGACTATGTACATAAAGGTTCATTTCCAATATCGAATCCATCTTACCCTCACCATAGATATCCAGCTGCCAATCAGGATATTTCCTGTGAACCAATTGCCACACCTTCAATAATTCAGGAAGTCCTTTCTGCTCCACGAGTCGTCCGACAAAAATGGCACGCTTATTGACACACTCACTATACCTTCCAGATTCATTCAAGTGGACCATATTCGGAATAACATGAACATGTTTGCTGACACGTCGCCACTCTTTTGCATCCCCCTCTGTCAGTGTCACCACCGCCTCCGCCTTACCAATCCAGTAATTGTTAATGCGATTCTGCAAAAGATGCCACCAACTGTCAATATGGGAGAAATTGACATGTGATTCTACCACCAAGGGAATATGTCCCTTTACTCGCAACAATCGTCTGACATGCTGAGCCGTCATACAAACAATGATATCCGGTTGTATCTCTGCCAAAGCCATACGCAATTGGGCATCGTATTCACGGTTCATCCACCATCGTATCCATTGACGACGTACGATGCCATAGCGATACTGTGTATAAAACCGGATATTCATATCCATGAAATGCACACGTTCATCCAGATAGTAAGGAACACGATGCGTTCCTTGATCAGAAGTGATAATATACACTTCCTCCCCACATTCACAGGACAGATAGTTCATCTTATCTACCAAGATGCGTTCAATGCCTCCCCACAAGGCTAATGACGGATATAAATAAACAATTTTCATTCCATTCACTCATTTAATTTCATACGAGACCTTTCCTTTTCCCTATCAGAGAGCCTATCCACACCATTACCCGTGCCGGTAGTTTCCCAAATAAATAAAATAAAAAATTCTTAACCCGTCCTTTTCGGAATCCAACTATCTCAGAAAGTGTAGCAGGATGACTCATCATATCCTTCAACTCCTTGTGAGTAAAAGACGGGGTGATTTTTTGTACATTCTTCAGGATATAACACAAAATGAAGAAGTCTGTCTTCAACGCACTTAGATATCGTTGAGGTTGATATGATTTCCCTTTCGACTTTGCACACTGACGTTTCATATAATCAACAACAGAAATATTGCGTAAGATTTCATCCTTACTGATTTGCTCACGATGTTGATAATTACTCAATGAGTCATAATGACACATATAGTGATAGGTAATGTCAGGCAGAAGCACAGCTTTATGACAAAGAGTTACCAAATCAAATGTAAATGCCATATCCTCCCAATAACTGGTCTCGACAAATCGTAAGCAAGCTTTACGTAGCACCTCTGTATTCACTATATAATTCCAAATGGTAGTTTGCAAGCTACCATTTCTGCGATAAGCATACGTTGCCAAACTATCATCTCCTTCTAATTCCAAAAATGGATATTGACATGTTTCAAGGACCCGACCTTGATTGTATGTCTCAACTTTATCATATGACCCATAGACGATATCTGCGCCAGTACGCCGCTGGTGCTCCATCAGTAATGCAATCGTATTGGGTTCCATCAAATCATCGGCATCCATAAAATAGAGAAACCACCCCTGGGCTTCATCTATAATCCTATTACGGGCAGCACCAGGACCTTTGCTCACAGTCTGAGAAAAAACATGTATATCTTTTCCCCGAGGATGCTTTTGTTGATATCCTTGGATAACAGACATAGAGGAATCCGTGCTACAGTCATCGACTATTAAGAACTCGATAGCCGTATATTTCTGAACTAATGCAGAATCCAACGATTGACGAATGTACTTCTCCGCATTATAGACAGGTATCCCAATAGTCACCTCATATTTCATGTTACAAAAATACAAAATAATATGAATAACATTGTATATATCATGGTTTTTTTTTATCTTTGCAGAAAGATAAATAAAAACAAAGAAGTTATTATATTATTATGATACCCAAAATTATTCATCTTTGTTGGTTGAGCGGAGACGCTTATCCAGAGAAAATTTCCAAGTGTATCAACTCATGGAAGGAGTTCCTACCTGATTATGAAATTATCTTATGGGACACTAAAAGATTTGATTTAAACTCATCCATTTGGGTTAGACAAGCCTTTGAAAAAAAGAAATATGCCTTTGCGGCGGATTACATCCGCTTTTATGCATTATACCACATGGGCGGTATCTATATGGATTCTGATGTTGAAGTTTTGAGAAGTTTCGATGACCTTTTAGATTTACCCTACTTTATTGGTGCAGAGAAGTCACAATATCCCGAGGCTGCGGTAATTGGGGCAGAGAAAGGTTGTGACTGGGTGAAGATGTGCCTAGACTACTATACAGACCGGTCATTTATAAAAGAGGACGGTAGTCTGGACATCTTAGCTGCACCATGGATCATGGTAGAGCAGATCAGTAAGTTAAAGTCTGTCCGGGTCTTGTCAGTAAAAGACAGTTTGAACATCCGGAAATTAGATATGCAGAAAGAAGTCCTAGTATTACACGACTCCTTCTTCTCTCCCAAAGCTTTTGACTCACGTAAGATTGAACTGACTCCACAAACTTATGCGATTCATCATTTCCAAAACTCATGGTTCTCACCAAAAGCGTTTTGGTATTACAGATGTCGTGCTTACCTCGTACGGCTTATTGGATACCAACGAGTCCGCACCCTAGAACATTTATTAATGCCTTGGAAAAAGTAGAGAGCTGAAGAGTTCCTCCCAAGTGTGCATGATTTCTTCTTTCTCATATTTTCTAACTGCCTTACGCGCTTTTTTCCCCATTGCTTCTCTCTCGATGGGGTGCTCTATCATCCACAACATCACATTAGCCAACTCCTGGGTGTCCCCATTTTTGACCAACAATCCAGTCTCCTGATGATTAATCACCTCTTCCGGACCATACTCACACCTGAAAGCGACACATGGGGTCTCACATGACATTGCTTCAAGCATCACCATACCCAATCCTTCATGGCGAGAACTTAACACATAGAATTCACTTTGTCGGAATTCATCATATATACTGGACGTAGGCGGATTGATATATATACGATTCTCTAAACCCTTATTCCGAATTTGCCTCATGAGTTCATCTTCGCAACTTCCCTTTCCGTATATATCAATATGCCATTGGGGACATTGATGAGCAATCAGGGAGAAAGCGTCTATCAACAGGTCAAACCCCTTCACCGGCTCTAACCTGCCCGCAGTAATAATGCGACAACATGATTTCTCTTTTTTTTCACCCAGTACCTTCGGATAATACGTTAAAGGATTGGGGACAACCTCGATTCGTGAGAAATATTTTCTCCATTCACTTGCATCTCCCTTAGTCAACGTCACCAATAAATCAAAACGGCTCATTTTGTGGTAATGGTACTTATCATAGAGATGAGCCAACATCCGCAACCAACGATGTGAGCGACGACTGAATTCCTTTCCCACAGAGAAGCAAGTTTCATGCGATTCCATAATTAGTTTTGCATTTCTACCAACACGAGCGATAACATTTGCAATTATTAAGGAATAGGAAGTAGTAATTATAATATCTGGTACGAATTTATCAACGACTTTTTGTAATCTTGTGACAAAAAGGGATTTCATTTGCTGATATGCCCATATCCTACGAGGCAAAGAGATACGATTTAGTGTATAAAATTTTGTACCCAGGTCAATTACATTAATCGTGGGATGCAATGGAAATACCAAAGGATGCTCTCCCTGCTCATATGTAATCAAGGTGATATCATAGCCATGCTCAGCCAACCAATTGAGCTTGTCACTTACGACACGCTCTGTCCCGGCAATCATCGCCATTGACCTCATAATATAGAGTATTCTCATCCTCTCATTTTAATTCTAAACAACATTAACCTTATGTATATACGGGGCATCTTCCAAATCATAAAAGTTGTAATACGTTGCCTGACTCCATATGCAAAATTCAAATCTGGTACTTCCTGACGTAAATAATATAATAAATGTATAAGTTCTGATTCCTTGAAATTACAATATAGACAATTATGAATTAATACAACATATGTAACATAAATATCTTCTTGAATCTTTCGTACGATCCGGGAATTCAAGCCATCAATTTTTGTCAGTGCCCAAGTCTTAGCAATGGCCACGCAATAATTATATGCCTTTGTCTTATCAAAAGATGATGTTGATGCTCCATCTCGTCCTATACGATAGATATTCAATCGCCAATAAACTCTGAGTACTTTCTTTGCCTTGATATAACATTCATGTGTAAAAGGTATATCTTGGAAGCGAATCTCTGGTACAAAACTCAGGTGATTGTCAAGCAAAAAATTACGTCTGTATAACGTCCGCCACACATAGCACTTAAGGGGATTCAAGTCTTCAAGAAGCAACTGTTCACCCGTTTTTTCTTTCACTTTCGGATGTTTCTGACTGACACCATGGAACCATTTAATCCTATCATCCGTCATTTCCAAAAAGTCGGCAACGACCAAGTCTGCCTTGGAATCCAAAGCCTTTTCCAACAAAACACCTAAACTATTCTCTATCAACAAGTCGTCAGGATCAGGCATCAGGATATATTCACCTTTCGCGATAGCAATACCATTATTACGAGCCACTGAAAGACTCAGGTTCTCCTGATTGATAACTGTCACATTATCATGCTGGCTGATAATATCCTGTATGACTTCCATGCTCCGGTCCTGAGTCCCGTCGTTGACAATAATCACTTCATAATCTTTGTCATCAAGACCTTGCTGGAAAATACTCTCCATACATGGACGAATATATCGCTCCACATTGTACACCGGTACAATGATGCTCAACTGGCAACTATTGACTGACCCTTTCATGCAGTTTTTGGTTGTGTTGGAAACGATTTCAGTTCTCGCGTGCAAAAATACAACAAAAAAATGAATATATCAACATTTTTATCGTATTATTTGTATAGAACAGTTTCATACAGTCGTTTCCACCGTGCTGCTATATACCCCATATTAAAACTTTGCGCATTCCGTTTGGCTGCATCAGACATGGTTTTACACTGAGCAGCATCATATACCAAAGAAAGTATTCCTTGCGCCAATGCGGTAGGATTATCCCTCTCAACAAGTATACCATTTTCATGGTCGTTGATAATGGAACGCGGTCCCCACGGGCAATCAAAGGCGACGACAGGAAGCCCACATGCCATTGCCTCAACGATGACCATGCCAAAACCCTCAAAACGCGAGCTAAGGACAAAGAGGCTGCTATGGCAGTATTCATACTCGACATCATTGGTGCGACCATTCAACCGGCAGCGACGCTGGTCTATTCCTAACTCATCCATCAGTTTCTTATAGGAAGTGGTATCACCATCACCATAGATGTCCAGACACCAGTCAGCACACTGCTTCTCCACCTCAGCCCATGCTTGTAAAAGCAAGTCAATTCCTTTTTCGTGGGAATAGCGCGCCACAGCGATGGCTCGTTTCTCTGTCAATGGACTAACAGATTCTGGCACAAAAGACAAAGGATCTGGAATAACTTCCACGTGCTCCAGCTCCGTCCATGCCTCCCGATCCTTTTCTGTTAGCACCACTAGTCTATCTAGTTTCCTCAGATGCCCAACCAAATTATCTGACCAGAACCTGGCAAAGAGACTCTTCAACAGATTATTCTCCTCTGTCTTAAAGTTACGGTAGTTAGCACGATTGACATGCAGCTCACCTATTTTCTTACTTCCATCTTTGATCTCATTGAGGAAATTGATCTCCCGTCGCAACGTACTAATAGTAATATTCGGACGAATACGCATGAGCTCTTCCGTCAGTGCCTTCTTATATTGACGCTGCTTCTTGAGATAGACCCATATCTTTTTAGCAAAAGAACACTTCCATAACTCTTCGAAATTGATATCTAGATGAATGACCTTAATCTTATCAGATAAAGGGTAAAACAAAGGTTTTCCTTTTCCTTCCGTCAAAATAATCGTAATATCATATCCGAATTGCTCTGCAAAATAATTTGCTTTCACTGTCAAAGCGCGCTCCACTCCTCCTGCCATATAAAGGGCGGGAGTCACATAGACCAATTTGAGTGGAGCGTCCCCCATATATCATCCACTATTTCTGATAGAAGTCAGCATACCACTCGGCAAAGGCACGAAGACCGTCACGGAGGGAGGTGGAAGGCTTATAGCCATAGTCACGTTCCAGGGCACTGGTGTCCGCATAGGTCACGGGGACATCACCAGGCTGCATGGGCACCAGTTTCTTATGTGCCTCGAAATCATAGTCCTCAGGAAGAACCTTGGCACGGATGAGTTCTTGTTGTAAAATATCCACGAAGGTCAACAGGTTCTCTGGCTGGTTATTACCGATGTTATAGACGGCATACGGAGGTATGGGTAATCCGTCCTCACCCACCTTTTTCTCCGGGGCGCCCTGCATGATACGAACGACACCCTCCACGATATCATCCACGTAAGTGAAGTCACGCTTACAGTTTCCGAAGTTGAAGATCTGGATGGTCTCCCCCTTCACCAGTTTATTGGTAAAACCGAAATATGCCATATCAGGACGACCGGCTGGACCATAGACAGTGAAGAAACGAAGTCCTGTGGATGGGATGTTATAGAGTTTCGAGTAGGCATGCGCCATCAGCTCATTACTCTTCTTCGTTGCCGCATAGAGGGACACGGGGTTGTCCACCTTGTCATCTGTAGAATACGGTATCTTCTTATTGGAGCCATAGACCGATGAAGAACTGGCATAGACCAGATGTTCCACAGGATAGTGGCGGCAAGCCTCCAAAATGTTATAGAAACCAATCAAGTTGGACTGGATATAAGCATCAGGATTCGTGATGGAATAGCGGACACCTGCCTGTGCGGCGAGGTTGACGACCACTGCTGGATGATATTTCTCGAAGATATCATCAATGGTCGCCTTGTCGGCGATATCACCTTTGATAAAGTTGAAAGACCCACCTAATCCTGACTCTCCCCCTAAACAGGGGGAGTTGGAGAGGGTCTTCAACTCCTTCAGTCTCCATTCTTTGAGCGACACATCATAGTAGTCGTTCATATTATCGATACCAATGATAGTGGCATCCTTCACATCCTTGAACAAGCGTTTCACTAAGTTACTGCCTACAAAACCAGCAGCACCGGTGACCAAGATGGTCTTTCCATTTAAATCTATTTTCTGCATACATTCATTGTTTACTCAGCAAAATTACAACAAATATTTGGAATTTCAAAATTTAGTCATTATTTAAACACCGCATCCACCACTTTCTGCATCTGGTATTTCCATTGCAGGGGTTCTACCGTCTTACGGATTTCCTCGGGCTTCATGTTAAAATCAGCCATAAAGTCAATAATTTGCTGGATATTAATAGGAGATTCATCGGCAGGTGCCTTGATGATATAGGGCTGATGGTCAAAATCACTGTCCTGCTCGCTATAGATGAAAGGGATACCACGAGTGGCATACTCACGGTTCTTCAGCGTCTTGATCACAGTAATACCACTACGATGACGACCCAAAGAACCTATCGCAAATTGACATTGGTTAAAGACATCATCTAACTCCTTTCCAAACAATGTACCATGGAAAATAATTTTGTCTTTGATAAAAGGATACCTATCTAACAAGGGAGTAAAATAGGTCTTCATATGGAAGGGATGCACACCACCAACAATATGGAAAAACACATCAGGATGACGGCTGATAGTTGATGGCTGATGGTTGTAATATTCACCAATACCTGCAACCATACGATCGAAGGCATGCCAGCGGTTCACTTCGGCGACTCCGATCAAATGAAGGGAAGATGGCTGATGGCTGATGGCTGATGGCTGATGGAGAGGGATGCTGTCAAAATCGACCCCATTACTGATCTTAAT
>JAEEGL013458445.1_pt1 | contig 10238 bp, 8 predicted proteins | sample 9134231 | NCBI WGS metagenome assembly JAEEGL01 (sample SAMN16246548, study PRJNA631951) | gut metagenome | biome: gut microbiome; feature: rumen; material: fiber-attached | host: Bos | place: Iran: Karaj | collected 2018-10 | reverse complement strand
CAGTTGCTGTCATCCGTCCGGTCGTCACACACATAGCTTAAATGATTGCTCACATTTCCTCGGATTATGGCAAAATGTTTACCCTCGGGATCTCCTTCATTGTAAGGATAAGAATCGATCTCCATTCCGACTCCGCCTTCAACAAATCCCAGATACTCGCCACTATTACCAAGTGAAGGAGCATCAGCCAGTGACACCGCAAAACCGTCTGCTCCGCCATACTCGTTATCCCTGCCGCCTCCTGCCCAGTAGGAAAAAGATACTGCAAATCCAAGTCCTGTGTTTATCTTTCTGCCAAGCCAGATACAACCGCTCTGCCATTCCAAGAGCGGAGTAAGTTCTATAGAACCGTCATCAAGTTTCTGAGCTGATCCGTATGTGATCAACTGAGCGGTCACATCTTCGGTAAACTGCTCCGATCTTGAGACTCTGTAAGCCTCTTCCAAAAGTGCCATTAATTCAGCCGGGAACTCGTTCTCTCCGAACTGAGCCTTGGCCTGTTCCAACATCTGGACAACAGCGGGATAGTTTTCCATTTTCTGATATGCTGTCGCTATTCCGGTATAAGCCTTTATGTTCTTTGGCTCTATGGACAGAACGGCATTATACTGCGCTATGGCCTGCTCATAGTTTAGCTCGGACAAGTATTTATCTGCCAATTCCAGCTGTAATTCAATTTCGCTCTTTTGGTCGCCTTTCCCCTTTGCCCCTGCAACGGAGATTGACACATATACAACAGCCAAAATACCTACCAGCGCCAAAAATCCCGCTATAACAGCCCATTCCGGCAGTTTCTTTTTACCTTTGATCTCTGTTTGCTCCATATCCTGCCTCAGTCTTCTACCTCAATATATTCGTACTCAAAATCTGTCCTTATATAATCGCTCTTATCAATGAGATAGGTCCATATTCTGGTCACATCCCCGTCTTCATCATACTCGTAGTTAAGTATCAACGGTGTTTCAAACATATTGCCGTAAAAGAATGTAATATGATCCCTGGAAAGCACACATCTTCTTACTTCACAAGGCAGGAACCAGGAAAAGTTGTCTGTTTCGAAGCCGTTGATATCTTCTGAATACTCAATATACGGATATAACTCATATTCGGACAAAAACGCTCCGTCACCGCCGTAAGACCCTTCCACCATCCTGTCATAGTCCTTTACCGTGTAATACGATATCTTTCCGGATCCGTCAAATTCGAAGTATTCGGTTTTGTAATCCCTTGCACCGTGATAATAAGTTGCACTGTAAAGCCTCTCAGGCGGTGCATTCAAGTTCTTGATCCACTCACCGTCATCGTAAAAGAAATAGTCATAAGTCGCTTCTTGGGCATATGCTTCGCACTGATGATATAATGCAGTGCTTATATCTCCCTGATCATTATACCCATATTCCTGCCACCAATATACATTACCGTTCTCAGTGTACTTGTATTCTATGTCGTCACCGTATTTGTCATATTTGTTGTATACTTCTGACTCGTTTACGCCGTTTGCGTCCGAATCCCATGGATATTCCGTCTCTATCTCGCCGTTTGGATGTTTCTTAAGTTGTCCTATATATGTATCTGCACTGTTATAAAACTTCCAGGTGCCGTCTCCGTCGGATCCTAGTTCTGTAGCTTTACAATATTCTGTAAGCTTACCGTCCACATCATAATGCTGTGCTCCCGTTATCCGGCCTTCATCGTCATATTCATATAGGACTTCGCCGTGATTGGCACTTTTTATCCTTCCCTTTTCATCATATTCGTATACCACCAAATTAGCGGTATACTCTCCGTTATCAGTTGCGAATTTCTTAAGGACTTTAATGGTTTTCTTGTCTTTCTGAGTCGGATCCGAATTACTGCCTGTACCGGTACCATTGTCAATATCATCCAGCCATCCTGCCCGTTTCATGATATTGTTTGTTTCTTCCAGTAGCCTTTCGCTGCCGGTTTTATCATAGCCTTCCGTCAGGATCTCGATAGCCCTTGCTATGCTCTCGGAATCCCCTTTGCTTTCTTCCGATCTAGCCCATGCAAGATAAGCTTCCACCATCTGTGAAAGGGCTGCTTCATTCTTCGGTTCGATCTTTAAGATCTCATCATAGACCGCTATGGCCTGCTGATAATTAAGCTCAGTCATGTACTTATCAGCGAGCTTAAGCTTATCCGCCACTTTTCTGTTAGAATCGCTTCCTGTAGAAATAGACACTACGATCACTACTACAGCTGCGATCACCACAAGTGCTGCCACTATCACCGCCCATATAGGCAGTTTCTTTTTACCTTTGATCTCTGTCTGTTCCATGATATTCCCCTTGTTCCCTTTTTATCTCTGTTTATTCTATGTATCGTTACTGATTGATCAGCAAATCGATCTCTCCTTTGAAATGATAAGTATTTGTGTAGGTGGTGGTATACTCCATCACACCCGAAAAATGATATGTAACTACATTATCCATCAGGTCATATGTCCTGATGGTTGAAAAAAAGCCCTCTTGCGATTCGATTATATTTCCCCTGGCATCGTATTTATAGGTCCTTGGGCCCTGTTCTGAAACATCATCGGAAATGATATAGTTCTTTACAAGATTGTTGTTGGCATCATATTCAAAATATTCGTCCACCGCCATACCGCTTGAATCGGATTCGACTTGACGTATCATATTTCCCGCAGCATCATACTCATAGTCAGTCTGCCTTACTGTTTCAGCTTCTCCGTAGCTGCTTTTTGATCTATTTGTCGCCACCCTGTGAACTTTCCGACAAGCCTGATCATATTTGTATTCATAATAGGTTTCACTGGTCCAGCTGGTGCCGGAATAAGAGGACTCATACTTTTCTACGGTCACGTCACCGTAGTCATTGTACTTATATTCAGAAATGTCATACCCGGTATTGTATCTGTATTCATACCGGGTTTTATTTCCCTCAGAATCATACTCATATGTTGTTACAGTTCCATCGCCGGTCTCACTCCTTATCAGCCTACCGTTCTCATCGTAGTAATTGTTTTCCCAGCCTGTATCTGAATCCTCATATCCTCCTCCGCCTTCGTAATCGATAATTCCGAGAGCAGATACCAATACTGAGTTTTCTCTTATATAGTCCATTGCACGCATCAGGCGTTCTTTTTCCGAGTTTTTCTCTATGCCCTCCTCCAACAGAGATAGGGCTGATATGACATCGTCCTGTGAGCAGTAGACCGCCGCCAGTGCAATATGAATATTACTGTCTCCGGGATTCTGCTTTTTCAGTTCATTTAGTATCCTGAGGGCTTCGTCTGTATCACTGCTTTTAAGCTTAGCTATGGCCTCAAGATACCCGGGATCATCAGACTGACTCCGTGCTTCCGTGGAATCTGACGATGGCTCTGCTGAGGGTTCTGATTGTGACTGCGAGCGATTATCAGTAGGGCTTATTGCGGTTTCTATCCTTGAATCTGCCGTTTTATCAAAGCCTTCCTGCAGGATCTCAGCCGCTCTCTCTGTATTTCCCGCAGATGCTTCCTGCTCCGCCCATGCGATGTAGGCGTCAGCCATCTTGGTTTTTACTATCCTATTCTGAGGATCGATCTCCAAGATCATGTCGTATATCGCAATAGCCTGTTTGTAATTAAGCTCGTTAATGTATTTGTCTGCCAGCTCCAGCCGCTGTTCCAGCTCACTCTTACTGCCGGACTTAGGCTCTGCTATAGTTATAGAAACATATACCGCCACTAGCACGATTATGATCGCAACCAGCCCCACTATCACCGCCCATATAGGCAGTTTCTTTTTACCTTTGATCTCTGTCTGCTCCATATTTTTCCCCTTTTTTAAAATATGTTGCTTTTTCTTTATGGCTGTGTTAAATTGATAAAGCTTTCCGCGTTTCTCGCGCGGGCTCGCAGATTACCTGCATCCGTAATTTCTCGGCACTTCGCCGGACTTTACCACTATCTTTATTTTACCGGGCGAAACAGCCCAGAAAGGATTCTTTATGTCTAAAAATCTTCAAAACAACTCAACGTCATATCTTGATGCAACCGGCCCCATCGCTGTCACCCTCAGGAACGATATGATGTTTCACCGAGCTATGCAAGGATCCAACAATGCACTGAAGGGACTTGTATGCGCATTGAAAGGTCTTGATCCTGACACTGTCAGCGAGGTAGTTCTGACCAACACTATCGATTACTCCGAATACGCTCACAAAGAAATAATCCTCGATGTCAAGGTCCTTTTAAACAACAACGAAATCCTGGATATCGAACTACAGTTATATGAGGATCGAAATTGGGAACGTCGGTCTCTCCTATATCTTTGCAGGTCATTTGACAGCATAGGGGAAAGCGAAGATTACAGCCAGCTTAAACCCACTTCACTCATCGCAATCATGGATAACCCGTTATTTCCCGAGATGCCGGAATTTTATTCTCGCTATCAGCTTCTTAACCTCCGAAACCATAGTGCCTACTCTACACTTCTTAATGTCAATGTGCTATACTTGAATCAAACAGATCTCGCTACAGAGGAAGATATTAACAACAATCTCGTTTATTGGGCTGAACTCTTCAAGGCCAAAACTTGGGAGAACTTGAAAGACCTCTGTGCTTACAGACCCGAATTTAAGGAGGTAGTAAACATCATGTACAATGTCAATGTTCAGGATTCCGAGCGTACTCTGTATGAAGCTCATCAGCGCTACCTTCTCGAAGTACGTAGTGCGCAAGCCGATCGGGAAGAATACGAAAATATGAAACGTAATGTTGAGGAACTTAAGCAGCAACTTGCCAAGCGCGAAAAACAGCTTCTCGATGCCGGTATCCCTCTGGATTAACAGACTCTGCACCTAGTCTCCCCTTCTCCGGGGGAGGTTTACGCTACTTCGTCATAGATTTTCTTTATCATCCGCTTCTTTGTTGCGCGAAACACGATCCCTAATATAATCTCCATGAGTATGGAGCCTGCCACCATAGCGGCGCCGACGATCATCATAGTCTGTCCTGTCATATAGAATTCCTCCGGGTATGCTTACTGATTCAGCCAGTTACCTTCCACCAGCTGCTCATGTGCCTGTGAAAGAAGAAGCATTTCCGCATCGCTATTGTTCTTTTGCTTATCGTAAAGTTCATTAGCCTTGTTGTAGTACTCAAGAAATACCGAATAATCCCTGGCATTTTCTTTTTTCCGTGACTGTATTTCCACTTCAAGGAAAGCACGACGCTTCATGGTGATATAACTGTCAGCATACTTTTCTTCCATAGTTGCGGCGTATTCCAATGCCCCGTCGTAGTCCCCGATCCGCTGCTTGAGGATTATCACATTGCTGTAGGTGTTGACATTGCCAAGCCCAAGAGCGATCAGTTCGATAGATGCATCAATTGCGCCCCCTTCGTATCCGGCGCCGGCCTCAAGTGCGGAGCCGTCAATATAGGCCTGGGCCAGTTGATTCAGTATCAGGAACCTGTTGTCCAAAGAAACCTCATTCTTAGCCTTGGAAAGTGCCTCTATACGGGCATCTACATTTTCCTTATCAATGCCTTTCTTTATATAAGCCTCATCCATCAGAATGTAGGCACGCATTTTCCGGTAATCGTCTTCGGTCTCAGCTATGCACTTAACCAGATTATCTATAGCCTTGTCATAATCACCTAAAGAAACAGCTATCTCGCCGTTGGCAAATTCAAGCTTATCTTCCCTGACACCGAAAGAAACGGCTTTATCCAGAGTCTCCGCTGCTTTTTTTGATTCACCTGTCCTTGCGTAGGCCACCGCAAGATCCACATATGCATCCGCATTGGAGCCATCCCTGTTAACGGCCTGCACAAAGGCTTTTATGGCTTCATCATAATATTTTAGTTCAAAGTAACAGTTTCCCAGTACGTAATATGCACCGGCCATTCCTTCCTGCTCGATGAGAATGGGCCTGTTCATGATATTCCGCTCAGTGTAATCGACACAGGCCTCATAGTCGTTTGCCAGGAACAAACGATATTCGTACTGAAGATAAGGCTCCAGTTCATCCGGTTTAAGTCCTATGGCTCCGTTGTATGCCGCCTCAAAATCCGCATCGGAATCGGTGGTCTTTAACACATCGATATAGTGTTCATACTTGCTTTCTGCCTCACGCAGAGTGTTGGTATAGCCGCTCTCGATCATGATCACGCCAGCTACACCCACAAAAAAGAACAGGATCCTGGCCAGGTTCTGTCTTAACACCATGCTCCTGTATCTTCTGTCGCCTTTATGGATATTTCTGAGCGCCTTGAGCATTTCAGCGGCGCTCTGGTAGCGCTTGGACGGATCCTCACTGAGTGCTCTGTTAAGTATCCGAAGAAGGCCTTCACTAACCGAAAGTTTGGCGTTCTTCCTGTCAAATCGATCGATCCTGATACCGGAGCACATATGAAAGAGTGTAGCTCCGATACTATAGATGTCGGAGCGGACATCTATAGGGATGAGCTCTGCCTGATAATCAGCGGGCGAAACCACCGGCCTGTTATCTAACGCCTGAGCATAGTCCCCAGAGATTCCTGCTCCTTGCGCGTTCCCGCCAAGATCAAGTAATTCTGTTCTGTCAAGGAGTTCTGTCTTATCAAGAAGTTCGGTCTTCTGCAGGAGCTCCGTCTTTTCAAGAAGTTCGGTTTTTTCAAGCAGCTCTGTCTTCTGCAGGAGTTCAGTCTTATCAAGAAGCTCAGTCTTATCAAGAAGTTCAGTCTTCTCAAGAAGCTCCGTCTTATCCGGCTTTCCAGCGCCTCCATGAGCTACAGGCCGTTCCGAAGCCATAGCCTGTTTGATCCGTTCAAATGACTCCTTTTGCTCCGGAGCTGCATAGCCTTCTGAGTAACCGGAAGTGTAGGCCTTCCCGTCTTTAGAGATGCCTGAAATGTTAAAGTCGATGAGGCAGATATCTCCGTCTTCCCTGAACATCACATTGGCAGGCTTGATATCCCCGTGAATGACCGCCGGTGTCCTGGAATGAAGGTAGTTTACAGCCTCGCACAGTTGAATTGCATACTTTATGGTTTCTTTTTCCGTAAAAATGCGGCCGCGGTTGAGCTCGTCCTCAACGGACTTACCGCCGATAAAGTCCATGACCGTATAGGACTCGCCGGCAAATTCCTTGTATCCGTATACAGCAGGAAGATACTGGTGGTTGAGATTTTTGAGCACGTCCACTTCCAAGCGCTTCTCGCCTTCTGCAATGTTTCCGTGTATCTTCTTTAGGACCACATTCTTACGAAGTTCCCTGTCGTAAGCCTTGATGACGGTTCCGCCTCCGCCTTCGCCCACGACTCCTATAAACTCATACTGTTCAGGTAATTTGTATTGCATATCTACCCCTTGATTACCCGGCATATTATAGCGGAATAATTATCCTTTGTTCCGCTGTCAAGCGCCTGTTTTCTGATTTTTCCGGCAATATTTCTTGCTTTGAAAAAGAATCTGCGACAGAGGATTTTCTTCAGCGCCTCATCTCCACAGGGACGATAAACTCCGTCACTGCAAAGCAGGAACCCATCGCCTGCCTTAAGCGAACCCGCGATCCTATGTATCTCAGATCGTGCATTTCCGCCTATGGCATCCGTAAGCTCACCGTGTTCCGGATTTGTACGTATCTCTTCCGGAGAAAGAGCACTCTTTACCGCCGGAAGATTTTCCCAGACATCGTCCTCCGTCACCCGCGTCATATCCGAGTGATCGAATGCATAAACCCTACTGTCTCCCACGGAAAGGACCCTGTAATCCCATTTGTTTATCAGCAAAACTACCGCGGTGGATCCTCCCCGGTTTCCACGCTCAGAGTAAAATCCGTACAGCTCCTGCCCCGCTTTCACCAGTCCTTCGGAAAAAGAATCCGCCATGGCATCTATATTGTCGGAATCCATGGATTCCCATCTTGTCTTGATCTCATCTATCACGCGCCCACTGGCGATCTCTCCGTCGCTGTGACCGCCCATTCCGTCTGCAAGGGCAAATACGCCAAGATCACCGCGTGTTGCGGCAAAAACCGCATCCTGATTGACCTCTCTGGGGCCCTTTTCCGAAAAATAGCAATAATCAAATGCCAAATTTTTATTCCTCTATTCTTACTTTGTATCTGCCGCGACCTATACCGATCGTGTCGCCGGAATTGATGGCGACCTCCGAAGATACTTCGATTGCATTGTAGAATGTCTTGTTGGTGGATCCTAGATCCTTGAGATAGTAATTTCTGCCCCGCTTGGTGATCTCGCAATGTTCGCCTGACACAGAGCTGTCAAAAGAAAGGGAAATATTGTTCTTTTCGCTGCGTCCTATTACGATCCTGTCATTAAGGACTGCCGTGAATTTTCTGTATGGTTCCGCAGTCTCTTCAAGCGTTACCCTGATCTGTTTTGCTACAGGTGAGGATCCAAACAGCATCTCTGTCTTAACGGTATTTCCGTCATGAGCATTGATCAGCTCTGTTTTCTCCGATAGTACAGGGGGCGGAGTTACAGGCTTCTCTATCTGTTTTTCCTTAGGTTCTTCTCTTTCGATCTTCTTAAGCTCATGAGATTCAGGTTTATTTTTCTTTTTACCCTTTAACAGAACAAAAACCAGCACCGAAATAACCGCCAGTACCGCAACTCCAACGACAATCCCGATTATAACAGGACTGATCCCGGATTTCTTGACAGGTTCGGGTGCTTCAGTTTTTTTTGTGGATATAACCAGCAGAGTATTTGTTTTCTCAGTACTTACAGAAACGGAAGTCTCGGTAGCGGGAAGGGTTTCCTTCTTCTCTTCCGTTTCAGCCTTCGCAGGTTCCTCCTGTTTACCGCTTCCAAACGGCATCTGAAGATTTGCCGTTAAGGTCATTTCCGTATCACCGGATTTAACCATAAATCTGGCAGCCTTGATGCTTCCGTCTTTTAAGTTTTCAGGGAGGTTGACCTTGACGCACTTAAAACCGTAACAATCGTTTAGCTTATCGTAGGCGTCTGAAGCCTTTGCGCTCTTGTTAACCTGGATCTCTGTACCGGATGATGCTCTGGAAAAAGAAAAAAGAAGCTCCAGCGCACTATTGTTTTTGCCCGTGTTTATGCCTATGGTATCCACCGGAACCCCGGCTTCCTTCAAAAGACTCAAAAGCTCGCTCTGTGTGTAGGTTATCGCCTTGTCATCGGCGCCGTCTGTAATGATGATGATCCTTATGTAATTGGCTTCACCGTTATCCTTAAAGCCGTTCAGCATATCATAGAGGATATCCATAAGATAGGAATCCTGTTTGACATACTGGATATCATTGACGGCAGCCTTAAGTGCTTCATAGTCATTTGAAAACTCTGAAACCACATTGAGGCCTTCGGCGTACGTTGCCACCATGAATTCTTCTGTATTAGCATGCCCGTCAATCAGCTTAAGCATCAGTTCCTTGGCCTGATCGCCCCAGATACCCTTTAATGTAGCGGAATTGTCAAGCAGCAAAACAGTACGTATGGGAAACCCGCATTTAAGTATCTCTGCCTTTGAAATTGTTCCGCTGTCACAGATCACATTGCCTATCTGAAGACTTGAACCCGCGTCTATGGATTCTACACCGGATACATACAGAAAGAGGTCTTCCCCTGCAGTCTTGCTACAGATGATACCCGCAGGTGTCTCAGCATAAGACTTGGTAAATACCGTGACAAAACACAAAAAGAACGCAAATATCGCCATTTGCGCCCTCGAAATAATAAACGATGCTATGTTTTTTTGAGAATGCATCTCAGAATCCCCCTGTACCTTTACTAAATAAAATCTGAGCCGGCTTTCCTGTCAAGCCTTCTTTCTGTCTCGGAATACTGGTTGATGCCTTCTTCCGTAATCCTGTAAATCTTTCCGAGCATCTCTTCTGCCCGGCTTATGTCCCTTACTATCGCAGCCAGTCTGTTCCTGATATCCCGTCTGTTCTGGACTTCTCCCGGTATTCTCCATTTGAGCATATTGACGGATTTCTCGCTTCTGTCTAATGATGAAAGCATCCCGGGAACAGCATAATTTGTATTCCTGACTCTTTTTATATCTATACTGACATCTGCCATTACTTTTTCCCTTTAAATAAACCCATTAAGCCCTTTGAAATCTTTGCGGCTTCATTAACGATCTTCTTTAACTGTGCTTCTTCCGCAAGTTTCCTTTGTCTTTCGGCTTCCGCAATTCTTTGCCGGTCTGCTTCTTCCTGCCTTCTGCGGTTTTCCTCTTCCTGTCTTCTGCGGTTTTCTTCTTCTTGCCTTCGCCGATTTTCCTCTTCCT
>JAEEGL013202323.1_pt1 | contig 10238 bp, 10 predicted proteins | sample 9134231 | NCBI WGS metagenome assembly JAEEGL01 (sample SAMN16246548, study PRJNA631951) | gut metagenome | biome: gut microbiome; feature: rumen; material: fiber-attached | host: Bos | place: Iran: Karaj | collected 2018-10 | reverse complement strand
TATGATTATATTTTGTATCTAACATAAATTATCATCTCCTAATTTTTCATCAATATATTTATTAACTTCTTCTTCAATTAAATCAATTTTGGAATTATTAGTGTATTTTCTTAAATACGCAATTTTTTGTTCTATTATTTTATCTTTTCTAATTATTTCAAATGATTTTTTAAAATTAATATCAAATATAAAACCTAATGAACGTATAATACCATCTAAAAATGTTTTGACATTTTCATTTTTACTTGGTTCATGTTTTATAATATCAGCTATTAAAGCATCTGTAATAGTAGTTTCAAAAGCTTCACCATCAGCATGTGTTATTCTATAATGCGAATCATTTATACTGGTATATTGAGTTTTTAAGATATCTATTTTATCAGCATCACGTACTACTTGAGCAACTATATCAAAATCCTTATCATTTGTTAACTCTAAAAATCTTTTGTTATGTTTAGCTACAGCATTTAGAATAATATCTTGACTTTTCTTATCACTTATATACTTTTCAATATAATTATTCTCTTTTAAAATTTCATAAGACATATTGCCATGATCAAATGAAACACTATCATCATATACTCTATACTCTTTCCATTGTTTGAAACGAGATATATCGTGAAGCAATGATGAAATCAATACTATTTTTTTTAAGTTATCATCTATAGATATATCTTTAACTATTTCTTTAGCAATTGCCACGACTCGAAATGTATGATCATATTTAAATTTAATAGGTTCTTCATTTAAATCCTATTGTTTAATATACTCATTAAATTCTTCTATTTGTTTATCTATAATGTTATCAACTCCAATAAAAAAAGCAATTAATCCAAAGGACGAATTGCTCGTGGTACCACCTTAATTTACAATATTTCTATTGTCTCTTAATCTATAACGTGATTAAATCCGTTTAACTCTACTTAATTTCAAATTAACTGCTCCTAAGCTACCTTCAATTAGTTCAACCTAAGAAAGACTTCCAGTCGCTGATCTTTCATTCCTATTAGAATTCCTAATTTACTCCTCTTATTCAAAGCATTTTGATTATTATATAATAATTATTAAACTTTTTCAAGTCTAATTTTTTTCTTTTATAGTTATAACTGGTCTAACATTGCTTGCACCAGTTGTAGCATCCAAATAGTTAACTTTATCTGTTGCATCATATCTTACTATATAAGTACTAGCTCCATTATTATCTAATAAATAGTAATCATAATTAGATGCACAATAATTACATGCAGGTAATATTGATGTAGTTTTAGATAAAGTAGTTGGTATAGCACTAGAACCATATATATCGTTTAATGTTAATGTTCTAACATAATCAGGGCCACCTGTAAAACTCATATTTAAAATGTAATTGTTCTTTTTAGCTATTGAAAGTACAGGATTGACATCAATAAAATTATTTAAATCAGTTTTATAATTTGCATAATCATTATTAGATGCAGCTATTTTATCATTTAAAACAACTGTAACATTACTAACATTATCCTTAACAACTATCCAATCTAAATTAGCATAGCTAACATGTTCACCAACTGCATATACTTTTGGATTAATACCTTTATATTCTTCAGGGACGATTATTATATCACCATTAACAGTTTTACGAACATTATCCTTTACTTTATCTAATGTCATTTTGCGACTAACTAATATAGCAAGTATACCAAACATTAGTGATACTGCTAAAATAAGTAAAGAATACATCACACTAGATATAGCAAAACCTTTATTATTTAGTTTCATTTTATCACCCCTATGATACTTATATTATACAATAAAGGTCTAAAAATAACAATAAATTTACGACTTTTTTTTTTGCTAAAAAAATTGTATAATATTTTTATTAGAGGTGGATCTATGAATACAAAATATCATGATTTAATATTTTTAAATAGACCTGATAAAATATATGTACCAATTGATAATAACAAGGATTATACAATTGTTCCTAAAATTGGAGAATATATTTATAAAGCAAGTCCTATTGCTCATACTAAAGGTGAAATTAAAGAAGAAGTATATGCTCCTTTAAGTGGCAAATATTTAGAAATGAACAAAGGCGATAATTACAAGTATTTAGTAATTGAAAATGACTATAAAGAAATGAATGAAGATTTAAAAGGTATTAATAAATTTATTGATAAGATGTCTTATGAGGATTTCATTAAAAAAGTTCAGGAATCTGGTATAAGCGATAATAATATATCTATTTATAATAAGTATTTAGATAGTCATAAAAAAAGTATTCTAATTGATTGTTTTGATAACAGTTTAATATATAGTAAGTATATTTTAGAAAATAATTTAGATGAACTATTAGAAATAATAGATGCTATATATGAAATTAATAAATTAAATAAATGTTTTATAGTTATTAATAAAAAAGATAAAAAATTAAGAAAGCTATTAGAGCAAAGAATTGGAACTTATCTTCATTTAAAAATAATAAATTTAAGTGATAAAAAAAATATTAATAAGATTCAATATATAGCTAAAAAGAATAAAATTAATGCTGATGATATTATTGTGGAAAATATAAAAAACATTTTAGCTTTAAGAAATGTTTTAAAGTATAATATTCCACTTATTGAAAAACATATTATTATAAGTTTTAACAAAAATTATATACCTATTAAAGTTAAAATAGGTACAAAAATTAGCTATATACTTAGCAATTTGGGTATAGAAGCTAGTAAATATATTTTAAAAACATATGACAATAATATTGAAATAGATAATCAAGATATTGTTATTGATAGTAATATAAATGAAATAATTATTTAGGAGTAGTATGAAAAAGAACATTATTATAATTTCAAGTATTATTTTGGTTTTATTAATATCTTTTTTCTTATATTGCCGCTATATAGGAACAAAGGGATTAGTAGTGAAAGAATACTTAGTTAAAAATAAAAATTTACCAACCAGTTTTTATGGAACTAAAATTATTCAAATAAGTGATATTCATTATGGTAGAATAACAAGAAAAAAAGAATTAGAAAGAATCAAAAAAGAGGTTAACAAGATTAAACCAGATATTATTGTTATTACAGGAGATACTTTAGATAAAGATATTACTTATAATGAACAAGATTTAAAAGACATAGTTGATATTTTAAATAGTATGAATGCTAGTTTAGGTAAATATATTATTACAGGTAATCATGACTTAGTTAAAAATAAAGATTATAATAAATTACTAGAAAACTTAAATTACACTAATTTAGATGATAGTTATCAAATTCTTTATAATGAAACAAATGATGCAATTATGCTAAGTGGTTTATCTACAATGGATAATAATAAAAAAATTGAAGACAAATTATCTGAATCAAAAGTTCAAATAAAAAACGAAAATAGTAATATTAAATACAATATTTTATTAGTACATGAGCCAGATATTATTAAATCTTTTGATTATAAAGATTATGATTTAATTTTGGCAGGTCATTCACATGGAGGACAAGTTAAGTTACCTTTAATTGGAGCTCTAAAATACAATAAAGGTGCTTAAAAATATCATAATGATCATTATAAATTAAAAAATAGTGATTTATATGTTTCAAGTGGTGTTGGTACTTCACGTCAAAATCTGAGATTAAACAATAAACCATCTATTTCTTTATATCGTTTAGTAAATAAATAAAAAACCTAGTTATCTAGGTCTTTTTATATTATTTGATGACAATCAAGTCTCAACTTATCTGCAATAGTTACTATAAATTCTGAATTAGTAGGTTTTGCTCTATCAATATCTACACTATGTCCAAATATTTCTTCCATTAGATCCCAGTTACCTCTATTCCAACTTACTTCTATAGCATGACGAATAGCTCTTTCAACACGTGAAACTGTTGTTTCAAAATGATTAGCTAATTCAGGGTATAATTCCTTTGTTATACCTCCTATTGTTTCAGGATGATCATATATTATACTAATACCTTCTCTAATATATTGATAACCTTTAATATGAGATGGTATACCTAATTCATGCAATATTTTAGATATTGATAATTGCAAATTATTATGTCTAAAATCTAAATTCTTTGTACTGCTTTTACGGTTCTTGCAATCTAGTATTCTTTTTTCTAAATCAGCTAAATCGAATGGTTTTAATAAATAATAATTAACCCCAAATTCAGATACTTCTCTTATTGTTTCTGTAGCATTATAACTTGTTGTTACAATAACGTCCTTATCTATATTGTTTTCACGCATAGCATCTAAAACATAAATACCATCTTTAACAGGCATAATTAAATCTAAAATAATCATATCATACTCATTTTGTTTATTCTTAATTAAATTAAATCCCTCCTGACCATTATAAGCTGTTAAAGATACTTTTATATCTTTATTATCCTCAAAATATTCTTTTAAAGCTTTAACAAGTTCTACATTATCATCAATAACAATTAATTTTATTTTATCCATAATTATATCTCCTTTTTATTTACTATTTTATTATATAGCAACATTTAGCAACAAATGTCGAATTATGTAATAAAAGAAAAAGAAGTTGTTTTTTTTACAACTTCTTACTTTTAATACCATAATGATTATATAAAAAATACTTTTTGTAAGCAAGATATAAATAAAAATATTTACACTTATTTACTAATTATTAACCATCTAATCCTCTTTTAAAGACATCTACCATCTTATTTAAGAATGTTTTTTTACCTTTTAATTTGCGGGCTTTTAAAGCCTTTTTATAAACTGTTAATACTTGTTCTGCAAAAAATTTAGCAGAATGAGCTTCAACTGTATTACGGGCTTGAATAGCTAATCTTTCCTGAAGAGATGGATCTTTCATTATTTTTGTAATAGCTTCTACATAACCTTTTTTATCTTTAAATAATAAAACATTATAATCATCTGTTACAACTTCTCTAAACGCATCATCATCTAATGCAACTACAGGAAGTGAAGCAGCCATAGCCTCTAGAACTGTTAAACCTTGTGTTTCTGTTTTAGATGCTGTGGTAAATACATTAGGTATTTGATAATATAAACTAATATTTTCCCATGGAACACGTCCAGCAAATATAACACTATCTTCTAATTTATTTTTCTTTGTTATTTCTTTTAAATTATCAATATCAGGTCCATCACCAATTAAAAGTAATCGAGCTTTTTTATTTTCTTTTAAAATAGATTTGTGATTTTCTATTAAGAAATCAACAGATTTTTCATTACCCATACGTCCAACAAATAAAATAACAAATTCATCATCCTTAATACCTAATGAACGTCTTATTTCTAAGGCTTTCTTTTGATTGTTCTTTTCTTGATAGAATTTTTCTACATCAATACCAGTTGGAACAATATGAACACTTCTAGCGTAACCATATTTTTCTTTAAATAAATCATATGTTTTTTTCGTTGGAACTATTAATTCTGTTGCTGTCTTATCACAATAGAATTTTGTTAAGTATTCAACAACTTTTTTACTACTTTTATCAAAATAACCTTTAGTTACATAATAAACATAATCTTCATACATTGTATGATATGTATGAACTAGTGGTATATCTAATTGATGAGCCATAACACGGGCAAATGTACCTATACCAAATTCTGTATGAGAATGAATTATATCTAAATTCCATTCTTTTATTTTTTTAACAGCTTTTAAAGGATAAATATTTGATAATCTATAATCATATATACCAATTGGAATACCAGGTATTTTAATAACATGATCTGAAAAAGAATAAGAACGTTCTTCTGGATTAACTGTTACAATAAATACTTGATGTCCTTTTTTCTTTAAAGCTTTTTCAAGCATAGCTATTGATGTTGATACTCCATTTATATATGGAGGATAAGTATCTGTAAATATTCCTATTCTCATTATTTCCCCCTCTTAATATTTAATGCAATAGCACCTAAAATAATACCTAAATAATATGTTACAAAACGCCATAATAACATAATAGCTGTTAACTGAGAACCTGATAAAAAGTTACCATAAAAAGCGATAAATCCATATTCAAGTCCACCAGTACCACCTGGCATTGGAACAAATGAGCCTAAAAGCATTACATATGCACTTGTAACAATTGCTTCTAAAGCATTAAAATCATTTCCACCTGTTGCATAAAGAATAGTAAGTGGAATTAAATATAAACTTATTAAAGCAATAAAATTCATACCTATTCCATATAAGAAATCTCCTCTATTTTTAAGTAATTGAACAGCACCATCATGAAAACTATTTGCAAAATCTGTCCATTCTTTTTCCTTTTTTGCTTTATCTTTAACAACATGAATTTTAGTTAAAAACCAAAGTCCAAGTTTAATTAACCATTCATTAATTTTGCGGTTAAATGCTACTAAAAACATAATAATTACAACTAATGTATTAGCAATAAAACCAATCGTAACAAGTCTTCCAAGTAAAGCAACTTTAGGATAAAAATGTAGTAATTTATTAGCTATTACAGCCATAACACCAAGTGATACTAAAGCAATTTGATAAACAATAAAGTTTTGCATAATAATACTTGTTGAGGAAGATACCTTAATACCTTCTTGAGATAAATAATATATTTGATATGGTTGACCACCTGTTGCAAAAGGTGTAACAGCATTAAAAAATTGAGTACGCATAGTTAATTGGAATGAATTTAAAAATCTAGCACCTTTTCTAAAACGAGATGTATATCTTTTTAAAACCAAACTTCTAAAAAACCAATAACCAAACATTAATAAAAATGCATATAATATCCATAAAACATTAATATGTAATAATTCATTTACAATACTATTAAAGTCATCTTTTAAAGAAAAATATAAAACTATAACTGTTAATAATATTAAAAATAGATAGTTAAATCCTTTTTTCTTCCAAATCTTCATATAATCTCCTATTTATTTTTTATTGCCATTAAACCAGGTAAACGTTTACCTTCTAATAGTTCAAGTGATGCGCCACCACCTGTTGATATATGTGTATAATTTTTAAAACCAAAATTAATAATAGCACCAGCAGTATCGCCACCACCAATAATAGTATTTTTACCTTCTAAATACTTTGCTATTTCATAAGTACCATTTTTAAAATTTTCATACTCTGTAACACCCATAGTACCATTTATAAATATTGTTTTACTTTTATCAATATATGATTTAAAAATATTAATTGTATTAGGTCCAATATCAAAACCAATATCATCTTCAACTATCTCAGTAATATCACATATTTTTGTTTTTTTAGCATCTATTTTTTTTGCTGTAACTATATCAACAGGTAAGATAATTTTACCCTCATATTCATGAAGTAAATTAGCACAAAAATCTAAATAATCATTATCTACAATAGATGATCCTATATTATAACCTTCACTTTTTAGGAATGTAAAAGCCATTCCCCCACCAATTAATAGGTAATCAGCTTTTTTAACTAAGTTTTCAATTAACTTAATCTTATCACTTATTTTAGCTCCACCCATAATCATCGTAAGTGGTCTTTTAGGTTTTGTAATAATAGGTTTTAAATTATTTACTTCTTTTTCAACTAAAAAACCAATACCTGATGGAAGTATTTTAGATATACCAACATTTGATGCGTGTTTTCTATGTATTGTGCCAAATGCATCATTAATAAAAATATCGCCTAATGATGCCCAGTAAGCTGATAGTTCTTTGTCACAATTAGATTCAGCTTTATCATTTAAATCTTCAAAGCGTGTATTTTCCATTAAAAGCACTTCAGAAGCATTTAAATTATTAATTGCTTCTTCTAATTTAGTACCTCTAGTTTCACCAATAAATTTAACTTTCATGCCTAACAATTCAGATAATCTAACAGCTACTGGTTTTAAAGACATACCTTTTTTATCTTCTTCTGTTTTAACACGACCTAAATGAGACATTAAAATAACTTTAGCTTGATTAGCAATAGCATAATTAATTGTCATTAAACTAGCTTTAAGACGATTATCATCAGTTATTTTACCATCTTTCATAGGTACATTAAAATCTACACGTATAATAACTTTTTTATTTTTTAAATCAAAATCTCTTATTGTTTTTTTCATAGTTCACCATATATAATTTTACTATAAAATGACATTTTATACAAGGAAAGGTAAAAAAAAAGCAACCTAAGTTGCTTAATTTGCACGTGATGCGTATTTTCCATCAGCAGTATATATTGAAACAATTTCTCCTTGTTCAATAAATAATGGAACTCTTACTACTAAACCTGTTTCTAATGTAGCATCTTTAGTAGCATTATTAGTTGTATTACCTTTAACAGCTGGTTCAGTTGCTATAACTTCAAGATCTACTTGAGCTGGTAAAATAACACCTAATAGTTCACCTTGATAGAATGATACTAATACATCTAAACCTTCTTTTAGGTAATTAACATTATCGCCTAATTGATCTTTAGTAAGTTCAATTTGTTCATATGTTTCCATATTCATGAAATTATATGAATCACCGTTTGCATATAAGAATTGCATACCAGTTTTTTCAACCATTGCTTTTTCAAGTTTAACACCTGAGTTAAATCTTTTTTCAACGATTGAACCAGTTCTTAAGTTTTTTAATTTAACTTGAACAAAGGCTGCACCTTTACCAGGTTTAACATGTGAGAATTCTAATACAGTATAAATATTATCTTCAAATAAGATAGTCATACCATTTTTAATATCATTAACGTTAAACATAGATTACTCCTTTCTAAAAAATAGGTTTAAACCCTATTTAATTATTTAGCTTCTTTATGTAATGTAGTTTTTTTACAAGTTGCACAATATTTATTTAATTCTAATCTATCAGTAGTATTCTTTTTATTTTTTTCAGTACGATAATTTTCATTATCACAAACAGTACATTTAAGAGTTATTCTTTGTCTTGCTTCACCTTTTTTTGCCATAGTAATTCCTCCTTTTTCTAAACATATAGATTATAACATATTATTTGCAAATTTCAAAGTATTTTTGCGAAACTTTTTGCGTAATTCGGTTATTTACCCTTGACATTCCATAAACTGTTGCCTCTAATGGTGCAACATTAGGTGAAATAACGGTAAAAGAGACCTCTGGATTATCATATGGAGCATAAGCTAATACAACTGATGTAATGGTTTCTGTATCAACTTTGCCATCATTATTTGTATCAATAAATGTCTCAGCAGTACCAGTTTTGCCTGCTGGTTTATATACTGGATCAATAATACCATATCCTGTACCTAATGGCTCAAATACCATTTTAAAACCTTCTTTAACACGATCAATATATATTGGATCAATATCAACTTTATTTAAAACTGTTGGATTTATTTCGTATATCAAATTATCTAAATTAGATGATGTTGAACTATATACTTTCTTTAATAGATGTGGTTCTAAACGATACCCACCACTTGCAAATGTATTAATATATTGACTTAGTTCAATAGGCGTATAATTGTCGTATTGTCCTATAGAATAATCAAGTAGCAATCCAGACATAGTATTTTTGCCTTTATATCCTGTCATTTCATTAGGTAAATCAATACCTGTTTTAACACCTAAACCAAATTCAGCAAAGATACTACGATATATATTAAAGGCATTTTCATCAAGAAGTAATGGGCCATCATATTGATATACTCCACCACCAACGCGTATAGCAGTTTGAAATTGATATGTATTTGATGAATATTTTAAAGCCTCTAAATCATTAATATTTCCATACTGTGTAAATGAACACTTTAGTGGTGTTGCAGCAATTTTAATACATGCATCATTTCTAATCTCACCCATAGCTAAATTACCCGTTTTATATCCAACAATATGTGAAGCACCTTTAACAGATGAACCAGGAGTTACAGAAGATGTTATAACACCAGGAGTATAGTCATAAACTACATATTGGCCATCCTCATATTTAACTTGTTTTCCTGCCATAGCAAGTATTTCACCTGTTTTGGGATTAGATACAACAACAAATGATGAATCAAAATATTCACTATTAGGTTCTGTTTTAGTATAAAGTAATTCTTCTGTTAAAATATCTTCTAAGGCTTTTTGCATTTCAATATCAATACTTAATACTATATCATTTCCTCTTCGTCCCTCAGAGACTAATTTGTACTCACCTTTATTATTTAAACTATATACTGTTTTAGTACCCTTTAATACAGATTCATACTGTTTTTCTAAATAGCTAATACCAACTCTATCAGTTAGGGAATAACCAACATTTAAATAATATTCTTTATCCTC
>JAEEGL012042763.1_pt1 | contig 10238 bp, 5 predicted proteins | sample 9134231 | NCBI WGS metagenome assembly JAEEGL01 (sample SAMN16246548, study PRJNA631951) | gut metagenome | biome: gut microbiome; feature: rumen; material: fiber-attached | host: Bos | place: Iran: Karaj | collected 2018-10 | reverse complement strand
GAAGTCCATTTCGACCACATCGGGGTTGGGCTTGAAGAGGTTTTTATAGCCTTCGTTGAGGCCGAGTACGCGATAACCATCCTTGAGGAAGGTCTTGGCCACGGTACTGATGACCGTGTTGATTCCGGGAGCTGGACCGCCGCCGGCGAGAATCACGATGGAATTTTTCATATTATCGGATTTAAAGATTTAAAATTCAAAATTTAAAATTATTCTATCACCAACTCATCACAGAAGATCCATGCCTTTTGTCCAGCGCCTACATGACCCTCAGGACAAGTGCCGATGGTTTTGGCCACCATCTTCACATAGCGGGCACTACAACGCGTACGTACTTCCATCTCTTGGATAAACGCACCATCAGCATCAATTGGCACAGTATTCTTCACCCTACCCACATTGCGGAATCTCTTGCCATCTTCGCTGACAAAAAACTGCACCTCCGTCGGCATCCAAATCCATGAGTAGATTTCCTGCAAAAAGCTGCCTGCCAAACGGTTGATGCGTTTCGAAACGCCCAAGTCGACAGTGGCGATGAGGTCGACGCCATAATAGCCCTGCCACGAACCTGTGCGGAAGTTCTCGCCACCACGTTGATGGTCAATCAAAGCCTTGAGGCCACCTGCATCATACGGTTCGGTATACATGTTTTCAAGTTTCACACTGTGTCTGGCATCAATCTTATAATACTCTGCATCAATCACCTTACTCCAACGTCCATCTTGCTTAGCAGCAGCACGAATCGTGGCGTTATCCCTGAAGCAGATAGGCTGGTCATACAAAAAAGCTGTATCCGAGGGCTCGCTACCATCCAACGTATAATAAATCTTCGTCCCAGCCACAGGATGGCTTATGCTGACCATAATGCTGTCGAAGAATGTATCCGATATGGCGTTAATCGTCGGAACAATGACTATCGGTTCAGTTGAAATGCGTGTCACAGGGCAGTTCTCGGGTTGTGTAGCCCAAGTAGAGTTGCGCTGATCGGTCATCTCGAACTCTAACGTGCCGCCATTGAACACTTCCTCAAAAGTGATGTAACTGCGTTCCAAGGGCTTGCCGTTCAGCTTCACCGACTGCACATAACAGTTCTTGGCACTCAGGTTCTTGGCAATGACTTCAAACCGCTTGCCGTTCTCGAAGGTCAAGCGCATACGCTCGAAACGCGGCAAACCCAGCACATAATAACCCGAAGCAGGTGTGGCAGGATAGAAACCCATGGAGGAGAACACACCCCAAGCCGACATCTGGCCACAGTCCTCATTACCAGCATAACCATCGCGGCGATCGGTGTAGAAATCATCCATCACTTTTTTCACATAATACTGCGTCTTGATGGGTTGTCCAACGAAGTTGTACATATACACCGTATTGTGGCTCGGCTCGTTGCCGTGGGCATATTGTCCAATGAGGCCCGTGATGTCGGGTTGCTCACGTCCCGTCAGGTTGGAGGGGGCATTGAACAAGGCGTCGAGTTTGGCTTCATAGCCGTTCCAGCCGCCCATCAAGTCGATGTGGCCGTTGATGTCTTGCGGCACGAAGAATCCATACTGGTAGGAATTGGCCTCGGTCAGCGTGAAGTTGACCTGTGCGGGGTCGAAAGGACGTGTCCAGCCACCGTTGCGACGCCCCTGGAAGAACTGGTTCTCGGGGTTGTATATGTTCTTGTAGCTCTGAGCACGGGCATAGAATTCTTTGGCGATGGCAGTCTTGCCCATGGCCTCGGCCATACGCGCCACACACCAGTCGTCGTAGGCATATTCGAGGGTTTTGGAGACGGCCTCACCTTCCGACTCAATCGGGATGTAGCCATATTTCATGTAGGCTCCCATGCCACGGAAGTCGTCTTTCGAACTGGCCACCATGGCTTCCAATGCCTTCTCCGTATCGAAGTCACGAATGCCAGCGAAGTAGGCGTCGGCAATGACGGGGATAGCATGGTTGCCAATCATGCAGTAGGTCTCGTTAGCGGCCAGCTCCCAAATGGGTAGCATGTGATGCGAGTTGGTCTCATACTTATTAATAAAGGTGTTGATGAAGTCGAGGGTACGCTCACGCTGCATGAGGCTGAACAGCGGGTGCAAGCTACGGAAGGTGTCCCACAGCGAGAAGACCGTGTAGACGGGACGCTTCGAGTTATAGACCTTCAAATCGTGGGCGCGATAACGGCCGTCGGCATCGCTATAGAGGTTAGGTGCGACCATGCAGTGGTAAAGAGCCGAATAGAACACCTTCTTGTTCGACTCGCTGGGGTCGGCCACCTCGTAACGCTTCAGTTCCTTGTTCCACTTGTCGTAGGCCTTTTGTTTCAAGGCATCGAAGTCGAAGTCGTTCTCAGCGAGCTCAGCTTTCAGGTTGTTTTTTGCGCCTTCCACATCGACGGCAGAAATAGCAATACGCATGACGATTTGCTCGCCTTCGTCGGTATCGAAATCGAAATAAGCCTTGATGCTGTCTCCTTCTATTCTATTGGGTTTCACACTATCGACATTCAAGATATCCGCCAAATTAAGGAAGGTGTAATCCTTAAATGACTTGGAAAACTCCGCATAGAAATACAGATATTGATCTTGTGCCCAGTCTCTGGTGCGACGGAAACCGCTGATGGCATTAGGAGCTTCCAATTGCAGGAAGGATTCATACACAAATTCATCGTTGACACCTTCCACCATATCCAAGAAGATATGGGATTTGTCACTCTGTGGGAAAGTGCAACGCATCATACCGACCCGGTCGCCCGCGGTCAGCTCCACTTTCACCTTATAGTTATCGAGAAATACGCTATAGTAGCCTGCTTTGGCATCTTCATTCTCATGTTGGAATCTCGATCGGTAGCCCGAAGTGGCATTTTCCTCATTACCTTTGTCCGTTTTCACATTACCTACGATAGGCATAAACCTAAAATCTCCATAGTCGGAGCAGCCCGTACCGCTGAGGTGGGTGGTGCTGAAGCCAAGGATGGTTTTATCGGAAGTGTGGTAGCCCGAGCAGCCGTCCCAGTCGTTCATGCGGGTGTCGGGACTGAACTGCACCATACCGAAAGGCACCGTGGCACCAGGGAAGGTGTGACCATGGCCTCCCGTCCCGATGAACGGGTCGACATATTTGGCCGGGTCTTTCACGTAATCAGCCCTGGGCTGAGTGCTGCATGCCGCGAGGCAAAACAATAATACGGGTAACAGTAGTTTTTTCATATTTTCAATTTTATAATTTGTTATCTCTTTTGACGCCGTAAAATTAGGAATAATACCTTTTTGTTTTACAACAAGTGTGGAATTTTTCTTGGCACAATAATTGCGGAACTCTGAAAATTGTACAAAATTTTGCCAATTCATGCGTCGAAATCTTCAAAATGATTATATTTGCAGCCCAAATTATGACACTAAACATCATTATTAACTAATTAAAAACACAACACAACATGAAGAAAGTTTTATTCTTTTCACTTGCAATGGCCGTCGCCATGACTGGCTTTGCACAAAAGCCAGTCGTCAAAAAGACCGACTTGGCCAACCAACCCGTGAAGATGAACGCTCGCGTTCTCAAAGGCAACGAAACTCAGGCTACTGACTTCGGCCAACAATTCGTTCTTCCTAGCGTCTCCAACAACACCGTGACGAAAGGCGATGATCGCTTTGATGAGTACCAAATCATGACTACCAACTACGATTTGCAATCAAACAGCGCTTTGAGCAATCGTATCGCCACATGGCCTGATGGTAGCGCCGCTTTCACTGCCACTTGGGACCACTCGGGCAACACTAGTTTCCCTGATCGTGGTACCGGTTACAATTTCTTCTCTCCCGAAGACGGTTTTGGTGATGAGCCCGAAGCCCGCATCGAGCCTGTTAAAGCTGGATGGCCTTCTATTGCTGCCATGGGCGATGGCGAAATCCTTGCCTCACACGCCAACAGCAAGGTTCAAGTCTACAAGAGAGAGACAAAAGGCCAAGGCGAATGGGAAAACGTCTGGGAAAGCTCCGTCAACACCACCTGGCCCAGAATCGCCACTACTGACAATGGTCAGTATGTTCATCTGGTAAGTGCTGAGCAAAACAGCAGCAACACCCTTGAAAATTATGTGTATTATGCCCGTTCCACCGATGGTGGCCAAACCTTCACCGAGCTGGCCTATCCTCCATTGGTTGATGTCGAAGGCATGTACAGATACGACATCGGCGCCGACGATTATGTCATGGCCACCAACGGCAAGAACATCGCCATCCTCTTCGGCGGTCTCAACTACGACTTGTTCTACATCATCTCCCATGACAACGGAGAGACTTGGGAAAAGCAAATCATTTGGAACTATCCTTACGACCACTCAGTTGACTGGCTCACCACCACCTACAGCGCTGAAACCGACTCCATTTGGTCTCCCGACGGTTCACACTCCATCGCCATCGACAATAATGGCACCGTGCATGTAGCGTTCGGCCTGATTCGCTGGGCTCCCAGTGAAGACCACGATGGCTCATATACCTATTGGCCTTATACCGATGGTATAGTGTATTGGAACTCCAATTTCACCAACGAACAAGGCACCCACGAAATCCCGAACTTTGGCGACTGGAGTGGTGATGTCAACTTCCCTGAGATGGTCTCTAACGGCACCAACGGCATCAGCAACACACTGAACGCCGACCGTATCTGGGCTATGGCTGAAACCCTTGGCAACAACTATGGCAACCTCTACGTCATCAGCGCACCCGATGAGAATGGCGACGGCGAAGTCAACTTCACCGATTATTGGAACAATACCGAATACCACTATCGTTCGCACTGCATATCCACCATGCCTGGCATCTCCGTTGATGAACAAGGTAACATGATCATTGCCTACTCCACGCTTTCAGAACTCCGCGTCAACAACGAAGCTGCACACCACTACAGAAGCTGCTATGTCACTGCCAGAGACTACACTGGAGCTTGGTATGAAAACGGCATCAACCTCAGCCGCGACTTCATGCATGAAATGAGTGAGGTTTACTCTGTAACCACCGCTTCGCAAGGCAGCAATGGCGAGTTCTGGGTTATGTATTCGGAAGACGATAAGATTGGTTTGTATCTGGACTTCAATGGTCCTAACACCAGCAGCCCGAACTCAAATAACGGCGGTGTCCTCACTGAGAACTACATCTATGGTGTGAAGGTTATCCCTGCCTTGGAACTGGAAGGCTGGAGTGTTGAAGAGCAAGAAGCCATCAACCCGATGACCAGCACCCGCGTGTATCCTAACCCCGCCTCCGACGTGCTCAACATCGAAGTGAACGCCTCACAGGCTTCTGAGATGAGCATCAACGTCTACAACATCATGGGCCAAAACGTGATGAACCAAAACGTGAACGTCACCACGGGCATGAACACCAGAAACATCAACATCAGCGAACTGAACAGCGGTATCTACTTCGTGACCGTCAAGGCCAACGGCTTTGAAAACACCATGAAGTTCATCGTGAAGTAAGTTTCGACTACTGTTTTTGACAAAAAAAGGAGGCTTCGGCCTCCTTTTTTTGTCAAAAACACTTGTATTTATAGAAATTTCGCTATCTTTGTACCCAAATAAACTAAACAAAAACACAAACAACTAATCTATTATTAATCAAAATCATTCAAAATGAAAAAGTTATTTACTTTAGCTTTAGTCTTGTTGGTGGCCACCGCTGGCTACTCGCAAGTGAGAAAGGTGTCGTCAAACGACGCTAAGAACAAAGTCGCTACCATGCAGGTGACCAAAGGCATGGAAAGCTTTGAGAACGTGCAGAGCGAGCCTCTCATGACCCGCTCCGACGGCGAGCTCGACTACACGACCTACGACTGGCAGTCGAATGCCGGCGCACGTACTTGGACCATCGCTTGGCCCGATGGCAAAATCAACTTCGCCTACACCGTGTCTTCCGACAACAGCTTCAGCGACCGTGGTACCGGCATCGGCACCTACGATTCCAACACCGACGAATGGATTCCGTTGAACGGCCGTATTGAAGACGAGAAAACAGGCTTCGGTACCATCGCCCGCTATAAGGAAAACGGTATCGTCGTGGCCGCCCACACTGCCTCAGAGTGCTGCGTCTACATCGTGGAAGACAAGGACAACATGAGCCCCAACAGCGTGCATCGTGTCTCCGCCTTAGACCCCACCTTCGATCCCTGCTGGCCCAATGTGATGACCTCAGGTGCCGAACGCGACATCATCCATGTGGTTACCACTGCCTATGCCTCTGATGGTACAGGCGCCAACGATGTTCCTGGTGCTGAAGGCGTCAACAACCCCATCATTTACTTCCGTTCGACCGACGGTGGTCTGACTTGGGACAAGGAAAACGTCATCCTTCCCTACATGGGCACTGAAGGCGGCCTCGACTGGGGCAGCAACGTGTGCTACTGGATGGAGACCACTGAAGACAACTGCCTGGCTCTCGTCGTGAACAACGCTTGGAGCGACTGCTTCGTCCTCTGCAGCTACGACGATGGTGAGACTTGGACAAAGAAGACCTTCTGGCATCACCCTGGCATAACCGCCACTATCCCGGATGACGCTTGGAGCCTGTATCCTCGTTGGACTTCCGCCCAGTGGGGTATCGATGGCGAACTCTGCCTGGCTTATGCTTTCAACGGCACGAGAGGCGAACCCGGCTCAGGTACCTATTTCCCTGGCGTCGGCGGTGTCGCTTTCTGGAGCGAAAACCTGCCTTACCACGGCGAGACCCTGCCTCAATATGGTGTTGACCCCACCAACCCCATGCCTCCTACCCCCGGCCAACCCTTCATCATGGATACGTCCTATATCATGCAAGACATTTACATGAGCTGGATGCTTTGGTCAGACCAAACCCACGACATGTTTCCCGAATATATGGGATATCTTGCCCCGTTGGACGAAAACGGCCAACCTGAAGGCCCCACGATTGACGACGTCACTCACAGTTTGGGCATTGATGACTTTACCTTACACGGCCCTTACAACAGTGGTCCTGTCGACTTCCCAGTCTTAGCTATGCTTCCTGGTTGCAACGGATTCGACATGGTGGCTGTTTGGAGCGCTTTGGATGAAAAGCACATCGATGGTTCAAATGGCACCAACTTTTACTACAAACTCTTCGCCAGCTATTCTGGTGACGGTGGTCGCACCTGGGCAAAACAAAAACAGCTCACCACCGACTTTATGTGGGAAATGTCGGAATGCGTCTTCCCGCAAGCCGCTGTGGTTGGCACAACTCTCATTGTTGCTGCTCAGTTTGACGGTGGCACCGGTACCTACGTCCAAAACGATGACACAGAACCCGCCGACAACTACTACCAAGGCCTGACCTTCGAACTGACCGACCTCTTCCCGGATGCTGGTGTCGGCATGCCTGAAGTGAGCCACAACGTGCACATGAGCGTCTATCCTAACCCTGCCACCGACCAAATCGGCATCACGCTCAGCCAAAACGCTGACATCGTGATCTACAACATCATGGGTCAAAACGTGATGACTGTGGAAGGCCACGCCGGTGCCAACACCATCAACATCAGCAACCTGACGAGCGGTATCTACTTCGTCAACGCTGGTACCGAAACCCAGAAGTTCATCGTGAAGTAATCATTCACTTTGTTCGACACAAAAAAAGGAGGCAAGCGCCTCCTTTTTTTGTTGCAATAATAAAAAAAATACTATTTTTGCGTTCAAATATCCAACAAACAAGACACAATTAATCTACAAATTCATCATTAAACTCATTAAAAATGAAAAAGTTATTTACTTTAGCATTAGCCTTGTTGGTGGCCACTGCTGGCTACTCGCAAGTGAGAAAGATGTCGTCAAACGACACTAAGAGAAGAGCTGCCACCATGCAAGTGACCAAAGGCATGGAGGTTTTCGAGAACGTGCAAAACGAGCCTAACATGGTGCGTAGCGACGGCGAGCTTGACTACTCGACCTACGACTGGCAGTCGAACTGTGGCCCGCGCACTTGGACCATCACCTGGCCCGATGGCAAAGTTAACTTCGCCTACACCATTGCTTCCGACAACACCTTCAGCGACCGTGGTACCGGCATCGGCACCTACGATGCAGTAAACGACGTGTGGACTCCACTCGAAGGCCGTATCGAAAATGAGAGAACTGGTTTTGGCTCCATCGCCCGCTTCAAGGACAATGGCATCGTCGTTGCTGCCCACACCGCCAACGACCTTCGCGTCTACATTGTGGAAGACAAGGACAACATGACAGCTAACAGCGTCCCGTATTCACTCGCCGTCGGCAGCGATGCCTACACGCATCCCGCAGTGATGACCTCAGGCGAAAACCGTGACATCATCCATGTGGCTGCCGCTAAGTTCGGAGCTTACGAAGGTGACGTTTACGAGCCCATCCGCTACTGGCGTTCGTCCGACGGTGGCCAAACTTGGGACAAAGAGTATGTCGAGCTTCCCTTCCTCACCCAAGAATATGGTATCAACTGGGGCACCAACAGCTACTATTGGATGGAAACCACCGAAGACAACCGTTTGGCCCTCGTCATCAACAACAGCTGGAGCGATGGCATGGTCATCTATAGCGACGACAACGGCGAAACTTGGGACAGAACAGTGTTCTATCACCACCCTGGTCCCTTCGAGCAATATCCCGACGACCATGTGGCTTTCCTCTATCCTCGTTGGACCTCTGCCCAGTGGGGCGCTAACAACGAACTCTGCCTGGCCTATGAATTCAACGGAACCAACGATGCAGCTTCCAGCGTTGATGGTGGCTACTATCCTGGCATCGGTGGCGTCGCCTTCTGGAGCGAAAGCCTGCCTTACCACGGCGAAAGCCTGCCCCAATACGGCGTTGACCCAACCAACCCCATGCCTACTACTCCTGGTCAACCCTTCATCATGGACAGTGCCTATATCATGCAAGACATTTACATGAGCTGGATGCTTTGGAGCGACCAAACCCACGACATGTTCCCTGAATATATGGGTTATCTTGCCCCATTGGACGAAAATGGCCAGCCCGAAGGTCCCACAATTGATGATGTCACCCATGCTCTCGGCATTGAAGATCTCTCCAATTGTCACGGTAAATACAATTGCGGTCCGACCGCCATGCCCGCGATGGCCAAGGTGAGCGACAATGCTTTTGTCGCCGTTTGGTGCTCAGTAGATGAGTTAAACATTGATGGTTCTTCAAACTTGAACTACTTCAAGCTCTTTGCTTCCGCTTCCGATGATGGTGGTCGCACTTGGGATCATCAAGTCCAGCTCACCACCGATTTCATGTTCGAAATGTCAGAATGTGTCTACCCACAAGCTGCTGTGGTTGGTAACACCCTCGTAGTCGCCGCTCAATTTGACGGTGGCACTGGTACTTTCGTCCAAAACGACGACACAGAATCTGGCGACAACTACTACCAAGGCCTGACCTTCGAACTGACCGACCTCTTCCCAGGTTTTGATGCAGTGGACGAAGTGATAAGCCACAACACGCACATGAGCGTCTATCCTAACCCTGCCACCGACCAAATCGGCATCACCCTCAGCCAAAACGCTGACATCGTGATCTACAACATCATGGGTCAAAACGTGATGACTGTGGAAGGCCACGCCGGTGCCAACACCATCAACATCAGCAACCTGACGAGCGGTATCTACTTCGTCAACGCTGGTGCCGAAACCCAGAAGTTCATTGTGAAATAATCATTCGCTTTGTTCGACACAAAAAAGGAGGCCTTAGGGTCTCCTTTTTTTGTAGGCAAAAAATGGCCAAACTACTTGTATATAAAGAAAAAACATTATTTTTGCTTTCAAATACTATCAAGAAAACACAAGAAATTAACCTATTATTAATCAAAACCCATTAAAAATGAAAAAGTTATTTACTTTTGCATTGGCCCTGATGGTAGTTGTTGGCAGCTACGCACAGGTGCAAAAAGTGTCGAGTAAAGACGCTAAGATGAAAGTCGCCCAAGAGATGACCCTCTCAGGCGAAGAATTGTATCAAAATGTCGGTAGCTTGCCGAACATGACCCGCACGGATGCCGAATTGGACTTCACCACCTACGACTGGCAGACCAACACGGCCGGCAAGAACTGGACCATGACCTTCCCCGATGGTTGCGTGGGTATGGCTTACGTCATTGCCACCGACCAGGATTACACCGACCGTGGCACGAACATCGCCATTTACTATCCCCAAGATGATGCTTGGAAAACCTCGGAAGGCCTGATTGAAGACCACAAGACCGGCTTTGGCTGCGCCGCCCGCTACG
>JAEEGL011965903.1_pt1 | contig 10238 bp, 7 predicted proteins | sample 9134231 | NCBI WGS metagenome assembly JAEEGL01 (sample SAMN16246548, study PRJNA631951) | gut metagenome | biome: gut microbiome; feature: rumen; material: fiber-attached | host: Bos | place: Iran: Karaj | collected 2018-10 | reverse complement strand
GAAGACAAAGCGTATTATTCTGACGATTTCCGTCGCGCTCGCAGTTCTGATCCTTGCGGGCGGTATCTTTATCTGGTACGAAAAACGAAAGCTCAGCAGTGCGGAAGAGACTGCGAACAGGTTGTTTTCCGAGGGCAGACATGCGGAAGCGATCGACGCTTACGTCGCTTTGCTTGAACAGTATCCGCTGTCGTTTCTGGGATACGGAAAGCAGTATCCGGAGATCGGCGCGCACGGCGTTCTTTGCTGCATCGACGCGCTTCTGGAGGCCGACGACGGCGCGCATCAGGTGTCCGATCTGGATCTGATCGAAAAGGTGTCCGCCCGTACGAAAAATCCGGGCGTGCCGGAAACGTTCGCGGAGGAGCTCCGTCGGCGCGATCTGCTGTGCCGCGCGATCCTTGCCGAGGAACAGGGCAGTCTGGACGAAGCGCTGCAGCTGCTGGAACAGGCGCAGCTCAATCCGGAGCGCTCCGAACAGGTTTCCGCCGAGATGGAACGGCAGAGAAAGCTGGAGGAAGCGCTTGCCGCGCGGGAGGAAGGACGGCTGGAGGAGGCGATCGCGCTCCTTCGGGAGTCCGGACTGCGGCAGGAGCTGATCGCCGAGATCGAAAAACAGATCGTGGAGGAAAAAGACCGCGCGCTGGTTGCCGAAGCGCGGACCGCGCTGGACGGACTGGAACACGATCGGGCGTTTGAACTGCTTTCTTCCGTCACCGACGACGCGCTGCGTACGGCTGTGCAGAACGAACTCGACGCGGCGTGGATCGAAAAGCTGACCGGGCTGCGCGAACAGTACGCCGGCGCGGTTCATGCGGGCGCATGGTATTCTCTGGTACTCGGCGAAGAGCCGACGCTCACGGGAGACCGCCGCTACGACGAGCTGAAGACGGCGTTTACGCCGGATGATACCTTGATCGGCGGATTCTTTTCCTTCATCCGTCTGCGCGACGGACATGCGGAGCTTTTGGGCGATACGCTCGGCGCGGAAAAACAGGCGGCGGCAATTTCTGACGCCGTCGGCGCGGATCTCGGTTTGAACCATGCGCTGATCCTGCATCGGAACGGCACCGTCACCAATCTCGGCGCCGGTCAGTACGGACGCGACGCCGTCGAAGAATGGACCGGGATCAAAGAAGTTGCCTGCGGCGCGTTCCACAGCGCGGGTCTGACCGAACAGGGGACCGTCGTTGCGGCGGGACTTGATGCGGACGGACAGTGTCAGGTCGGCGAATGGACGGACGTTGTTTCCGTAAAAGCGGGATTGCGGCATACCGTTGCGCTGCACAGTGACGGACACGTCTCCGCAACGGGCGACAACAGCTTCGGGCAGTGCGACGTTTCCGACTGGCAGAACGTGGTCCGGATCTGCTGCGGCGGAAACTTTACGCTCGGTCTGACCGCCGATTTCAGACTGCTTGCGGCGGGCGACAACGCCTGCGGGCAGTGCGACGTTTCCGACTGGCAGGAAGTGATCGGCATGTCCGCGGGGCTCTGGCACACCGTTGCGCTGCTCGGCGACGGACGGGTCGTCACGACCGGCGCGGACGGACACGACCGGCACGGCGTCAACGGGATCGCCGTATTCAACACGGGGACGACAAACGAGCTGCCGGAAGGCAAGCGCGGCAAGGAATCGGAATATCTTTACATCGGGGACGAAAAGGAAGGTCCCTGGCTGTACTATAACGGCGACGGCTGCATCGTCGCGGCTTATGATGCGGCATACGAATGCAAGCCGACGCGCGCCGATCTGATTTGCACCTACGGCAATCCGCCGATCGGAATCCTTGCAGGAGGCGGGATCGACAGACCGATAGGATCCGCAAGGGCAAGGATCGTTGCGCGGCAGAACCGGTGCGTGTTTGCGCTGACCGGCGACTACTACACATTCGGATACAATGCGGACGGCATTCAGATCCGCTGCGGCATTGTCCGCAAGGAGGAAGACGACGAGCTCGGATTCGGATTTTTCCAGGACGGTTCCATGCGTCTGATCGATCCGCATGAAACGACCGCCGATGCGCTGCTGAAGGAAGGCGTCCGCGATACGTGGGTGTTCGGTCCCGCGCTGATCGAGAACGGTGAAGCCCGGAATATAGCCGGTCATCCGCTCTCCTATAACGACATCACCATGCGTACGGTGATGGCGTCGATCTGTTCGTATCATCATATCGCGGCAGCATACGGGAAATCAACGCTGGCAGAGGCAACGGAGAATCTTCTCGATTACGGCTGCACCGTTGCGTACAATCTGGACGGCGGACGGTCCAGCATGATGATTTTCATGGATCTCACGATCAACAGGACGTTTTTTGAAAACAGCGGCTGGCGCGGACTGGAGGATATGATCGGCTTCCTGAAAAGCGAGCTGGTTCCGGAATATCACGGGCAGTAACTGCATCAGAAAACAAGCGCATCGGCGAATTTTGCCGGTGCGCTTTTTATGATGCAAATCATTCCGGTCTGCGGTCCGGTTTGCCTGCGGATGGTTTTGTCCGGAAATCAGGGCTGTTCGAGGATCGTGATCAGGATGTCGTCCGGACCGGAAAACGACAGACAGCGGACGCCGGTGTAAACGTCGTTGAAAAACGCGCTCGGTTCGATCCCGTTCTTTTGAAGACGCGCCCGGATCTTTTCGAGGTTTCGCGCGGTGATGGTGAGACTCTGCCGCGGCAGCGGCTCCGGACGGTTCAGGCAGCGCATTTCGATCTGCATTTTGCCCATTTCAAGCAGGAATTCCCGTTCCTCGCTGTCCGGATGCTCGATCTTTTTCGCAACGCGGAAGCCAAGTGCGTTCATATAAAAATCACGCACCGCTTTTTCGTCCGTCGCAAGCAGCGTCGTGCGGGACAGCGCGATCTTCCTGGCAAACGGATACAGCGTCCGGTGCCTTGCGTGGCGCCGCCATTTCCGGTATGCGTGAAGCTCGGTCCGCCAGTCGGGATGCGTCACGACGAACGCGACGGAAACGAACAGGAGCTGTCCGATCCAGCCGCCGATCGTATTGCTGAGAAGGTCGTCGACGTCGTACAGTCCGCGGCGGAAGATGAGCTGCAGGTTTTCGGTCGCAAACGAGATCAGAAAGCACGCGATCACGGGACGTATCCGCACCTTTTGCCGGAACCATCCGAACACATACGGCAGCAGATAGCCCATCGGGATAAACAGCATGATATTGAGATAGACCTGGATGACGTCGTCCGGCAGGATCCGGATGCGGGAAAGCCCGGTGCGGATTCCGTCGCGGAAGATCGAAAGCACCGCGTCCGCGAGACCGGACTCGTTTTTGATCGAATGCACCAGATCCTGAAACGGCGCGGCGTGCACCTGATAGGAGTCCCCCGATTGCCGGGAAAAGAACACGATAAATGCAAAGGCAGCAAGGTACAGGGCGAACACGCCGTACAGCACGAGCTGACGGAGTTTCAGAAGCGAAGCCGCTTTCGGGTTTTCGCTGATTCCGGGACCGGGATTCAGACCGAGTTTTTTGGTTACGCTTCTGTCGATGACCGGCAGCAGCACGATAAACAGCAGAACAAAGCCCGTTACGCCCCAGACGGTGACGGTACTGTTCACGATCATACCCATATGCCGAACTCCTTTCGCCGTCAATCTGCGGATATCGTATCATATTCCGCTGCATCTGGCAAGAAAATCCGCCGGGAATCGCGCATGAAAAAACGGAGCGGGTTTTCGCCGCTCCGTGTTCTGACGGGATTCAGAGAATTTGTTTCGGAATGAAATTCAGGTAGTCCGCGGAGACCGCATGGTAAACGACGCCGCCGGATTCGCCGGAAAACGCGTAGCGGTGCGACGCGCCGTGCAGGTGTCCGTACACGACGGTTTTCACGCCCGCCGCCTCGAAGCGCTCGGCAAACGCGCTCTTTTCGCCGGATTCGGCGAACGGCGGGTAGTGCAGCATGCCGATCGCAAAGGCGTTCTTCGGCAGCGCGGACAGTGAAAGATCGAGCCGGATCAGCTCGCGTTCATAGAGTTTGCGGTCTGCGCTTTCCTTGAAGCGCGACGACTGCGGGACCGTCCAGCCGCGCGTGCCGCAGACGTACAGATCCCCGAACCGGAAAACGTCGTTCTGCAGGGCAAACATGCCGTCCGGCAGCGCGGAGCGGACCTTCGTCACGCTCTGCCACCAGTAGTCGTGGTTGCCGCGCAGAAGGAGCTTGGTCCCCTTCAGATCCCCGATATACGCAAGATCCGCGATCGCGTCGGAAAGGTACATCGCCCAGCTGATGTCGCCCGGGATCAGCACGAGATCCCCGTCGCCGACCGTGTCCTGCCACGCTTCCCTGATGCGCGCGGCATGATCTTTCCAGTGCGCGCCGAATACGTCCATCGCCTTGTTCGGAACGGACAGACTCAGGTGCAGATCGCCGATGGCATAAACATTGGGCATAAACAAAAGACCTTTTCGGATGATGTTCGGAAGCGATGCGGACTTGAAAGCAAATAAACCGGTCTGACGAAAGGAGCGCTTTCATCAGACCGTACCGAGGGTTTATTCGTCGTCCCCGTCCTGTTCGGAAAGATCCTCCTCCAAAGGATCCTCCGCCTCGTCGGCGCGGATCTTGTCGGCAAGGACTTCGAGGTTCGCCTGACGCTTCTGTTCTTTCAGGCATTCCTCGCAGAGATCGTGACCGGGCAGCGCGGGATTCTCGCCGCACTCGCTGCACATGATGATCTCGGGTTCCGCTTTGGGCGCGTGGCGTCTCGAACGCTCTGCCGCGCAGACGCGGCACATGGTCTCCGTGCCGCGGATATAGTTCAGTTCACAAATCGGGCATTTTTTGAGCATACCGTTTTATCATACCTCGCTTGTTGATTTCACAGCATAGTATGCAAAGGAACACGGCTCCTGTCAAGCCCCTTTTTTCATTCTTCCGCAGATTCTTTTTCCCGCGGTATGCAATCCCGGAAGATCTGACCGATTCTTTGCAGCAGTTCCGCCTTTCCCTCGCCGGATTCCGACGAGTACGGGATCGCAAACGGCGGCGCGCCGAGCTCTTTTGCGCGTCGGTTCGCTTCCTGCCGGCACTTGGATCTTGCGATCTTGTCCGCCTTGGTGGCGACGAGCGTATAGGGGATGCCGTAATAGATCAGATAGCGGAACATCTGCAGATCGTCCTGCGTCGGCGCGTGACGGATATCAATGAGCATCAGGATATGCTTCACCCGCCCGCTCGAAAGGTAGCGGTCGAGAAGCTCGCCCCAACTTTTCTGTTCCGCCTTCGACGCCTTTGCAAAGCCGTAGCCCGGCAGGTCGACAAGATACAGCGCCTTGTTCAGCAGAAAGAAATTGACCAGCCGCGTCTTGCCCGGACTTGCGGAGGTCTTTGCGAGCTTCTGGTTGTTGCAGAGCCGGTTGATGAGGCTGGATTTGCCGACGTTCGATTTTCCGACGATCGCGATCTCGCACGGAAACGGCGCGGGGTAGCTGCCCTCCGTGCCGGAGCTTGTGACAAATTCCGCCTGTCTGATGACAAATTGTTCTTCCATATGCCCAGTATAGCTTGAAAATTCACATTTCGCAAGATATTCGTTTACACTTTCGTCATTGGTTTTGGAAAACAACATGGTACAATTATGGTACAAGTACAGTATGCCGTACCATCGGCGAAAGGATCTTTATGGGACTGTTTCATTCATCGGATATCGGATTGGACCTCGGCACGAGCAATGTGCTCGCATACCGCCGCGGAAAGGGCATCGTGCTTCGTGAGCCGAACGTCGCCGCGGTGGAGCGCGGCACGGGCAAGCTCGTTGCGATCGGGCAGGAGGCGAAGGACCTCATCGGCCGCGCGCCGGAGAATCTGATGATCATTCGCCCGATGCAGGACGGCGTGGTCGCGAACTTCGACGCGACGGAGCGCATGCTGACGCTGTTTTTCAACCGCATCGTAGGCAGCCGCGTGTTCTTTAAGCCGCGGGCGGTCGTGGCGGTCCCGTCGATGGCGACCGAGGTCGAGAAGCGCGCGGTCATCGAAACGACCGAGGGCGCGGGCGTGCGCTATACGTTCCTGATCGAGGAGCCGGTGGCGGCGGCGATCGGCGCGGGACTCGACATCAACGAGCCGAAGGCAAACATCGTTTTGGACATCGGCGCTGGCACGTGCGACATGGTCGTGACGTCGCTCGGCAAGGCGATCAAGCACGATTCCATCCGCGTCGGCGGCGACAAATTCGACGCTGCGATCGTGCGGTACCTGAAGCGTCAGCACGGCATCGTGATCGGCACGCGCGCCGCGGAGGAGCTCAAGATCGCGTACGCGTCGGCGATCCCGCGCAAGGACGAGCTCACCATGGAGGTTCGCGGACGCTCGCTCGGCGGAGGACTTCCGATCTCGATGGAGCTCGGAAGCAACGAGCTGACGTTTGCGCTTGCGGAGCCGCTCTCGGCAATCGCGGACGCGCTGAAGGACACGCTCGAACAGACGCCGGCCGAGCTTGCAGGGGACATCGCTTCACGCGGGATCGTGCTGACCGGCGGCGGCGCGCAGCTTTTCGCGCTGGACCGATACATTTCCGAGCAGATCGGCATCACCTGCTGCGTCGCGGAGGATCCGGTCGCGTGCGTCGCGATCGGCTGCGGCAAGGTGCTGGAGGAGCCGAAGAAATATGAAAGCGTACTGTACGACTATCGCCGCGGCGATTACTACGAGGGGTAAGGGGAGATAACATGAGCGAAACAAAGGGCAAAAAAGCGCTGTCGCTGTGCATCCTGCGAGTTCTGGAGCAGCACGCGGGGAAAGCGAACCCGCTGCCGACGCGCCGCATCATCGAATATCTGGAGGAGGACCACGGCATGATCGCCGAGCGCAAGGCGGTCGGCCGCAATCTGCTTCTGCTGCAGGAAATGGGCTTCCCGCTCTCCACCTATCAGGACAACGGCAAGGGGTATTATCTTCGCAGCGAAGCCGGGGCCGAGCCGCATGTGCACGATCCCGTCGCGCTCGACGCATACCTTCGCGCGCCGCGTACCGGAAGATCCGAGCGCGCGATCGCGCGGCTGCAGGACGCCGTGCCGGTCTATGCCGCGGAATCGGAATGCGGCGTGCAGTCGGAGGGGGTGTTTGAAACGCTCGATCTTCTCAAGGAGGCGATCGAACGGAAGCTGCAGGTTCGCTTCGTGTACGACGTCGTAAACGCGGACGGCAAGCGCGTGCCGCAGCGCGAAGCGCCGATCACAGTCTCGCCGTACGCACTGTTTCTGGCAGAGGGCTACTATTACGCGATCGTTTCCATTTCGGGCTACGGGAGGCTTTTACACTACCGCTGCGATATGATGGAGCAGGTGGAACTGACCGAACAGCCCGTGCGCCCGCCGGAAACCATGATCGAGTGCCGGGACGGCCTCGACGTCGCGGCATACGTGAACCGCACGATCTACCAGACCGACGTCCGCGAGGTCCATACCGTACTCTGTGCTTCGAATCTTACCGGCGATCTCATCGACACCTTCGGCGACGCGGTAAAGATGCGCCCCGAGGGCGAAACGGTCCGCGCCGAGATCGATGCGCCGTGGGAGATGGTCAAGCGATTCCTCGTCTGCAACCTGAAGCATACGACGCTGCTTGCGCCCGCCTGGCGGCGCGCGCAGATCCGCGAGGAGCTTCTTTCCGCGCTGTCCACCTATCCGCAGGGCTGATTTGTTTTCGTTCTGTCCGCATTTATGACACATTCCCGTGGTATCGTATAGGCTGAGGGAAGGCTATGAAACAGAAAAAAACCTCCCGCGGAACGCCGGATCCCGGCGCTCGCGGACAAAACCGAAAAACGGTACCCAATAAACCGCTGCGCGCACCGATCGCGGCAGCGGTCGTTGTGCTGCTTGTCCTTTTGGTCTTCGGGATCGTCTGCAGCGTCGTTGCGCTTACAAAACGCAGCGCCGCGCCTGCGGCAAAGACGGCGGAGAATGCGCCGGAGCCCGTCGCGGCGACCGCCGTTCCGTCCGTGATTGCGACGCCGGAAAACGAAACGATCGTATCGGATACGTTTACGCCCGAGCCGACGAAAGCGCCGACGCCGGAGCCGACCGAGGAGCCGACTCTTGCGCCGACAGAGGAGCCGACGCCGGAGCCGACTGAGGAGCCGACGCCGGAGCCGGAGATCACGCCGACGTCCGTGCCGACGCCGTACGATTACGATCTTGAGCCGTACGGACCGGACGATCCGATCGCGTTGATCAACCTTCTGGCCGGCCGCACGTTCCGGGAAGGCGACGCAGATGAGCTGATCCTGGATGTGCAATCGACGCTGATGGATCTCGGCTATCTGGAGTCCGACGAACCGAACGACTATTTCGGTCCGCAGACCGTCGACGCGCTTGTGAACTTCCAGCGGCATAACGGCCTTGCTGCGGACGGCGAGCTCAATGAGGAAACGTTTTTGCGGCTGATGGGGAACGACGCGAAGGAGTACGTCATGCAGGAGGGCGATGCGGGCGACGACGTCAGAGAGGTGCAGGAGCGTCTCTATGAGCTCGGCTATCTCGATCGCGACAGCCGGACCTCTTCGTTCGGCGAGAAGACCGCATCGGCGGTGCGCGCGTTTCAGAGCGCGAACAAGCTCAAGGTCGACGGCATGGTAAGCGCAAAGACGATGAACGCGCTTTATTCCGGCGACGTCGTCGGCAATTATTATAAAGCGGGCGATTCGGACGAAAGCATCGTCCCGTTCCAGCAGCAGCTTCAGAAGCTCGGTTATCTCGACGCGGGCTACGACTGTACCGGCGAGATGGACGAAAAGACCGTCGCTGCGATCAAGACGTTCCAGGAGGCGAACGGTCTCGTGCGCGACGGCTGTCTCGGTCCGGCGACTACGGATCTGCTCAATTCGAAGAAAGCGGTCGCATATGCGATCCGCATCGGCATGAGCGGAGCCGACGTCAGAACGGCGCAGCAGCGGCTCTATGAGCTCGGCTATATCCGCGCGAGCCAGATCACCGGCTATTACGGCGAATCGACAGAGGAAGCCGTGAAATCGTTCCAGAAGCGCAACAAGCTTTCCCGAAACGGCGAGATCGATTCCAAGACGCTCGAAAAGCTCAACAGCAGCAGCGCGAAAGCCGCTTCGGCTCCCGCAACCAAAAAACCGAAAACGCAGAAACCCGGCAAGCCGACGCCGACGCCGAATCCGGGCGACGAATCGGCCGCGGCCAGGAAGGGCATTGAAAAGCTGATCAAGATCGCGGAAGAAAAGCTCGGCTGCAAATACGTGCGCGGCGCAAAGGGCCCCAACGAGTTCGACTGCTCCGGCTTCGTTTACTGGTGTCTCAATCAGGCGGGCGTCAAGCAGGGCTATATGTCCAGCGTCGCGTGGCGCAGCTGCTCGAAATACAAGCGCATCAACTATATGAGCGAGCTGAAACGCGGCGACATTCTGGTGTTCAAGGGCATCAACATGTCGCGCGGGCACGTCGGCATCTATCTCGGCGACGGCAAAATGATCGACGCGTCCACCTCGCAGGGCGTGATCCGCATCACCGAGGAAAGCATCCTGACAAGCAAGTACTGGCAGGAGCACTTTTTGATGGCTTACAGAATTTGGGGATAGCCCGTAAGGGCAAGAAAAAGGGCCTCCTTTCGGAGGCTCTTATGTTTTATTCAAACTGCTCCGCGGCTTGCTTCAGGAGATCGCGGATCGGAAGGTGCTGCGGACAGATGTCCTCGCACTGACCGCATTCGATGCAGTCCGACGCCTTGCCGCCCTTTGACGTGACCCAGCCGTAGCTGCTTCCGGGACGGTTCGGGAACTTGATTTTATCGTTCATACAGCGGAACACGCCGGGGATATTGATCTTTTGCGGACAGCCGTCCGTACAGTAGCGGCAGCCGGTGCATTCGATCAGCTTCAGACCGCGGATCATCGCACGGACCTCGTCGATCGCCTTATGCGCGGCTTCGGAAAGCGGCTTCGGGTCCCGCATGAACGCGATGTTCTCCCGCATCTGCGCAACGTCGTTCATGCCGGAGAGCACCATCACGACGTTTTCCTGCTCGGCGACGAACCGCAGCGCGATCTCCGCGGGCGAGCCTTCATGCACGGCGCCGAGCGTTTCGAGCGCCGCATCGGGCAGGAACACCAGACTGCCGCCCTTGATCGGCTCCATGACGAGTACGGGCTTATCGTGCTTTTTCAGAACGTCGAGACAGGCCTGCGACTGCACGTTCGGATCGTCGAGGTCCAGATAGTTATACTGGATCTGTACGATCTCGATCTCG
>JAEEGL011955386.1_pt1 | contig 10238 bp, 4 predicted proteins | sample 9134231 | NCBI WGS metagenome assembly JAEEGL01 (sample SAMN16246548, study PRJNA631951) | gut metagenome | biome: gut microbiome; feature: rumen; material: fiber-attached | host: Bos | place: Iran: Karaj | collected 2018-10 | reverse complement strand
CAGCCCACGGTGGAAATCGAGCGTACGCCGTTGCCCCTAAAGCCTGGCGACCGCATACTGATTTGCAGCGACGGGCTGAGTCGCATGGTGCCGGACAAGAAGATACTTTCGATTGTTCGCGCGAATTCGGATCTTGATGCGGCGGTAGATGCGCTGATAGCGGCGGCGAATGCCGCCGGCGGCATCGACAACATCACCGCGGTGATGGTGGAGCTAGGCGAGTTGCCGGCGCCAGTGACGGCAGTCCACCATGCTTTCGCCGTTGCAGGCGACAACTCCTGCGCTGACGGCGATTCCGCCACTGGACATACAGGTACGGGCGGAGAGGATTTTGTCCCCGACACGGGCGATACGGTCACGGGGAAATCTGCCGATTCGGGCGACGGCATGACAGTCTCGACCGCGAATTCGTCCACGGGAAAGCCTGAGACAGATCCAACCGCTTCGTCATGGTCTGTTGAATCGCAAACGGCAGAAGTCCAGTCTGGCCGCAAGCGCATTGTGATATTTGCGGGGCTTGCGATCTTTGTCGCCCTCATGGCAATTGTTGCGGGATTGGCTGTACACAAGCGATCAAAGGCGGCGGAACTTCGGCGACAGGAGGCGGTACGAGAGGAAGCGCGCATCAAGGCAGAAGAAGCCAAGGCCAAGGCAGAAGCGGAGAGAAAGGCCCTCTTGGAAGAACGTGCGCGGCTTGAACAAGAGATTGAATCTCGCAAGGCGGAAGCGGAAGCCAAACGCAAGGCCGAGGCGGAAGCGGAAGCCAGGCGCAAGGCGGAGGCGGAAGCGGAAGCCAGGCGCAAGGCCGAGGCGGAAGCGGAAGCCAGGCGTAAGGCGGAGGCGGAAGCCAAACGCAAGGCCGAGGCGGAAGCGGAGGCAAAGCGCAAGGCCGAGGCGGAAGCGGAAGCCAAGCGCAAGGCGGAGGCGGAAGCGGAGGCAAAGCGCAAGGCGGAGGCGGAGGCAAAGCGCAAGGCCGAGGCGGAAGCGGAAGCAAAACGCAAGGCGGAGATCGCGGCGCAAGAGGCTGCCAAGCAGCGACAGGGCGAGAAAACGGCAGCCGTATCGGCGCTTGTCGCGTCATGCACAGAGGATTGCGAAAAGGCGTTTCTGGAAACGGTTCGCAGATATGTGCCGGATGGCATTCCGTCGTCCTTGGAGGACGAGTTCAAGAAAATGCGAAAACTGGATGTGTTGTCGTCGGAACCTGCGGCGGCCCTGGCTGAAGCCATGACTGTTTCAGTGCAGGCTGCTGTCAACAATCTGGCGGAGTACGTCGGGCATTACATAGTAGAGGAACTTGAACCCGACATGATCGCTTCAAAAAATGACGCGGGGAAGCAGGACAATCTTCGGAAGATCTGGCATCGGCTTAGGGACAAGGGTGGCTTTCTGCCTGTCCAGGAGAAGTTTTGCAATGGCAATCCAGCGGATGTCGCCACGCAGCGGATGTGTGCCGATGTCATTCGCCGTATTCCCGAATGGTTTCCAAAGGATCACCGGTAGGCGATGGAGCAGGAAAAGATAATAGCCGGATTTAGGGTGCTGCAGAACCTCCAGATGGGGTCTGGCAGCCAGGGCACCGTATACAAGGCCGTATGCGAGGAGCCTCGCGAGGGGATTGCCGCAAAAGGAGACGTGGTAGCCCTCAAGGTGATGTTTGTGCAAGACGAGGGGCAGGTCCAGTGGAAGAAGCTGCAGAAGCGAACGCAGGAATTGTCGCGCCTCGATCATCCCAACGTGGTCAGATACCGCGGCTGCTTCAACGTGTCCGGACCTTTCACCGACATGCATGTGGTCGTGCAGGAGTTTCTTGAGGGCGAGACGCTCAAGGATCGGTTGGCCCGTTGTCCGAATGGACTGGACGTAGACGAGGCGTTGCGCATAGTTCGCGCCGCGATCGATGGACTGGTGTATACTTCCGGATGCGGAATCGTGCACCGCGACATCAAGCCCGGAAACATCTTCCTTGGCATTCGAGACGGCAAGATCGAATCGGTGAAGCTGATAGATTTCGAGATCGCCAGGCAGGAGGGCGGAACCGTCACGACCGCCGCAGGAAACATCCGGGGGTCTTTCGACTACATGGCCCCGGATTTCATCGACGCCACGTTCCATGGCGACGTGCAGAGCGACATCTTTTCGATGGGCGTGGTGCTGCACGAGGTCTTGACCGGCAAGACCCCGTATCAGCGTTTTGAAGGGGACAACAAGCAGGCCAACTTTGCGTTTCTTTCTCGGTGGGCGCAGCAGCAGCCTGACGGCAACAGTCCCATACATGTCAGCTCGCGCATACGAAGGCTGCTGGCACATGCCGACGAGGTCCTGGTCAAGTCCCTTTCGCCCGACCGGAGTGCGCGCTATGCCGACTTCGCGGCCTTCCGCGAAGCGATAAAGGGCATACGCTATCGCGATCTCCGCAACGGAGAAAGCACGTATCGCCTGCTGCAGTTCATCGGCAAGGGCGGTTTTGGCGAGGTGTTCAAGGCGCGTGAACGGCAGTCCGGCATGCCTGTTGCGATCAAGCATCTCCTGAAGCCCGAATATGCGGAACGGTTCTTCAGGGAAGCAAAGATCATGCAGAAGCTCAACGATCCTTGCTTCGTCCGATTCGTGGATTTCTTCGTCTCCGGCAAGAACAACGGGCGGGATGCCTTTCTGGTGATGGCCTTCCTCGATGGCATGCCGGGCAATTCGCTGCGCGACGCCATCAAGGGAGCTGCGGGAACCGAGGCGGCGATACTTCCGCAGATGGATGTGCTCTATGCCTTCCACCGCTACGCCCACGGTTTGCAGGTGATGCATTCGCAAGGCATCTATCATCGCGACATAAAGCCGTCCAACCTCTACTATCCCGAAGGGCATCCCGATTGCGCCGCAATCATGGATCTTGGCATTGCGCGGGACGTGCATGGGACTGTGACCCAAGGTCAGGTGCCGGGCACGCTGGACTACATGCCGCCCGAGGTGGTGGTGTCTGACAGCCGCGGCGACAGCGGCATGGACATATACGCGCTCGGATTGTGTCTCTACGAGGCGCTGTCGGGCAAGATGGGATATCCTCGTCTGCCGCCCGGCACGGAAGGCCTGACGGCATTCTTCGCGAGAGCCCGTTCTGGAGCGAGTCCAAATTTCGAGGCGCCGGTCGTGGCGAACGACGCCGAGATGCTGAAGCTGCTCCAGGACATGACGGCTCCAGATGTCGGCAGGCGCATAAAGTCGGCGGCAGAGGTCGTTGAACGTCTTGATGCGATCATCCGCAAACGCGGCGGGAAAGGCGACTTGACGGCATCGCTGCCCGAAGAGCCGCTTACGGAGACGATTGTGTTCGACCTTTCGGAGGAAGGCGGCACCGTGGCCACGACTCCGATGAACGAGGAAGCGTTTGGAGCGTTGGCGAAAGAGGTCGAAAAGAAGGACAGGCGAAGCGGGGCCGGTTGGATGATTGCCATGGCCGCATCCCTTGCCTTGATCCTTGCCGGGGCGTGCGCTTACGTGTATTGGCCGCAGATCAGGGCGGAACTGAATGTGCGCGGCATCTTGAGCGGCAATCCGCAGGCGCAGCCCAATGAACCGTTGTCGCCGCCCGCGACGAATGTTCCTGCCACGGCGGACGGGGCAAAGGAGGCAATTACACCATCTGCACGGCCTGCCGCCGCCGCAGACAAGGAATCCGAGGAGGCGCGGCGGCTTAGGGACGAGATACGCAAGCTTGAAGAAAAGAAGAGGCAGTTGGACGAAGAGGCCAGAAAAGCGGCGAAAATAAAGAAGGAAGAGGAAGCTGCCGCGGAAAAAGCCCGCATGGCGGCCGCAGAGGCGGCAGCACGGAAAAAGGCGGAAGATGAAGCGGCAGAGAAGGCCCGCAAGGCCGCAGAAGAGGCCGCGGCCCGAAAAAAAGCGGAGGACGAGGCAGCCGAGAAGGCGCGCAAGGAAGCGGAAGACGCGAGACGCAAGATTGAAATCGAGCGGTTGGCCAGCATTTCCAATGAAGCTCAACGCATTCAAATCCAGAAACGCCTCGCCGAGGAACAGAAGCGTCAAGAGGAGGAACAGAAGCGCGTCGAGCAGGAGCGGCTCGAGAAAGAGCGCGCGGAGCGCGAGAAGAAGCTTGAAGAGGAACGTCTTGAGCGCGAACGGATCGCAAGGGAAAGGAAGGAACGGGAAGATCGTGAACGTGCGTGGCGTGCGCAGGCAAGGGTGGATGCGACAAACAGATTCTGGAATCTGGTCCTGCCGGTCGAGCCGGTCGCTACGCGCAAGCGTCGGCTTTTGGACGCGGAGGGCATATACCGCATAGCCGTCGCCTCCAATTTGCTGGAAGTGGCGGAGTCCGGCCGCATGATGGACGAATTTGTCGCCAGGCGCGTATGGATAGCCGGGAAGATATCCAACGGCTGTTCCGACGCCGTTGTCGTAAATGGGCGCAGCATCGCCGCCGGGACGGCGGAGCTGTTCGTCTTCACGAACGGCATGCCGTTGCGCTGGGAGGTCGTGCGGAAGGGATTTGACGCTTTGCCGCTGCCGCGTCAGTTCGAGGGGCAGGAAGTGGCGCTGTCGGACAGGAATTTCGTCAAGAGCGCTGTTTCCGTGACCATTCCCGAACTGTCGGACGGCATTGCGTGCCTTGTCGATGGCGAAGAAAGAACCGGCGTGCTGAAGCTAAGGCCGGGGGACAAGGTGTCATTCGCATATCGGCGGCGTGGCCACATATATCGCGGACCCGTTTCATACGACGTGACGGATGCCGCCGAGCAGAAGTTGCCGTCTCCATCGGCTGGCGACTGGGAGGTTGAACCTGTCCAGGTGTGGGTGCCCCGCCTGATGGCAGGCGTGTCCTGTTGGATAGCCGGGCAGGAGATGAAGGGCGGAAGCGTGATTACCAATGTTCCCGGCCAGTCGATAGCATGCCTATATCGGCGCAAGGGCTACAAGGACGTGCAAAAGACGCATGAAGTGGTTTTCGCCGAATACCAGGAGCTTCCTGCGCCAACCTTCGGCGAATGGGAACTTCTGTCCGTGACGGTGTCGTTGCCGCGGTTGCCGGAAGGCACTACATGTTTGATTGACGGCAAGCTGGCATCGGACAACTTGACGCGAAAGCCAGGCGAACGCATTTCCGCGATTTATCGGAGAGATGGCTACGAAGATGTCCACAAGACATACGAAGTCGCCTTTGAAGATGGACAACGGTTGCCGGGACCCGCTGAAGGCGAATGGAAGCTGCTCAAGGTGAAGGTGGCCGTCCCGCCGCTGCCTTCTGGCGTCATCTGCAAAGTGGACGATGTCGCCATCTCCGGCAGAGAGACGCTGCTTTCCCCCGGGCAGCACGTTTGCGAGTATGTCCGTCCTGACTACCAATCGCAGAAGGTGGATTTTCAGGTGGGAGAGGATGGCCAGGCGGCAGTTCCCCCGCCTTCCGAATGGACGGCCACGGAAGGGCTGAAGAGCCTTGACGCGGCCGAGATCGCCGCAAAGAAGAGCGACTGGAAGGAAGTGGAGCGGTTGTTGCGCATGGCAGATGTCCAGGGCGAGGCAAACGTGGCGCGCAGGGCGGGGTTCCAGCGGCAGATACAGTTGCAGGTCGATTTGTCCAAGCTGACGGAACAGGCGGTTCTGTACTACGAGGACGAATCTTGGGCGCAGGTATTGCGGTGCCTTGCCGATGCGCATCGTCAGGGATATTCGTTGAGTGCGGACGACCGCGCGATGGTCGATGATTCGTACCAGAAAGGCCGCAACCGCATAGCGACAATCCGCAAACGCGTGATGGCGGCGCTGGCCATAGGAAAGACGCCACCGTACGATTTGGCCAAGCTGGACGAGGAGGAAAAGCAGCTCCATGCCTGGTATGCCGAAATCGCAAAATGAGAATCGATGCTGGCATCGGACACGAGCGACCCCTTCAACCCTTCAACCCTTCAACCCTTCAACCTTTCAACCTTTCAACCTTTTAACCCTTTAACCCTTTAACTTTTTAACCTTTTAACCCTTGTGTCATGTCCCTTATTATAGTAAAATACCCCAAGCAATGAACAGCACATGCCCCATCTTAAGCGGGACACTGCCAGACGGCAAGCCGGAACGGTTCGCCTTGCTTGGCGATCGGTTGACGATCGGTCGCCATGGGGATGTTTTGCTGCATCATTCCAGCGTATCGCGTGCGCACGCCCTGATCGAGCGGCGTGAAGACGGATGGCTCGTATCCGATCTGGGCAGCCGCAACGGCACTTTTGTCAACGGGGTGTCTGTACAGCGTAGGCTGCTGGTCCCCGGCGATGTTGTCGCATTTGGACGGGTGAAGCTCCGGTTCGAGCTGGAAGGCGACGACAATTCGGACGATGCGGAAACTTGTGCGATGACGTTGGATGCCTTGACGAATACGGGCATGGTGGATTCGGCCACGGCGCTGGTGGGGCGCAGCGAGGCGTTGCAGAACGCGATGCGGATGGCGAGACGGGCGGCACGATCAAATGCCACGGTTCTCATCTTCGGCGAGTCCGGTACCGGCAAGGAACTGTTTTCGCGCCTTGTCTACGAGGAAAGCAACCGCAGGGGCAAGCCGTTCGTGGCGGTCCACAGCAGCGCAATAGAGCCGAATCTTCTCGGCAGCACGCTTTTCGGCCACGAGAAGGGGGCTTTCACGGGGGCTGTCGGGCAGAAGAAGGGGCTTTTCGAGGAAGCGGACGGCGGAACGATCTTCCTGGACGAGATTGGCGAACTTTCCGCGGACATGCAGGTAAAGCTGCTGCGCGTCCTGCAGGAGGGCGAGTTCATGCGCGTGGGCGGCACGGTGCCCATCCATGTGGACGTGCGTGTCATTTGCGCAACGAACCGAGACCTTGCCGAGGCCGTGAAGGAGGGAAAGTTCCGCGAGGATCTGTTTTATAGGCTTAATGTGATACAGATCGTCCTTCCGCCGCTCCGGGAACGCAAAGGCGACATCCCTGATCTGGTTCGCCATTTCATAGATGTGCTGAGCGGACGCACGCGCGGCATTTCCAACGATGCGCTTGATGCGCTTATGCTCTATCCGTGGCCTGGCAATGTGCGTGAGTTGCGGAATGTCGTGGAAAGGGCGCTGGTCCTTTCGGAGAACGACAAGCTGGAACTGGACGATTTTCCGCCTGAGATTGCGAAGGCGGTTTCGCAGAATCCGATGCCTGAGAAACCATGCGTCACATCCGGCGAACCTGCGCTGCCAGCCGATGCCCAGCCGACGACATCCGACATGGCGCAGACAGACGATTTGGCCGAGATGGAACGGCGGCACATACTTAATGTGCTGGAGCAGTGTCACGGCAACAAGAAGCTGGCGGCCGATCGGCTCGGCATATCAAGGAGCACCCTGTACGAAAAGCTGAAGCTGTAGTGTCCCGTTATCGGACACGTCGTGTACGACAACAGGACATTGCTGCAAAAAAGAACAGGAAAAAGGGCAAATCAAAGGAATCTTACAAGTTGGCACGGAATGTGCTAAAACGAAAGCGAAAGGACGACGATGAAAAACACGATACCATTGATAGTGGCGGTAGTACTGGCGGCGGCGGCGGTTTTCGCCGTAAGTCGGCTGATACGTCCAAAAGACGACGGCGACAAACGGCAGTTTATCGATGTGGTTGTGGCTGCAAAGCCGATTCCCGTCAATGCCGAAATTACCGATACGATGCTGAAGGTGCGCCCGGCCGAGCTTTCGTCCGTCCCCAAGAAAGCCATCCCGGCGAACCAGAAGAACCGCGTGATAGGGCAGAAGGTTACGCGTGCCATCGCAGAAGACGACTATGTGGTGCTTGACGACGTGGCCGGTCGCGGCAGGACCCTTTCCGAACTTGTGGGCGAAGGCGAGTGGGCGGTGCCGGTGACGTTTGCCGACGCGTCGCTTGTCCAGTTCCTCGAGCCAGGCGTGGAAATCGCGATTCTCGGCACGTTTACGATCAAGAAGGCCGTCCCCAAGATGGACGGCACCGAAAAGCCGGATGAAGTGAAGGAAGAGGCGACAAGCGTGATATTTCCGTGCGTTCGCATCCTTGACATAGGCCATGGCGACGGCATCCGCCGCGACGAGAACGGCAAGAACCGCGGCACAATAGTCGTTTCGCTTACGCCGCAGCAGGCGGCCACGCTCGTTGCCGCGCAGCGCACGATGGATCTGTATCCGGCGCTGCGCCGTCCGGCGGACAACGGTTCCATGAAGCGGCGCGACGTGGGCATGGTCACGGACAAGACGTTCGAGGATCTTCGCAAGGGACTTGAAACGGTTGTCCTGCCCGATGACGTGAAGCAATAATCTACCAACTACCATCTACCAACTACCAACTCCGAAAGGAAAAACAATGAAAAGACTGATCACAATGCTGATGGCCGCATGTGCGGCAACCTTCACCGCGTGGGCGGACGAAGAGGTTACGATGGTCGAGAAGGAAATCACCTCGATCACGGTGCCGTTCGGCATCCGCAGCTACACGCCGTCCAACAAGGACGTCGTACGCATCGAAAAGACGTCCGACACCGCATTGCGCGTCACGGCTCTCAAGAGCGGACGCTGCGACCTTGAGGTGCGCGGCGACATGGACATGACGCAGAAGTTCCAGATAACCGTGGGCGGCGACTTGCCGCGCACGCTCGCCACGCTTCGCCGCGAGCTGGAGCGCATGCCCGAAGTCCATGCGGACATCATCGGCAACTCGATCCGCATCGACGGCGAGGTGAAGTCCATCAAGAACTGGAATTACCTGATGAAGGTGATCAAGAGCAAGGAATATGCGGCGGTCGTGCGCAACTTCGCGGAGTTCACTCCGGGGCCGGAGCTTCTCGTGAAGATGAAGGAGAACCTGCAGCAGTGCGGCCTTGACGTCACCTTCACGCCGTACACCGGCGAGCCGAACTCCTGGAAGGCGAATTGCGTCGCCCTGTCCTACAACAAGGTCAACCGCACGATGAACATCCAGGCCAAGGTCTATACGCCCGAGCAGCAGGCGCAGATCGCCGAATGCGTGAAGCGCGAGAAGAACTGGATCGCGATCGAAAAGGATGCGAAGGAGTCCAGGACCGCGTTCGACGACGAGTATCAGGTGCGTCTCAACATGCAGGTCGTGGTCGCCAAGCCCATCGTGCGCCTTTCCGTGGCCTACATGGCCATCAGCGAGGAGGAAGCCCGCAAGATCGGAAACAAGAGGGCAACGACCGATTCCGAGGACTTCCTTGGCATTGGAGCCTCGCTTGGCGTGCTTACCGATCTCGTTCACGGAAACGGCCACAGCACTCGTACCGCGCAGGTCGGGGCCGGCCTGAACGTGTTCACGCGCTTCCTCGCCCAGAACGGAATCTCGCGCAAGAGCGACATCGGCTACACGCTCATGGAGAGCTGGTCCAAGGACGGCGCCAAGTTCAAGAGCGGCGGCACGAGGTTCGTCAAGGTCTATGGGCGCGACGTCGCCGAACTGAAGGAGATCCCCTACGGATTCATCATCAACGCCACCGGCGGCATGGTCAACGAAACCGCGATGACGCTTGACTTCGACTTCGAGCTTTCGACGATTCTTCCCATGGACGACGAGACGTACGACCGCAGGGAGGAGAAGTCCAAGCAGAAGATCAGCTGCACCATCGGTCGCACCACGCTGGTTAGCGGGTTCATGGATCTGGTCGACAAGAACGTGCCGCCATCCGGCCTGCCGTTCCTCCGCTCCACGCCGATCCTCAACTGGTTCGTGGCCGATTCCGGCAAGGAGGTGTCCGACCGCCGTCTCGTGATCATGGTCAGCCCCGAGATCGTGGACAGCACGCAGGACGCCAAGCCGGACGTGGACAAGGAAATCAACATCCGCGTTCAGGAGCAGGCCGCCAAGGACACCGACGAGGTCGCCAAGGAGCGCAAGAGCAAGTACACCGGCTTCTGGTCCTGGCTGAACTGGTTCACATGGTAATGCCGAAGACAGAAGCGCCATGACGTTGAAGGTCATAACGGCTGACGGCGAGCGGGAAGTCGAACTTCCCGCCGCCGGCACGCTTTCCGTGGGGCGTCTCGCCGACAGCGGCATACACCTGAAGGATGGAGCGGTTTCCCGGCGTCATGCGGTTATCGACTGTTCGGCGCAGGGCGCGACGATTTCCGACGCAGGCAGCCATGGCGGCACGTTCCTGAACGGAGCGAAGATAGATGCTCCGGCCATTCTCAAGGCTGGCGACGAGATCCGCATCGGGGGCGCCAGGCTCGTGGTCGCAGGCGACGACGGCGACGTCGT
>JAEEGL011940735.1_pt1 | contig 10238 bp, 10 predicted proteins | sample 9134231 | NCBI WGS metagenome assembly JAEEGL01 (sample SAMN16246548, study PRJNA631951) | gut metagenome | biome: gut microbiome; feature: rumen; material: fiber-attached | host: Bos | place: Iran: Karaj | collected 2018-10 | reverse complement strand
TAACAGAAAAATCATCATAAAGACTCTTTCGTTCTGCAGTAATTCCCAATTCTTCAAGCTCATGCATTATCTGCTGTAGGGTAAGGCTGTGTTCATCATCAGTCTTCTCCTGCATGATTTTACAGAGATAGCTTAGTTTTAATTTCTGATTAGACCCCTTTGGCATAAAAATACCCTCCTGCATATACTAGCTTTAGTATATCACAGAAGGGTAATTTGTTGGACAATATTATTTATCTTATTTATTACATCTAGAATAAATATGGCTTATCCCAAAGATTTAGTTTTGTACCAATACCAAGTTCCAAAGCCTTTTGATAACAATCATACCCCCATGATAAATCTTCTAATGGCATTCCACCTATTGAACACATTACTATTTCATCCTTAGATTTTCTGCCTGTGCTAGTTCCATTTACAATATCGGATATGTTAATTACCTTTTCTCTTGGAATCTTACCTGTCTGGACAAGATGAACGAAATGAATTCCCATAATAACCCATTCTCGCTTATTTCCAAAAGCATCATACTCTCCCCTGGCTTTGAAATTGCTCATGTATTTTTCATACATACCATAGTTATCAACCACCATGGTTGTACTCAAAAAATCATCGTACTTACGATACAAGAAAGAACCCATGCTAAAAACTGTAGCGCCTTTTTTGAACCATTCCAGTTTAAACTCCTCCATGTTTTCTTTCGTAACCGACATTGCCTCTGAAACAACATCTGCTCCCTGGCAGGCCTCCTTCAGGCTGTCACAGATAATCACATCCTTAACCTGCGGGTACTTCTCCTCTATGTACGCCTTCATAGCCAATGCCGTTTTTGACTTGGATGAGCTTCCTCTAATCTTTATGGTATTAATATTTGGAAGCACCTCCATATAACAGTTCAAAGCGCATTTATTAATTACCCCTGGTCCAATTAGTGAAAGTACTTCTGAATCCTTATTTGCCAGATAGATAGATGCCATTGCCGGCATTGCTCCTGTTCTCATGGCCGAAAGCAAATTTGCTGACATCATTGCTTTGGGTGCTCCTGTATCCACATCTGACAGAGTTACCATCAGAATTGATCTAGGCAGCCCCAAGGAAGAATTATGACTATTTGAACCATAGTATTTCTGACCTGCTATATGAAACCTCCCCCCGAGATATGCTGGCATCGCCATAAATCTTCTGTCGGGACCGTCATCTAAAGGAAAATCTTCTATGTCTGATTTCTGAGGAAAATTCATCTGAAGCCCATGCTCATCCGCTTTAGGCCCTCCCAATAGAAAATCATTTTTACCAAATAAGGATAAGGTATCCTTCATTGTTTCTATGCATCTGCCAGCATCTAAAACGCCAGCACTTATCATATCCTCTTCATTCAAATACAAGAAGTCTATACTAGGATAACTCATTTACCATTCCTCCCAACTTATGAACCATTCCTACTGCTTGAGTTTTGTCCACATGTCATCATAGATAGCTAAAGTATCGGTATCCAAATAAGTTAAGAACTCACCCTTAGCGATAACATCCGAAGGAACATTCTTTGCACTGTTGTTGATGTAATCTGTTCCCATAAGTTCAAGCGCTGCTGTATTTGGACAAAGGTATGGGAAATCTTCGATATTCATCTGAGCCGCCTCAGCTGAAAGCATGTAATTTATAAATTCAAGAGCATCGTCATAATGCTTTGAGCCTGTTGGAATAACCCAGTTATCTAAGAATACATATGCACCTTCCTCTGGATACACAATTTTCATGTCAGGATTTTCCTCCATTGAAAGAGCTACCTCAGCTGACCAAACCATACCAACTGCACAATCACCTGAAATCAAAGCTGATTTTGGAGAATCTGAATCATAAAGCTTAACATTATCCTTTAAGGTAAGGAGTTTTTCCTCAACTTTCTTAAGGGTTTCTGGATTGGTTTCGTTCATGGATAATCCCATCGACCTTTCAGTTATACCAATCACTGCACGGTAATCATCCAGAACAACCATCTGATCCTTCAATGCAGGGTCAAACAAATCATCATAGGAGGTGATATCCTTATCAACCTTTGCTGTGTTGACCGCTATTGCAGCAACACCACCCTCATATGGAACAGAATACTTGTTATCTGGATCATATGTTGGGTTTAAGAAAGCATCATCAATGTTTGCTAAGTTTGGTAGTTTTTCTTTATCAAGTTCCATAAGTTTATTCTGAGCAATCAAATACTCAACTGTGTAATCAGATGGAAGGAGGACGTCATAGGTGCCCTCAGATTCCGACTTAAGTTTTGCAAGCATATCCTCGTTTGAAGAATAGGTTGATACATTTACCTTGATTCCCGTCGAATCAGTGAAATCTTCGATTGCCACATCAGATACATATTCTGTCCAAATGAATACATTAATCTCTCTTTCAGCTGCTTTTGATGAATTACCACAGCCTGAAAACAATCCTGCTACCATCGTTGCCACCAAAAGCATTCCTACTAATTTCTTTCTCATAAGCATTTCCTCCTTTTCCCTACCTAAAATAACCTGTATCAGGCCTTCTTCTTAAACCAATCTCCCTGAGTCAATACAACAAAAACTATCGTGCCTAATAAAATTAATGTAGAAAGCGCATTTACATCTGGTGAAACACCACTCTTCACACTTTCCATGACCTTTAATGGATAAGTCTTCGTCTGCCCATATACAAAATAACTAATGATTACATCATCAATTGAAAGCGTAAACGCCAATAACGCACCACCCAGAATTCCAGGTGCTAAAACTGGTATGGTAATTTCGAAGAATGTTCGTAATCTATTGGCGCCCAAGTCCATGCTAGCTTCTTCAATAGAATTGTCATACCCTGTCAATCTTGCTCTCACATTGAATATTACGAATGGAACACAGAAAGTTACGTGGGCCAAAATAAGTGTAATCATTCCTCTTGGTATATTTACTTTTGAAAAAATAGTAAGTAGCGATATACCAAGTACAATCTCCGGTATAACCACTGGAATGTAAAGTAAACCGTTTATAAGGGATTTCCCTTTAAACTTATATTTATAAATACCTATTGCACCTATCGTACCAATAATTGTTGCCAGTATTGTAGAAATAACTGCAATTATCATCGTCGTTCCAAATGCCTCCAACAACGAGCTGTTATCCCACAGTTTAATGTACCAATCAAAGGTGAATCCCTTCCAACTCATGTACGGTTTTGTGGTTGTAGCATTAAAGGAATTTACAACAATAACTGATATTGGCAAAAACAGAAACAGATAAACCAGCGTACAGAAGACAATAGATATTTGCTTTTGATGTTTTGCTTTTTTCTTTCTCTTCATATCTTTCGCCTCCTACACTCCCAGTGAATCCATATCTCCACCAAGTTTTTGATATACCTTAACCAGTACTAGCGTAATCACTATCAGAATAATTGATAATGCTGCTCCTAGTGGCCAGTTATTTCCACTTTGGAACTGTCTTTCAATTAAGTTTCCTATTACGTCTGAATTACCACCACCGAGAATATCTGAAACGAAGAAATATCCAAGACAAGGTATGAACACCATTAAACAACCTGAAAAAATACCACTTGCAGTTAATGGCAAAATGACTTCAAAAAAAGTCGCTACAGGTCTTGCCCCCAAATCGCTTGATGCTTCTAACAATGAATCATCCAGTTTTTCAATTGCAGTGTACAAAGGTAAAATCATAAATGGGATTAGACAGTAGACCATACCTAATATTGTCGTCCCAGTTTTATATAAGAAATCAATTGGTTCCGGCGAAATATGCAATGCAACTATCAAGCCATTCAACCATCCATTTGTTCCAAGAAAGGTTCTCCAACCGTATATACGAATCAATGAATTTGTCCAAAACGGTATAATTACAAGCATGTATAAAATCTTCTTTTTATCGCTTTTCGTTCTGGCGATAAAATAAGAAAATGGATAACCAATCAAAATACAAATAACTGTTGTCACCAAAGCAATTATTATTGATTGTACGTATACCCTCATGTAATCCGCATTGGCCAATCTTATATAATTATCTAACGTGAAATTTAAAGTCACATTGTAAAACTCATCAATTGAGCAAAAACTCATTACTGCAACATATATAAGTGGAACTGCAATGAGTAATACCATCAGTACCGTAACAGGAGTAACTGTAATAAGTGCTGGAATAGTATTTGCTCTCAATTCAAAGCTTTTACTTTTCTTTTCCATAAGCTACATCCTCCTACGCAAGTCTTATATTGTTTAACGCCTCAAAAATATAATGACTTTCATTGTGAATTAGGACAGCGTCCTTAGGATCCCAATATGGAAAACATCTGCTTCCTATCGGAGGAAGATAATCTCCTGCAAATCTTTCAATCTTTAACTCATTTCCATTAGGTAATGAAACTACTGCCTTTAACACAGCTCCCACATATACGTAATCCTTAACCTGTGCAACCAGTTCAAATCCATCTACAGGAACCAAAGAAAACTCCATCTTTTCAGGTCTTACTGAAACTGTTGCATATTCAAGTAATGAAAAATCCTTTGGACATTCTACAGATACCGCTCCATTTTCCAATGTGATTGTTGCTATGCCATCTCGGATGTTTGTAATACATCCATCATATATATTTGTCTCCCCTATAAATGATGCTACAAATTTTGTAGCTGGATGCTCATAAATCTCCGATGGAGATGCCAGCTGGTCAATTACACCATCATGCATAACAGCTATCCTGTCACTCATGGTAAGAGCCTCCTCCTGATCATGGGTAACATATACAAATGTAATATTCAGCTTCTTCTGTAGTCTCTTCAGTTCAAGCTGCATCTGTTTTCTAAGTTTTAAATCCAACGCCCCAAGAGGTTCATCTAAAAGAAGTACTCTTGGTCTATTAATAAGCGCTCTTGCGATGGCAACTCTCTGCTTTTGACCTCCAGAAAGCTGGGATGGATATCTCTTATCAAAGCCATGAAGTTGAACCATATCCATCATTTCATGAACTCTTTCTTTTATCTCATCCTTTGGAACCTTTTTCATTTTTAAGCCATAGGCTATATTGTCGAAAATAGTCTTGTGAGGAAATAATGCATAGGATTGAAATACCGTATTTACGTTTCTTTCAAAAGGCTCCTTTTCTTCTATGGATTCTCCCTCAACTTTAATCGTTCCACTACTTGGTTCCTCGAAACCTGCAATCATTCTCAAAGTTGTTGTCTTTCCACAACCTGATGAACCAAGCAAAGTCAGGAACTCACCTTCCTCTATTTCCAGATTCAAATCCCTTACAACATGATTGGTGCCATATATCTTATTAACGCCAGTTATTTCTACAATCTTTCCCATGGGATCACCCCTTTTTTCTTTTTTCTATAATGCCTTGATACCTCTTTCACCTGTACGAATTCTAATGGCATCTTCAACATCCTTAATAAAGATTTTTCCATCACCAACATGGTCAGTTGCACATTCATCTCTAACCTTTGAGATAATTGGTTCCACATCCTTATCTTCAACAACAACTTCAACCTTAACTTTTGGCAATAAATTGATGGTAGTCTTAAATCCTTTAAGTTCATTTACAACTGTTGCATCTTCTGTTGATACGCCCTTCTGGGTTCCGCATCCCATAACGGTTGAAAGAGTCATGCCACCACAATTTATTTCATCTAATATTTTCTTAATATCCTCCAACTTTTCCGGTCTAATCAGCATTATCAATTCTTTCATAGGTCATCTCCTCCTTTTTACTCTATCAATCGCTAAGCAATGAAAAAGGCGCTCGTCCATATAATATGGATAAGCGCCTTTGCTTTTCTGAATTAATTGCTAGTAATATAACCCACCACTGCTACCAATTCAACTACTCCTTTTTACCATTTTTATTACCCAAAAGTAGTATCTACTCAAACTCTTTTACCATTTTGAAAAGCTGAACTCTGTTTCGTATACCTATTTTGCGGTAAATATTGAGAATATGTTTCTTCAAAGTATTTGGGGTAATCACAAGTTCCGAGCAAATCATATCATTGTCATTTCCCTGCATAAGCATTTTTAGTATAGTATGCTCACGTCGTGTTAAATCATATTTTGTAACAGTTTCTGAAACCGTAAGTTTCTCAGCTCCACAATCTCCATTGTTAGCATGATGCTCCAGTCGATAGACCAAATGATCCTTTAACAAATCCAATACAAAAATATCATCGTATTGAAAGTCCTCCTTGCCTATAGTCCTATAAAAGGTAACCGCTCCTAAAAAGGTTTTCTCTTTTGCCAAAACCATTTGAAGCGCGAAATGCCAATTGTTTGGCTTATATACCTTTTTATAGTACTCTGTCTCCATTCGAGCCTCATCAGAAATAATATCAGTCTCTCTATAAATCAGAGTTTTTCCACTATTAACTATCCCCCTGCTATAATCAAGTTCTTCATACATTTCTGATAGATTATCGTCGCAATTAAAGGTGACAGGACTGCAAAGTAACTTTCCATCGTCCTTTGATGCTAGATAAAAATCTGCACTATCGAAATCAATTAGTAACTTTAATTGATCTAATATGTCGTATCTCATTTCATCGAAATTTGCAGTGGTATGAATTTTATAGATTAGATTGTTTAAAAGAATGAAGTCATTAGTCTCTAACTTTCTCATAGAGATTCCCCCTCGTTTGAAAATAAAAAAAAGACAAAGAAACCTTCAATTAAAGCTTCTTTGCCTTTGATTGATTTGCATATTAGCATACTTAAATATCTGAGTCAATTTTCTTTTCACGATTAAATGCTATTTACACATTTTTAAAATATTTAACACATCATTCTTATCCAACTTTACATATGCCTGTGCTGAAATACCACTTGTTCTAACAGCCTCTTCAGCCATCTTATCAAACTGAGAATCATCAATTCCAACCTGAGATAATTTCGATGGCATTTTTAGGCTTGCAAAAAAATCTTCCACCTTGGCAATACCCATTTCCGCAGCCATAAAATCATCTGGTTCATTGATGGCAAAAACCTCTCGGGCAAATCTGGCAAAACGTTTTTTGGTAGATTCGCTCAGAACATATCTCATCCAGGCAGGTGTAAGAATTGCCAGACCCGCCCCATGGGTCAAATCATAATATGCGCTGACCACATGTTCAATAGGATGAACAGACCAAGCCCCACCTTTTCCAACAGTCAATAAGTGATTAAGACCTACGGTACTTGCCCACATCAGATTTGATCTTGCTTCATAGTTCTCCGGTTCACATAATGCTACTGAAGCGTATTTTACAACAGTTTTCATAACCCCTTCACTTAATACATCTGTAATAAATGCCCCGTCGTTTGGCTGGAAATATTGCTCCATTACATGGGATAAAGTATCTACTGCCCCTGCTGCTGTCTGCTTTTCTGGAAGAGTATAAAGGTAGGTAGGGTCACAAATTGAAATGCGAGGGTAAAGTAACGGTGTGTTAATTTCTAACTTCTCCTGAGTAATTTCATTAGTAATGACCGCACCAGAATTCATTTCTGAACCTGTAGCACTTATTGTTAGTACAACTGCAATTGGCAAAGCCTTTTTCACCTTGCTTCTATCAATCACTAAATCCCAAGGATTCCCCTCATAACAGGCTGAACAGGCAATGTGCTTCGAAGCATCTATTGTACTTCCTCCTCCTACCGCTAAAATAACATCTATCTTTTCCTTCTTACATACCTCCGCGCCCTTTTCAACAGATGATAATTTGGGATTCGGCTCAATTCCTGATAGTTCGAATATTTCGTACCCTTCTAATACTCTGTAAATGGTATCGTAAAGGCCTGTCTTTTTGATGCTGCCTCCTCCATATACAAATAGAACTCTCTTACCGTGTTTGGCCAATTCTGTACTTAAACACTCTACCTGTCCTTCGCCGAATCTTATGTCAGTAGGAACACAAAAATTGAAGCTATTCATAAGCCTACTCTCCTTTTAAATCTTTGCCTTGTATCTGTCATACCTGAGTTCATGTAAATCCACATCCGTCTGTCCCACTGCAATTAACTTAGCCAACTGCTCACCTGCTGCTGGTGCTATACCAAATCCATGACCATTAAATGCACAGGCAACATATAATCCTGGAATTTCATCAACTTTTCCCAAAGAAGGCACCCCATCCGAGGAAGCATCCATCCAACCTGCCCAGGTTCTGACAATTTTTGCTCCTGATAAATCAGGGAAGTATTTCATAATACCTCTGCATATGCAGGATGCAGTTTTCGAACTTGTTGCCTGCGTGCCATTATCTTTATTATATCTTTCAAGACCAGATGAGCCTCCGAATACAAATGATCCATGCTTGGTCTGATGACCATAAAAATCTGCTTCAGCTGTTCCAAGCATCTGGTCAAACATATGGGGCTGTGCCTCTGTAACAAGAGCTTCCAACAGAGAATTTGTCATAGGAATATCAATACCGACACTGGTTAAAATATCTCTTGAATCAAGTCCCGCTGCGACTAAAACATTTTCCCCTTCGTATACATTATTCGGTGTGATTACCTGTCTAATTTTCCCCTTTATAGTTCGCAACTCTTTTACAGGCTCTCCAGATATAAATGTTACGCCTAGTCTTCTAGCCATCTTATAGTAACCCAATGTGGTGGTTAAAGGATTGGCATGACCATCAGTAGGACACCAGCTAGCCACTGTTACCTCATGGGAAAGATATGGATTAATCTGACGAACCTCATCCCCATCAATCATCCTAACATCAAGTCCTACAGACCTTGCACTATTTGCAAGCTTTGTCAGTATTTCTGCATGCTTTTCATTCTTTCCAAGACGAAGATTTCCGTCCTGATGATATTCACAATCAACTTCAAGTTCCTCAGAAAGAGTTGGCCATAGATTCTTTATTCCATACATGACCAGTGGTAATTCTCGCACATCACGACCTGACTGCCTTACACCGCCTCCGTTTCTTGAGGAACCTCCATTACCCATATGATCTGAACCTTCAAGAACAATTACATCCATTCCGAGTTTTGCCAGATAATAGGCTGTAGCACACCCGATAATTCCACCACCTACAATTACAACCTCTGCATTTGTTTTCATACGCTTCACGCCCCTTTCTCTTCAGATGCCTCATTGGCAAAGATACGCATCTCTATAGGACGCATTGGTACTCTGCTTGTTGCAGGCTCAAGTTCTGCTGGTGATATTCCAAGTTCTCTGGCTACAATTCCCTTTACCAGTTTTGAGCAAGTCTGCCCCTGACAAAGTCCCATACCAGTTCTCAGATATCTTCTAATTTCAGTCATAGTCCACATGCCATCATGAACTGCCCGTCTAATTTCGCCCTTTGTTATTTCTTCACACCTGCAAATAATCATGTCATCATCTAAAGCAGGTACAAAGGGTCCAATATCTCTTGTTCTATCATTTACTGCGTTCATCCTGTTATCCTCCTTTTACACCGCTTTAAAGAATCTAGCCTTCATTGCATATTCCTTAGGAACTTTAATGGTCAAAAGATTTGTTTTATCAAAGGCCTTTGATGATTTACAACTTACAACCTCAGCATCACATACTGGTTTTCCATCTCGACCTAAACCTTTACCCACAGCGCCAATTTCTGGTAGTGGTAGGAATTCATATGGAAGTGTTACCGTTGCTGTTCCATCGCCACAATCCTCATCCACAAGGAATATTGCCTGACCTGAGCAGCTTGCCACACACATTCCACAATTAATGCACTGACTTCCATCTACAACTATAGGCAATGATGTGATATTGCTTCCAATAGATATACACTCCTTCTTGCATGCATCCTGACATGGATTACAAGGAATATTCTGAGTACATTCCATCACCGGATGAATTCCCACCTTATGAGTCACACCTGGATATCTTTCTATCTCATCATCAGCCACATATCCCAGTTTCAGAAGGTTCTGGGAAATATCAATTCCCTCCTCAGTTTTTTCAATACTCTTACCTCTGTTCTTTGGAGCAAACATTCCCTGTCTCAATCCATCCAAGGCCTTGTCCAGTTCGGTTAATTTGCTTTCCAACTCAGCCTTATCTATGTAGCCTAAATACTCACTGGCTACAATTCCGGTCATTCTACCCTCAATCATTGCTGAGGATGCTTCCTCAATTCCGCTTACGTCTCCTGCTACGAAAATACCTGGGATAGAAGTTCGTCCATATTCATCACAAATAGGCACCTGCCCGCCGCGCTTTGGATTGTCCTCCATTTCACATCCAGC
>JAEEGL011723666.1_pt1 | contig 10238 bp, 11 predicted proteins | sample 9134231 | NCBI WGS metagenome assembly JAEEGL01 (sample SAMN16246548, study PRJNA631951) | gut metagenome | biome: gut microbiome; feature: rumen; material: fiber-attached | host: Bos | place: Iran: Karaj | collected 2018-10 | reverse complement strand
GCCTGAAGAATATGCAACAGTAGAAATGCTAAAAGAAGAGCTAAAAGGAGTACTTTCTACATTAACTGAAAGAGAAGAAAAAGTATTAAGATTAAGATTTGGTCTTGATGATGGTCAATGTAGAACTCTTGAAGAAGTAGGACAAATCTTTGGAGTTACCCGTGAAAGAATTAGACAAATAGAAGCAAAAGCTTTAAGAAAATTAAGACATCCATCTCGTTCTCGTAAGTTAAAGGATTTCTTAACAGACTAATGAAAATTAACACAAGACTTAAGATGATAGGAGATTTAGTTTCGGCTAACTCCTTTTGTTTAGATATAGGGTGTGATCATGCACTACTTGATATCTATTTAGTTAAAAGAAACGATAATATAAAGACAATTGCCTCTGATGTTAAAGAAGGACCTTTAACTCAGGCTAAGAATAATATTGAAAGAGAACATTTAGAAAAACAAATCGAAGTCCGTTTAGGAGATGGGCTTAATACATATACTGAAGGAATTGATACTGTAATTATTTCTGGTATGGGTGGTAGAAATATTATAGGTATATGTAAAAATAATTTAAAAATATTTAAGAAAATAGATACATATATAATAAGCCCTAATAACTATCAAGAGGATGTTAAAAGATTCTTTTGTAAGAATGGGTTTTATATAGATAATGAAGAATTAGTAAAAGATAGTAATTTTATCTATCAAATAATTATATTTAAAAAAGGTAAAAAGAAGTATAGTAGAAAAGAATACTTTTTTGGACCAGTATTATTAAATAAAAAGAATAAATTATTTAAAGAATACTATGAAAGAGAAAAGAAAAGTAGAGAAATATTAATAACTCTTTTACCTAATAACTTTAGATTAAAAAAATATATTTTAAGAAAAGAACTACAAATGATTAAAAATGAATTAGAAGACTAGTAATTAGTCTTCTTTTGTTTTATAATTATATTAATACGAGGTGTAGAATGAAAAAGATTATATTAATTTTAGTATTATTAATATTTGGGATTATAAATGTAAATGCAAAAGACATTTCTTATTCAATGAATAAATATGATGATGAAGTATTTAATTATATAGAGAAAGCTTATGATAAAGATTTAAAAGAAGATGGATATATACTAGGTGGTAATATATTAAAAGAAAAAATAGAGATAGATGAGGCTACTTATGATGATTATCAAGTGTTATTAGTTAAATATGATAAGAATGATAAATTAGTATGGAAATATCTTTATGGTAATACAGGGGAAGATTATATTGATTATTTAACTTATTCATATGATGATAATGGAAGTATTGATGGTTATTTAATAGTTACTAGAGAAACATATGATATTAGTGAACCTAATATAGGAAGTAATACAGTAATTATTAAAATAGGTTTAGATGGTAAATTAGTATATGAAAGAAAAATAGATGAAGGTGTTATTAAAAAGATTATTCCTACTAAAGATGATAATGGTATAGATGGATATATCAGTATATTAGATACTCAAATAGGTAGTAGTTTAATTAAATATAGTAAAAACTTTGATATTATATATAGAAGAGATTTTAATGATACTCATATTTCTGATTTAACAGTTATAAATGAAGATAATAAATTAAATGGTTATGCTATAATAGTAGGTAATAATTTAATTACAATGGATTCTAATTTAGAAAATGATTATATTGTTACTGATGTAAGTAAATACGATAGTTCTAATTTAAGTGAGGCAAAAGATGGATTTATTTTATATGGAATAACTTCAGATGTTAAACTAAAAAAAGGTGATAGTAGTTATTATTTAATTAATTATAATAATAATGAAGAAGTATGGGAAACTATAGGAGAAACACATACTTCTAAAGATAGTGAAATAGTATTATTACCGATTAAAAATACTAAAGTAAAAGAATACTTATTATTATATAAAAATGGAAATGATTCATCACATGAAGTGGTTAAAGTTAATTTAGATGGAGAAGTATTAAAAAAAGTTAAGAAACTTAATAATAGTTATTATGATTTTAAAAACTTTTATTCCACAGGTACTACTATGTATTTTGTAGGACAAATTAATTGCCCAGATGATGATTCTTGTGAATATGATAATAATTCATTATATTTAGTTAGTGATGAAGATAAAGTAATAGAAGTAGAAGATAATACTAGTAAAAGTATACTTGTAGTAGTTTTAATGATAGTAGCTTTAACTATAGGATTTATAGTAATTAGAAGTAGAAAAAAATAAAATTTATATTAAATTTAGTATTTGAGTAGAGTTATCTACTAGATTATAAGAATTGATTTAAAGGATTTGAAAAATTCAAATTCTTTTTCTTTTGAATTATTAAAAACTCTCATTTTACATAAATTTATATATATGATATAACCATATCACTTCGAAGTAAATTAAATAAAAAAGGAGTGATATAATAGAAAAATTTTATACATGTAGATATGATAGAGCATTTAAAGAAGTATTTATGAAGGAATCTAATAAAGATATATTAATAGCTTTATTAGAGAGTATTTTAAATATTAAAATAAAAGAATTAACTTATCTAAATTTAGAAAAAAATGTTGATAATATTAATATAAAGAAAAAACATTTTGATTTTCATGTAAAAACTGATAAAGAAAATATTCAAATAGAAATAAATTCTGAATTAAAAGATTATACAAGAATTAGAAATTTAACTTATTTATTTGATACCTATTCTCATGCTGTAGAAAAAGGAGAAGAGTATACTAGTGATATAACATATATTCAAATAAACTTTACTTATGGATTAACTAATAGTAGATATTATGACATAAAAGATAATAATATTAATATTTATAAGTTTAAAAATCAAAGAGGAAAAACTTTAGTAGATAATATAATTTATTATGAATTTAATATGGATTATTTTGTAAATCTATGGTACACTAAAAATGAAAAAGAGATAGACAAGTATAAGTATATAATTATGATGGATTTAAACAAAGAAGACTTAGAAAATCTATCAAAAAAAGATAGGGTGGTAGAAAGATATATGAAAGAAATCGAAAGAGTAAATGAAGATCCTGAAATAAGAGAATGGATAAGTGTAGAAAAAGATAACATGATGATAGAAAATTCACTAAAAAGACAGTATAGAGAAGAAGGAATAGCTGAAGGAAGAGAAGCAGGAATAGCTGAAGGAAGAAAAGAAAAATCCATGGATATGGCTAAACAATTAAAAGAATATGGAATGGATATTAATACGATTTCAAAAATGACAGGATTATCAGTAACCGACATAGAAAAAATATAAAGAATAAATCATTTCGATTTATTCTTTTCTATACTTCCAATCATACTTCCAAAGATAGATGTTATTAATAATAATGGATAAAATATTAATAGTTTAATTTGTATTTTAGAAAAAATTATAGTAATTATTAATAGAATAGTAATTAATAGTATTCCATATTTAATACCTTCAATATAACTTTTAGTTTTAGTATTTTTTCCTAATATAAAACTATTTATAAATATAGAAACTAATAAAATAATTAGTTTTAATACCTCAAAAGTCTTTTCATTTATTAAATTAAAATAATATAGAATAGTTACTAAAAATAATAATAAAAATAACTCAATTATATTAAATAATAATGTCTTTATATATGAAATATACCTCACCTCTAATTAATAATATGAAAAGTATAAAATAATATGATTAGTTCATAATATATCTAGGTGATATAATGAAATACTTTATTATTTTATTTAGAAGTGTATTCTTTTATATTCTAGTAACTATTCTTTATAGAATAATGGGTAAAAGAGAAATAGGTGAATTATCTATAATGGATTTTATTGTATCTATTTTTATCGCAGAATTAGTTGCTATATCAATAGAAAACTATAACTCAAGTATTTTAGTCTCATTAATTCCCGTAATAGCTTTAGATTTAATTCAAATATTACTATCCTATATTTCAATGAAAAGTAAAAAAATAAGAGATATAGTAGATGGAATACCCTCAGTAATTATTGAAAAAGGGAAAGTTAATTTTAAAGAAATGAAACGTCAAAGATATAATGTAGAAGATTTATTAATGCAACTTAGAAGTAATTCCGTTAAATCTATTAATGATGTTGATTATGCAATACTAGAAACTAGCGGGAAGTTATCTATATTTAAAAATAAAGATGATCCTAATAAAGATTATCCATTACCATTAATATTAAATGGTATAATAGATAAAAAAGTATTAGATAAAATAAATAAAAATGAAAAATGGCTTAATAATGAACTTTTAAAACAACATATAAATCTAAATAATATATTTTATGGTTTTTATCAAAATAATAATTTATATATAATAGAAAAAGATAAGATAAAATGACATTTTTTTTATAAATGTCATTTTATTATTTTATTGGTGATATTATGAAAAAATTAATTATAATTATTATTCTATTATTAATAACAATTTCCAATATGAATGAAGATAAAAGTATTAAAGAAGAGACAAAAGCAATATTTATTAGTTATATAGAATTAAATGAATATATAAAGAAAGACGATATTAATATAAGTAAAAATAATATTAATAAAATGATTAAAAATATTAAAGATAGTAATTTTAATACTATTATTCTTCAAGTTAGATCTAATTGTGATTCAATATATGATTCTAAAATATACCCATATAGTATTTATATAAGTAGTGAAGAAGGTAAAAAGAGTTATGATGTATTAGACTATTTTATAGAAAAATCTCATAAAAATAATATAAAATTAATAGCTTGGATTAATCCTTATCGAGTAAGGACTAATGCTAATATAAATTCTATTACTAGTAAATCTCCTGCATATAAATATATTAATACAGATTATTTATATATAAATAATGGAATATATTTTAATCCTAGTAAAAAAGAAGTAGAGAATTTAATAGTAAAAGGAGTAGAAGAAGTATTAAATTATAATATAGATGGTATTTTATTTGATGATTATTTTTATCCTAGTTCTGATATAGATATAAATGATTACAATGAATATATAAAGAATAATAAATATATTTCAATAGAAGAATATCATTTAAATATAATAAATAAAATGGTAGAAAAAGTACATAAGAAATGTAAAAAGAAAAGTATTCCTTTTGGGATTTCACCAGATGGTAATATAGATAATAATTATAATAAAAATATGGCAGATGTTCGTTTATGGATGAAAAGTAATAAATATATTGATTTTATAATGCCACAAATATATTATGGTTTTTATAATAGTACTAAAGCATATGCTGAAGTAGTAAATGAATGGGAAGAATTACTTCTAAATGATAATATTGATTTATATATAGCATTAGCCTTTTATAAAGTAGGTATAGAAGATAAATATGCTAAAGAAGGAAGAGATGAATGGATATTAAATGATAATATTATAATGAGAGAAGTTCTACTTTCAAGGAATTTAAAAAATTATAAAGGTTTTTCTTTATTTAGATATGATAATGTATTTGATGAAGATCATTATACAAATAATACTCTAAAGGAACTTAAAAATTTAAAAAAAATAATTAAATAAATAATTATATGGTATAATTAATTTGAAAGTAGGGAAGTATATGAGTAGGAATAAAGGATTTACATTAGTTGAATTATTAGCTATGTTAGTAGTACTAGGAATAATAATAGCAATAGCAATACCTAATATTAATAATATATTAAAGAATCAAAGAAAAAATCAGTTTATAGCAGATGCTACTAGTATGGTTGAAACAGCCAAAATAAAAGCAGCTAAAAATAATGATAAACCAACTAATGGTAAATGCATAATATATTCATTAGATTATTTAAATGATAATGATAATATTAATGAAGGACCTAATGGAGGAGAGTATGATCAATATGAATCATATGTAATATATAAAAGAGAAAATTCTTCCTATAAATACTATGTTAAATTAGTAGAAAAAATAAGTTCTAATAATATTAAAGGAATTACAGATAAAACATTAACGGAAGTTAAAAATTTAACTGAAAGTGATATACAAAGTGTATCTTTACTAGGAATAACAAAAGATAATATTCCATCGACATCATTAACTAAAATAAAGAATAATTCTACATGTTCAGGTAGTAATGTAGAAAAGTATTATAGGACATACTGTATACAATCAAATGGTACATATTATGATATTAATGGTAATACAGTAACAGCTGCTGAATATAATAAAACTTGTGGATTATCAGGATAATGACAACAAAGTGTAAATATACTTAATTTTAAATAAAAAATATTGTAAAGTAAAAAAAAACATGTTAGTATTAAATTGTAAAAAGGTAGAGAAAGAGAGTGAATTTATAATGAAGAGATTAAATCAGAAAGGTTTTACATTAATTGAGTTATTAGCAGTTATTACAATCATGGCTATCTTAATGTTAGTTGCAATCCCAGCAGTAGCTAGAACTATTGAAAATACAAGAAGAGATACATTCGCAAATGTTGCAGGAACTTACTTAAGTGCAGTTAGAAATGCAGTTATTGCCGACGAATTACAATGTGGTAGTGGAAATACATCAGTAAGTGCCGTAGGTAATGGAACATATTATTATGTAATTGATTCTTCAACAGATACAGACTTAATGGAAACTGGTGGTAAATCGCCATGGGGTAATGCTGAAGTTAAAGGATATGTTAAATGGGTAAAATCAGGAAGCCAAATTGCATATTCCGTATTATTAGTTGATTCAGGTGATCATGGAATGGATGCAGAAGCAGCAGAAAGTGGATTAGGAAGATCAAGTATTAAATCAGCAACTGAAACTAATAAATATGCATCTGCATCAACTGCTCCATCAGGAACAGGAAATACAGCTTGTACATTAAAATAATAAACTAAAGAGCGTAAGCTCTTTTTTTTGTGTTATAATGAAATAGGTGATGTTATGTTATATATAGGTTCTCATGTGGGATTTAATAAAGCTACACAATTATTAGGCAGTGTATTAGAAGCTAGTAGTTATAATGCTAATACATTTATGTTTTATACTGGTGCTCCACAAAATACTTTAAGAAATCCTATTGATAATAAATTAACTAGTGATGCAATTTTAAAGATGAAAGAAGTTGGAATAGATTTTTCTAAAGTAGTAGTTCATGCTCCATATATTATTAATTTATGTAATGAAGAAAAATTTGATTTCTCTGTGAGTTTTTTAAAAGGTGAAATTAAAAGAGTTAGTGAACTTGGTGTTAAATATATGGTGCTTCATCCAGGTAGTCATGTAGGACTTGGAGTAGATAAAGGTATAGAAAACATAATTAATGGATTAAACTTAGTATTAAACAATGATACTGATGTTACTATTTTAATTGAAACTATGGCTGGTAAAGGTAGTGAAGTAGGAACTAGTTTAGAAGAGTTAAAAAGAATAATTGATGGAGTTAATGATAAATCACATATTGGAGTATGCTTAGATACGTGTCATTTGAATGATGCAGGATATAGTATGTCTGATTTTGATAAATATTTAGATGAATTTGATAGAGTAATTGGAATTGATAAGATTGGATGTATTCATATAAATGATTCTAAGAATGAATTATCTTCTCATAAAGATAGACATGAAAATATAGGATTTGGTACTATTGGTTTTGATAATTTAATTAATATTATTTATAACGAAAGATTAGGTGATATTCCAAGAATACTTGAAACACCTTATGTAGATAGATTATATCCTCCATACAAATATGAAATAGAAATGATTAGAAATAAAACTTTTGATAAAGATTTAATAGATAAGATAAAAAAACAAAGTTAAAAATATTTAACTTTGTTTTCTTTATACTCTATAAGTATTTGATTATATAAATCTTCTCGTATTAATGGTTTTAATTTGTTTAAAATAGATTCATTATCTAATAATTCATTATAATTATTCATAATAAAATCATATAGTATATTTACTTCTTCTTCTGTAATATAAATATTTTTATTGTCAGCATAATTCTTAATATGAATAGGTTTTAAAAGATTTATATAATTTAAAATTACATTTTTTATAATATCACCTATAAAATTATATGAATTAAGATACGAAATATGTGATAAACTATTAATAGGTGAAATTATGAAGAAATTAAACAGAAAAAGGAAAACAACTAATTATAATAGAATTATTAGTAATCGTTTTATTACTTTTTTTGTTGTCTTTGTAATACTATTTACTTTTATATTATTTGGGTTAATTAATGTAATGGTTATAAAAAAGAATGAATTAACAGAAGAATTAGATAAATTAACTTATGCGAAAGTATATGGAACTAGTACTCCTAGAGGAAGAATATATGATCGAAACTATAATTTATTAGTAGATAATAAATCTTTAAAAACAATTACTTATCAAAAGAAAAAAGGTACAACTAATTTAGAAATGATTGAAGTAGCTACTAAATTATATCCTCATATAGATATTGATTATAGTAGATTAAAAGATAGAAATAAAAGAGAATATTTTTGTGCTAAGAATAAAGAAAAATGCGATAAATTAGTAACTAAAAAAGAAGTTGAAAAAGTAAAACAAAGAAAACTTACACAAAATGATTTGTATGAATTAAAACTTAAAAGAATCAAAGATAAAGATTTGGAGTTTTCTATTGATGAGCAAAAGATTGCCTACTTATATTATCTAATGAATAAAGGATATGCCTTTGAGGAAAAAATAATAAAAAGTGATGTTACTGATAATGAATATGCTTATGTATCTGAACATAACGATGTATTAGATGGTTTTAATACTAAGATAGATTGGGAAAGAGTATATTTATATGGGGATACTTTTAAAAGTATATTAGGGACAGTTTCTAATACTACACAAGGTGTACCTTATGAAGAGAAAGATTATTATTTGAGTAAAGGGTATAGTTTAAATGATAGAGTAGGATTAAGCTATATTGAAAAAGAATATGAAGAGTATTTACATGGAGAAAAAGATTTATATGAAATAATTAATTCTCATGAAACAAGATTAATTAAAGAAGGTAGCCGTGGTAAAGATATAGTATTAACTATTGATATTAATCTTCAAAGAGAAGTAGAAAGGATTATAGAAGAACAAATATTAAGGGCTAAGAGTGAACCTAATACTGAGTTTTATGATCATTCTAGTGTAGTTATACAAGATCCTAATACTGGAGAAATACTTGCGATGGCATCTAGAAGATTAGTTAATGGAGAAATGAAAGATAATATTAATAGTATTTTAATGCAACCAATAACACCTGGTTCTGTAGTAAAAGGGGCTTCTATTTTAGTTGGGTATAATGAAGGTGCTATTAAAGTAGGAGAATATATATATGATGAGTGTGTAACAGTAGCTGGAGTTGCTCCTAAATGTTCTTCTGTTTTAGATTTGGGGTTAATTAATGATATTACAGCTTTGGCTAAATCAAGTAATGTATATCAGTTTAAAACAGCTATTAGAGTTAATGGACAAGAGTATTTTCCTAATATGAAACTAAACTTTAATCAAAGAAGTTTTGATGTATATAGAAATATGTATCATTCTTTTGGATTAGGAGTAAAAACAGGTATTGATTTACCTAAAGAAAGTAGTGGATATTCTTCTACTGATAAAGCGGCAGGTAATTTATTAGATTTCGTTATGGGTCAATATGAAACATATACTCCAATGCAACTATCTCAATATATTACGACTATCGCAAGAAGTGGAGAGCGAATTGCCCCTCATTTATTAAAAGAAGTTCATTCTAGTAGTGATACAGAAGATATTGGCAAATTAGAATCTACTTATGAGGTTAAAGTACTTAATAAAGTAGATACTGATCCAATATATATGAGTCGTGTTCAAGAAGGCTTTGCGGCTGTTATGGATTGGGGATATGGTGTTGGTTATACAGAAAGTTGGATGAGAGCGGCAGGTAAAACTGGAACTAGTCAAAGTTTTATTGATACTAATAATGATGGAAGAATTGATACAGAAACAATTACTAGTTCATTTATAGGTTATATGCCTAGAGAAAATCCTAAAATGAGTATAATTGTAACTTCGCCTGATTCATCACATCCTAATTCATTAACTAATTATGCATCTTTAGTTACATATAGAATTACAGGAGAAGTAACAAGAAAATATGTAGAAATGTATGGAATTGATTAAAAAAACATTGCAAAATCTAATTTTTTTGGTATAATACATGTAGACGTTTAAGGAGGGAAAGAAAATGGCTAAAGT
>JAEEGL010289072.1_pt1 | contig 10238 bp, 9 predicted proteins | sample 9134231 | NCBI WGS metagenome assembly JAEEGL01 (sample SAMN16246548, study PRJNA631951) | gut metagenome | biome: gut microbiome; feature: rumen; material: fiber-attached | host: Bos | place: Iran: Karaj | collected 2018-10 | reverse complement strand
CCTTGACGAGTCCGTTGAGGACGCAGCCCTCGGTGTACTTCTCGAGGAGGGCCTTCCAGCGGAGCTGCTCGTCCGCCTTGGACTTGCTGAGCTCCACCATGCCGTCTGGGCCTTCAAGACTGGTGATGAGGACATCGTACTCCGCCCCGACCGCGACGTCCGTGTCCTTGAACTCGCTGGCCGACAGGATGCCGGGGGCCTTGTAGTTGATGTCGAGGATGACCTCGTTGCCGTGTATCGCGCTGACGACGCCCTTGACAATGCTTCCGCGCTTCGGGGCTGGAGCCTCGCTGAGCATGGAGGCCAGAAGGTCGTAGTCTCCGCCGGTCTTGGGGGCGAACTTGACGGGTTTGTGCTTCGCCATAGTGTGTGTGGTTCCGTTGTTTCCGGCAGCAGGCCACGCGGCGAAGGCTGAGGAAGGCCCCGGACGCCCCGTGATGGGAAAACACTTGGAAGCCCGAGGGCCTCCAAGCCTGTCACCGTCTTGGTGAGGTTGGTGTTCTAAACGTCGCCCGCCGAAGCCGAACTGCGCTCCTCCAGCGCCTCAACGGCGGACAATGCGCCACAAAGCGCATTTATAGAATAATACCACAAGGCGATTTGCAATACAAGAACTTTCTTTGGGCCGGGGAGAGGGCGGAGTTCAAATGACATAAACCCCAATTGAGCGCCAGTGACAAAAATGAAAATGCAAAATCAAACCGCCCCGCCTCCAAACTGGTATACTATGCATGTGATGAAGAAGATCCTTGAAGCCATGTTCGCAGTGGCGGCGTTCGCCTTTTCCGCCGCCACGCAAACCGTCGAACCGTCAAGCCGTCCCTCTCCCGTCTACCGGCGGGTCATCGAGCGGGTCGCCTCCCTTGACCCCGCCGAGGCGGCTTCGGTCTACGCCGCCCGCTGCATCGCCCTGACCTACGAGACGCTCCTCGAATACGACTACGAGGCGCGCCCCTACTGTCTCAGGCCCTGTCTTGCCCGTGCCATGCCCGACGTTTCGGCGGACGGCCTCACCTACACCTTCACCATCGAGACCAACGCCTGCTTTACGGCGGATGACTGCTTCGGTCCGTCGCGGACACGCCACGTCACGGCCAAGGACTTCGTCTATTCCATCAAGCGCCTGGCCGACGCCAAGGTGCCTTCCTCGGGCTACTGGCTGCTCGACGGGCGCGTCGAGGGCATCGAGGCCTTCCACGAGGCTTCCAAGTCCCCGGCGCCGACCGACTACGGGCAGCTGGTTCCAGGCTTGCGCGCCCTCTCCGACGACACGCTCCAGATCCGCCTCTCCGCCCCGAGCCCCGTCTTCCTCTGGATGCTCGCCATGCCCTATACGGCCGCCATTCCGCGCGAGGCCGTCGAGCGCTACGGCGACCGCTTCCGCGAGCATCCCGTCGGCACCGGCCCCTACGTCCTCGCCGAATGGCGGCGCAACTACCGCATGACCTACAGCCGCAACGACGCCTGGCGCGGCTGGCGCGACGCGGGGGAGGGGACCTTCAGCCAGATCGTCTTCCCGCTCATCGACGATCCCTCCACCCAGTGGCTCGCCTTCCTCTCCGGCGAACTCGACCTTCAGGGCGAGGTGCCGCGCGACAACTGGGACCAGGTCGTGATGGCGGACGGTTCCCTCAATCCGAAACTCGCCGCCAGGGGCATCGTCCTCGACACCCTTCCCACGCTGGAGGTCTCCTACATCGGAATCAACATGGCGGACCCGCTCCTCGGGACGAACCGCCTTCTCCGCCAGGCGCTCAACGCCGCCTTCGACGGGGCGCGCTGGGAGGCCTACTACCGGGGGCGCGCCATCGCCTCAAACGGCCCCGTGCCGCCGCAGGTCGCGGGGGCGAAGACGAAGCCGCTGCCCTACGGCCGCGGGGCGGAAGTCGCCGCGCGGCTGCTGGAGCAGGCAGGCTACCCCGGCGGACGCGACCCGGCGACGGGACGCCGGCTGCGCCTCTCGCTCGACCTCGGCAAGACGACGCAGGACATGCGCGAGTCGACGGAGCTCATCGTGGCCTTCATGGACCGCTGCGGCATCGAGCTCGTGCCCGAATACAGCAACTGGCCCACCTTCCTCCAGAAGGTCTCGCAGCGGCGCTCGCAGCTCTTCCGCATCGCCTGGGTGGGGGACTATCCCGACGCCGAAAACTTCCTGCAGCTCTTCTACGGGCCGAACGCCTCGCCGGGACCGAACCGCTGCAACTACGCCAACCCCGAATTCGACCGCATCTACCGCGAGGCGATGGCGGCTACGGACGAGGCGCGCCGGCTCGAACTCTACGGCCAGCTCCAGGACCTTGTCCGCGAGGATTCGCCCTGGATCTTCATGAGCTTCTCCACCTCGGCAAGCCTCCACCACGACTCGCTGCTCAACTACCGCCCGCACGACTTCCCCTACGGGATGGAAAAACATCTTCGCCGCCGTTCCGGCGTCGCGTCACACAACAAGTAAGGATGTACACCATGGTTTCCCATTCGTTCAAATTGGCCGTTCTGGCCGCTCTTCTATCGCCAAGTCTGGGCTTTTGCGGCAATCAGTCCATACGCGTCAAGCCATCGGAGGTCTCGCGCGTCACGTACGTGAAGTACCGCGACCCGAGCGGCTACTTCACGATTGACATTCCGCGCGGCTGGAAGGTGCGGACGGGCCTCAAGCCCGACGGCAAGCTCGACCTCATCAGCTACGCCATCACGGTGTACGATCCCGCCCATCCCGAGCGGGAGCTCTATTTGAACCTCAACAACGCGCTCGGCCTCAAGTCGCAGGCGGCGCGCGACTGGTATGTCCGCTCATACGGTGCAAACAGCTATTTTGCGAAGATGCCCGTCCTCAAGGAGCTTTCAACCGCCGGCTTCTTCGACGCCATGGGCCCGTTCTACGGCTTCCGGCAGTTCAAAGTGCTCGAACGCATGGGCAGGACCAAGCTGGGGGGCGATCTGGTCGTAGCCGAATCCACGTCGACAAAAAACGGCAGGCATTTGCAGGGGCTCTACCATGCGGTTGTCCAGGGAATGACGTACATGGTTCAGAGCAACCCGTTCAATTTGCGCTCGGGACAGGTTGACGTGGGAGTCATTACGGAATTCACAATCATTTCCGAAACGGCGGCGAAAGAGGACTTCGTCGACTGGCAGCCCGTCCTGGACCACTGCCTCGCGACACTCGTCTTCACACAGGCCTTCCATAAGCAGCGGCGGGCCGCCTGGGCGCAGCTGATGGGCAACGCCGCCTACATCGCGCAGACCGGAAACCAGATCAGCGACATGATCATGGACTCCTACAGGCGCCGCAACGCATCCTACGACGTCTTGTCGCAGAAGCGCAGCGACGCCACGCTTGGCTACGAACGCGTGCAGGACACCGAGACCGGCGAATACTACCGCGCCGAAAACGGCTTCAGCGACTGGTACAAGGGGTCGCGCTACCGTCCCGCCACCGACAAGGCGGCCTATACGAGCCCGGTGAGCGGCTACATCAACTGGAAGTAGCGGACTCCTGCGGGCGACTTTCGACTTACGACTTACCCGCGGGCAACGGCAAGCGCCCAGACGCTCCAGGCGCCGGCGGCCTTGAGCGTTGCGGCAATCTCACCGAGTGTCGCGCCGGTCGTCATGACATCATCGACGACGAGGATTGTGCGGGCGCGGACGAGGGAGGGGTCGGCTACGGCGAAGGCGCCCTTGACGTTCGCCTTGCGTCCCGAAACGGTGAGGTGGGTCTGGGTGGGAGTGTCGCGGACACGTTCAAGGAGGGAGGGGCGGCAGTCGGAACCGAGTCGCTTGGCGAGGCCCCGCGCGAGGAGTTCGGACTGGTTGTACTTGCGGGAGCGGAACTTCGCGGGACTGAGAGGGACGGGGAGAACGAGATCGATGTCGCCGACGTTGAAATGGGCGCGGGCGCAGCCTTCGAGAATGTCCGCGAGGTCGTCGGCGATCCAAATGCCCTTGTTGTATTTGAGAAGGTGGATGAGGTCACGGGCTTCGCTGTGGAATGGCAGGGCGGTGCGGGCGAGGTCGAAGGCGGGGGTTTCGAGGCGGCAGGCGTCGCAGAGGAAGTCGGCGGCCACGTCGCCGTCTGGCACTTTCCCGCAGCGGACGCAGTGGGGCTTGTCGACCGTGTTGAAGGGCAGCGCCGAAAAGCACTTCCAGCAGATGTGGCGCCCTGTGCGGTCGGACGCCCCGCCGCAGACGGGGCAGATGCGCGGGTAGATGATGTCGAGCAGCTTGGAGAGGAGACGGTTCACGGGAAAGAAAACATTATACCATGACTTGTGCTATACTGAAGTCATGAAGAACGAAACCATTCAGTGCATTTTTGAGGAAGCCTCCGCGAAGATGACCGGGCGGCTTGGCGCCTTCTTCCAGAATCTCGCCACGGGCGAAACGGCTGGCGTGCGGATCGACGAGTCCTTCCCTTCCGCCAGCGTCTACAAGATCTTCACGCTGGCGGAACTCCTGCTGCAGGCGAGGCAGGGACGTTTCTCGCTGGACGACCGCCATCCGCTTGACACGTCGTTCAAGTCTGAGGGAAGCGGCTTGCTGTCCCTGCTGGACGACGGGCTCAACCCGACGCTCCGCGACTACGCCAAGCTGATGATGACGATTTCCGACAACACGGCCGCGGACTTCCTCTTCAACCTCGTCGGCCGCGAGGCCATCGCGCGCGACGTGCTGCGCCCGCTCGGCCTGTCGCGGACGAAGTGCGACCTTTCCTGCCGCGACCTCATCGCCGTCAGCTACAACCTGCCGCCCGGCCTCCCCTACGGCGCCTTTGAGGCCCGCTACGCAGCCCTGGGACGCCCCTCGCTCCGCAACGCCCCGGCCTACGTCGGCGGCCTCACGGAGAACGACGAGACCTCGCCGGGCGATGTCTCCCGCATCCTGGAGCGCTTCTACCGCGGGACCTGGGTCGACGCCGAAGCCAGCCGGGAGGCGCTTGACATCATGAAGCGCTGCCAGACCAACTCGCGCATCCCGAAGCTCCTTCCCCCCGACTGCCACGCGGCGCACAAGACGGGGTCGATGCTGCGCGTCGCCAACGACGCGGGCATCGTCTACACGCCCTCCGGCGATTTCATTCTCGCCCTATTCTACAACGGAAACGTCGCCTCGGAAGAGGAGTATGCGGCAAATGCGAGCGGTCGCCTCGGCGACGAGCTGCTGGCCGGACTGGCTCGCGACGTCTGCAACGCCTTTCTTGAGGGAAGAGGGGACAGGGAATAGGGAACGGGGACTTAGAGCTCCAAGCCGTCATAGCCGACGACGATGCCCTTGGGCTCGAAGAAGGCGCAGAGTTCGGCGTGGGTGGCTTTGCCGTTGTGCGAGAAGTGGTTGACGACCTTGATGGTCTTGGCGTCGATGAAGCCCGTCTTCTCGAGTTCGGAGAAGACTTCGAGGTTGACGTCGGCGCTCATGTGGCCGTCCCGCCAGTTCTCGAGGAAGGCACCGCAGCAGTCGATGACGAAGATGTCGACGTGCACTTTTCCGGCGAGCGCCTTGAGCGCGTCCATGGTTTCCTTCGGGAAGACGCCGGTGTCGTTTCCGATGAAGACGGTCCTTCCGCCCATCGTGATCAGGAAGAGCATCGAGTCGAGGTCTGGCGCGTGGTTTGCCGAGAAGGTCCTGACCGTGGCGCCGATGTCCGGCAGTTCGAAGGTCTGGAAGGGCGCGATTTCGTGGAAGGCGAGATTGGCCCTCTCAAGAAGCCGGGCACGGCTGCGGAAGGAGGTGAGCGTTGCAGCCATTTCGTGCTTCACGCGTTCAAAGACGGCCGGGGCCCCGTGTATGACAAGCGGGGGCGTGTCGGCCGGGAGGCGGCTGAAGCCGAAGCCCCTGTACCAGAGTTCGCCGGGGTCGAGATGGTCTTCGTGGGCGTGCGTGATGAGAAGGTGCCGCATGCCGTTGAGGCGCGGGTAGAAGCGCTGGAAGGCCTGGAGCATGTCGGGGCCGAAGTCGATCTGGAGGACGCCGCCGAAATTGTAGGCCGTGCGGCCGCGGATTTCGCGGCCCCCTCGCGCGGCGGCCTCGCGGCAGACGCGGCAGTTGCAGAAAAAGGCGGGAACGCCCTCGGCGGCGGCGGATCCGAGAATCAGAAAAGCGGGAGTGTCCATGGCGATGGGGTGGTTGCGTAACGGACTAGTCCTCCTTGAGGTGGAGGACGGGGTCTGAGAGGTAGAGGGTTCCGGAGAATTCGGCTTCCAGCCGGTAGGAAAGGGTCTTGGTGCCCTCGTCGATGCGGAGCTTGGCCTTCTTCTCCATGATGCGCTTGGTCTCGGTCCATTCACCGGCTTTCTTGAGGGCGAGCGGAACGGAGAGGAGAATTTGTTCGTCGGGAAGGTGGCGGTTGGCGACGACTGTCAGCGTGGCCTTGCCCTGGAAGTCCTTTTCGCGCATGGCTTCAAGGAGGATCTGGGCGCGTCCCTGCGCATGGCGGTTGAGTTCCCAGTCCGGCGCCTCGAGGGAGAAGCGGCGCCGCCCTGCATTGGAGATGGCGAGGATGTGGCGGCCGGTTGCGGGGTCGGTCGAGAGCGAGACCGTCTGCCTGGCCGGTTCCTCGAGGGTGTAGCGCCAGCCGGGGAAGGCGCCGCCATCGGGAAGGGGGCCGGCGGGGAAGGGGCGGAGCAGGTTGCCGCGGAGATCGTTGGAGACGATGGCCTGCAGCGGTTCGAGGGGCTTTTCTGGGAATGAGGCGGCGTGGCTGCCCCCGCGCAGGGCGAGGGCTGTGGCCACGCCGGCGGCGGCCATGAAGGCCGCAATCGCCGCGGAGACGCCGAACCGCAGAAGGGAGTTGGTTTTACGGAGGGAGCCAATGTAGCCGGAAAGGACGATGTTCTGCGCCATGGCCGCTTCGCGCGAGGGCGGGGCGAAGCCGAGGGAGTCGCGGACGGCTTCGCGCAGCGGGACGGGGTCGTGGCGCAGGAGCGGGATGGAGGACTCGTCAAGGCCTGCCTGCACGGCGGCGTCGCGGACGGCGTCGTAGTCGAAGGCGACGCGCCGGAAGGTGACGGTGCCGGTCGCGTCATCGAAGAGGCAGTAGGAGGCCCGTGGGTCGGCGTCGCGCGGGTCTCCGACGGAACCGGCGTTGACGATGTAGCGCTTGCCCTCCTCGAGGACGAAGTCCTGCGAGGGGAGGAAGTGCGGCGTGCCGCTCTCGCCGAGGACGAAAATGGCGGGGATGTGGGAGTGGCCGATGAAGACGATTTGTGCTTCGGTGGCGCTCCACGTGTCGAGGGCCTCCTGCGGGGAGAGGATGTAGTTGAAGGCCTGGGGGCGGTCGAGCGAGCCGTGGGCGCAGACGAATCCCCTCCCCTCGAGGACGAGCGGCTGTTCGGCGAGGAAGGCCTTGGCCTTGGCGGGGACGCGCGCGGCGGTCCAGCGGATCATCGTCTGCGCAAGGGCGTTGAAGGCCTCGTCGGACATCTTGCCGGAGACGACGGCGTCATGGTTGCCCATGATGAGGTAGTCGACGTGGCGGTAGACCGACTCAAGGACGGCCTCGGGCTGCGGTCCGTATCCGACGACGTCGCCAAGACAGATGATCTTCTTCGCCTTCAGCGCCGACAAATCCGCCAGAACCGCGTTCCAGGCGGGGAGGTTTGAATGGATGTCGGATACGAAGGCGTAGAGCATGGTCAGCCGCGGGTCTCGCGGACGGTGTAGACGGGCTTGTGCTGTGACTCGTAGTATGTGCGCGTGTTAAGCTCGGCGTTGAGGCCCATGATGAAGAACTGCAGGGCGAAGCCGAGGAACATGAAGGGCGCGATGACCCAGAAGGGGCGTTTGACGAGGAGCGTGGCCCCCTCGCCGCCGAACCATGGACCGCATCCGAAGAGCGAGGCGATCCACTCAACGCCGACGAGTCCGAGCATGACGGCGCCAATGAGAAGGCACCAGCCGCCAATCTTGCCGAAGAGGTGCATTGGCTTGTCGCTGTACTTGAGCATGAAGCGCATTGTCATGCAGTCGAGGACGACGCGCGGAATCTTGGCGAGGCCGAAGAGCGCGCCGTACTTGGACGTTCCGAACTCGCGGGCGTGGTGGTGTACCGGCATCTCGACGATTTTCGCGCCGACCCACTTGGCGTGGGCGACGACGAAGCGGTGCATTTCGCCGTAGAGGTGGAAGCCCTTGACGACCTCGCGGCGATAGGCCTTAAGCGAGCAGCCGTTGTCGTGAATGGGAAGACTGAGATAGGACTGGATGAAGTTGTTGAAGACCTGCGAGGGGAAGGTGCGGATCTTCGAGTCCTTGCGGTCCTTGCGCCAGCCACTGACGACGTCGGCGTCCTCTTTCTCCATGAGCGCGAGCATGGCGGGGATGTCGGCCGGGTCGTTCTGGAGGTCGCCGTCCATCGTGACGATGACCTTGCCCCGGGCGTAGTCGAAACCGGCGGCGAGGGCGGCGGTCTGGCCGAAGTTGCGGCGGAAGCGGACGAGCTTCAGCCTCTTGTATTTCTTCTCCTGCTCGCAGAGGACCTTCCATGTGTCGTCCTTCGATCCGTCGTCGACGAGGATGATCTCGTATGTGCGCCCCAACTTTGACAAGACATCGTCCAGCGCCTTACAGAGCGGCGGCACTGACTCCTCCTCGTTGTAGAGGGCGATCGCGACCGAAAGGTCAATGAAATCTTGGTCGGTTGTGGTGTTTTTCTTTTCGGCATCCATAGTGCTTCCCTGTGAAGCAACTATTATACCACAAGTTTCACATGTGACAGTGTGAATGCGAACCAGTTCTGCGCGTAGATGGTGAAGCCGATGTCGTTGGGGTGGAGGCGGCGGTCGGAGAAGAACTCGGGTAGGTGCGGCACGAGGTTGTAGCCGGGAATGACGGTGGCGTTCGTGATCCCCGCGCAGGCGTCGCGGATGATTCGGTCGATACAGCGCACGTCCTCGCCGAAGACCGAGTCCGACGGCGGGTCGGCGCGCCAAAGCGGCGTGACGGCGAGGAGGCGGGCGGCGGGGTAGTGGGCTGCTAGACGTTCGTAGAAGGCCTTGGCGCGGGCGCGGACATCCTCCGCCGGGCCGTGGCGCCAGTCGTTTGTGCCGTAGGCGACGAGGATGATGTCAGGCTGGAAGGTGTCAGGCTCGTCTAGCAGCGCGGGGAAGAAGCGGTCGCCGCCGATGGCTTTGTTCACGTTGTCGGCACCGAGGAGGCGGGCGATGGCCTCGGCGTAGGCGAGGGAGGGGTACTGCGCGTCGTAGCCCTGCGTGATCGAGTCGCCGAAGGAAAGCATTGTCCGCGGCCGGCGCAGCGGTTCCGCGAATGTCGCGCCGCTCAGCGCGAGCTTCGAGACGAAGGCCTGACGGCTCCAGGGGAAATAGATTTCGACGTTCTTTTCGCCTTGTCCGAGGGCGGCTTCGGCGTGGTGGCGGGCGCCGTCGTCCTCGTCAAGCCCGACGTGCGCGACAATCGCGCCGTCGACGCAGATGTCGAAGAAGCCGAACTTGCGGCTGGAGCCGTAGGCGAAGCGGTAGTCGAACGAGAGGGACTCCGCGTCGGTGCGGAAGGCGAGGTGGACGCCTGCCGTTGCGAAGGTCTTGCGGTAGAAGTCCTCGTTTCCGGCGTCGCGGTAGGCCTGCGCCTGTCTTGGCAGAAAGCGGTGGAAGGTCCACTCGCCGTCCGTTTCGACGGCCTCGACACAGCCTCGCGCGAAATCGCGCGGCGTAAGAGCAAGAGGTGCTGGCATGTGAATCACGCTTCCCATGGATTTACAAGTTGCTTGAAGCCCGCGTCGGCGAAGTCGCGGACGTTGCGTGTGGCGAAGGTGTCGACGCCGTGGTAGAGGAGCGTCTCCGAAAGCCGTCTGTCGAATACCCTGCGGAAAGCGATGCCCGGGCGTTTTGCGAAATCCCATACCGCTTTCATCACGGAGGCGTCCTCTGGGATGTCAACTATCCGCCAGGCCGGGTTGGAACGGAGTGAGCTGATGACTTTTGCAGCTTCGGGTGCGGTAAGTGGATTGACTGAAACCTTGGGATTTCGCAGCAGGCAGTAGAGTTCCATGAGAACCTGCTCGCACAAAACAAAGTCGCGGCTATTCAAGTACGCCGAAAGAAAATCGGCAATGCGGGCATGGTTGGCGTTTTCCTCCACGCAGGCGGCAAACAGCACATTGGTGTCGCACGAAATCATCGGCCACCCTCTTTTTCTTCGGCGTTGTAGTCTGTAGGAGCATCTTCCGCGACGCACATGTCGCGCATGTTCGCCTCCATACGCCAGTCTTCATCGTCAAAGGG